>Ga0123353_10000295_pt1 | contig 61950 bp, 36 predicted proteins | sample TergutLab28metaG_3_FD_92763 | JGI IMG/M metagenome (GOLD analysis project Ga0123353, IMG submission 92763) | Labiotermes labralis P3 segment gut microbial communities from Petit-Saut dam, French Guiana - Lab288 P3 | ecosystem: Host-associated > Arthropoda: Insects > Digestive system > Gut ... | reverse complement strand
TAATTATACTCTGGGAGCGGAGTCAAGGTCGGTAGTATTTTATCCCCTTTTGTCTGCGGACACAGGGATAAAATCTCCACACTTCCCTTGACTCGTAAAGTCCCGATAAAACAGCATGAATCGTCTTGAAAGTTAGGGGCTACACAGATATACCACCGCCTCAAAAATCGTTGCTTACACAAAAGAAAAACAACAAAAAACGCACCTTGTAACATCAATATTAAGCTATATACAAACAGCGACTATACCGTTTTTGATATAGTCGCCGTTGATGCAAGGTTAAGCCTTATTTTTTTGTGGGAAAACGTGTATAAATCGTGTATGCGCTATTCTTAGTGTCTGCAACCCATTGCAACTACAGGCTTCTGAAAAATCTGGTCGGAGTGGAGAGACTCGAACTCTCGGCCTCATGGTCCCAAACCACGCACGCTACCAACTGCGCCACACCCCGATTTTCACATACAAATTCAGTAAACCTTGGACAGTTTACCACATACTCAAACGAATTTCCATATATTTTATTTTAAATAGAATGCTACAGCAACTGCCCGTACCTTCTGATATAAACCTTCTTGAACACCGTCACCAGCAGTGTGTACATTGCGATGGTCAGGAGCAGCCATGGGAAAAACGCTAACGGCAGAGCGGCGAGACCCAGAGTTGTGCCCAGGGTTGTGAAGGGGATTATTGTTAGAGCGGCTATTCCGGAGAATGAGATTAATATCAGGGGGAGGGATGCGCGGCTTTGGATGAAGGGGATTTTCGGGGTGCGCAGCATGTGGATTACAAATGTTTGTGTCCACATTGATTCCACGAACCAGCCTGCGTGGAATACCGCAATAAACGCTGTTTGCAATGTGGGGTCGGTTATCTGGTGGTACATCTGCCCGTTTGCCACTGTGGGACAAATGACAAAGTATAATAAGGCGAATGTAGACATATCGAATACCGAGCTTGTCGGGCCTATCCAGAGCATGAACTTACTGATCGAGGATGCATCCCATTTTCTCGGGACAGCGAGGAACTCTTTATCGACGTTATCCCACGGGATTGAGGAGCAGCTAAAGTCGTAAATCAGGTTCAACAAAAGAAGATGGATCGGGAGCATAGGCAAAAAGGGTAAAAACGCGCTTGCTACGAGGACTGAGAACATGTTTCCGAAATTTGAACTTGCTGTTATCTTAATATACTTTATCATATTTGCGTAAGTTTTACGTCCTTCGATGATGCCTTTTTCCAGTACCATTAAATCCTTTTCGAGCAAGATAACATCTGCCGATTCTTTTGCGATATCAACGGCTGTATCCACTGAAATGCCGACATCGGATGCTTTCATAGCAGCTGCATCATTAATACCGTCACCCATATAACCAACATCATGTCCGCGGTCCCGCAAGACGGTTATGACCCGCGCTTTCTGCTGAGGTGACAGCTTTGAAAAAACGCTGACTTTTTCCGCAGCTTTTCCCAGTTCCTCATCACTCATGCTATCAAGGTCAGAGCCGAGCAGGATTTGTTTTGCCGGTATTCCCACCTGACGGCAGACATGGCGTGTCACTTTCTCGTTGTCACCGGTCAGGATTTTCACACTTACACCGTTTTCATTTAGTGCTTTAATTGCTGCGGCGGTTGATTCCTTTGGCGGGTCTAAAAACGCAAGATACCCCATAAGCACCATATCGGATTCATCAGCAGGTGAAAAAACACCGACAGGAGAGGGGTTTGTTTTTTGAGCAAGAGCAATAACCCGCATACCATCTTCATTTAGATCATTGACCTTGCTCAGTATAAGTGTGCGTACATCATCATTAAGAGGAACGACCTGCCCGTTATCTTCGGCAAAGGTGCAAACCTCAAGCATTTCTTCAACCGCACCCTTTGTTATCATCTGTGTTTTATCCTGTGTGGGGTAATTTGCAACAACAACACTCATGCGGCGACGCTCAAAATCAAACGGGATTTCGTCTATCTTTATGTATCTTTCTGTAAGATCACGAAGGTCTACCACATCATTTTCTTCTTCATGTGTGCGGTCGATAATGGAATTATCCATGAGGTTTTTCAAACCGGTTTGATAATAGCTGTTTAGAAAAGCATGGCGCAAGACCCGTGCATCTTTTTCTCCATGAATGTTCATGTGATACTGCAGGACGACTTTGTCTTGTGTCAATGTCCCGGTTTTGTCAGTGCAAAGAATGTTCATTGAACCGAGATTTTGGATTGAGTTCAGGTTCTTTATAATAGTCTTTTCCCTTGACATTGCCATTGCGCCTTTTGCAAGGCAGGTGGTTACAATCATTGGAAGCATCTCAGGCGTTAAACCGACCGCAACAGAAAGGGCAAACAATACAGCCTGCATCCAGTCCCCTTTTGTAAAGCCGTTGACAAACAGAACAATCGGCACCATAACAAGCATGAAACGTATGAGCAGCCACGATACGGAGTTAACGCCCTTCTCAAAGCTTGTTCTGACGTGCTTGTCACCGAGGGTTTTCGCTATTTCACCAAAAATAGTGTCGTCACCCGTAGCAATGACAACACCGGAAGCACTACCGCTAACAACATTGGTGCCCATAAACGCAAGGTTGGGAATCTCTGTCAGCTCATCAGCGTTTTTTTGCGTGTCTGCTATTTTCTCGACTGCGACACTTTCTCCGGTGAGTGCAGATTGACTTAAAAACAGGTCTTTTGCACGAATAATCCTTACATCAGCCGGTATCATGTCACCTGCCGCTAAATGGACAATATCACCAACAACAACGTCTTCCAGCGGGATTTCCTCATTTTCTTTTCCTAACCGCTTTACATTTGTTGTTACTTTTATCATTTTCAGCAAACTCTCGGCGGCGTTTCCGCTTCTTGTTTCCTGCACAAACCTGAGAACCCCGGAAAGAAGAACCATAACAACAATTATTATGACTGTAGCGTAGTTTGCTTGTCCGGGAGCTGCTGAAATAATATCGGTGAAAACTGATACTATCGCAAGACTTAAGAGGATAAGTGTGAATGGGCTGGCAAATGATTCAAACAGGCGTTTGAAGAGTGGTATCTTTTTTCCGTGAGTTACTTTATTGTCACCATATCTATCTCTGAAATCTTCAACAAGGTCTTCGTCTATTCCATCAGGAGAAGAACCAATCATGGTAAAAACCGTGTCAATATCAGACACGGCGGACTTCTGCAACCGTTTCCGGACATCATTGCGCCGCTTAATCTGCTCGGGTGTCATTTTCGTAGTTGCCCGGGTTGCATCTTTTTTTTGTGTTACGTTATTTTTAGAACTATCTTTTTTCTGCATAGTACAAACCTCAAAAATAGTTAAGAGTTAACCGGTTGTCCTTTCATATTCTTTAGGAGAACTCTTCTCTTTTTTCTTTCTTGGCTTGTATTTTTTTAACTGATCTTCTCTTTGGTAAGCTTTATGGAGAGCAGTATAGAAGCCTGCATCAATTTCGTAGAGGACTCCTTCTCTTATTCTGAACCTCCAGTTGCCGGAGGGGGTACCGGGGGTGTTTATACGGGTGTCCGCTCCATAACCGAGCAGGTCTTGGATTGGCACAACTATTATTGATGAGCGCGTCATAAATAACGTGTGCATCCACGCTTTTAAAACACCGCAGTTTGGCCCGCCGACTGTCCAGTCGCCTTGAAAGTTTGTATAAAAAAGCACTCTTTCACGCTCTTCGGGGTCAAGACTAAAAAGCCATGCCAGCATTGTAGTGTTATCGTGAGTGCCTGTATATGCAACGGACTCTTCGGGTAAGTTGTGCGGCATATGGACGCCCTCGTCATCAAAAGCAAACTGCAAGACACGCATACATCGAAATCCGGTGTCGCTTATTAGCTGCACGACATCTTTACCGATGAATCCCAAATCCTCTGCAATTACAGACAATGACAGCTTTCCAAGTGACCTTTCCAGTGCTCTGAACAGTTCTATTCCGGGACCTTTTGTCCACTTACCTCTTTTTGCTGTTTTAGCACCCCCCGGTATGCGCCAATAGCTTTCAAACCCTCTGAAATGATCCAAACGAACCACATCATATCTCCTGAGCGAAGCTCTTAAACGGTTTATCCACCATCTATACTTATCCTTTTTCATCAAATCCCAATTATATATGGGATTGCCCCAACGCTGCCCGGTGGGCGAAAAATAATCCGGTGGCACTCCGCCTATTGATTCTAACTTCCCGTCAGCACCGGCATTAAATAATTCCCGTCTGCTCCAAACTTCCGCACTATCATCCGCCAGATAAATCGGCATATCGCCAATTATGGATATACCCCTCTCTGCTGCATAAGTCCGGAGCGTTTCCCACTGCACATAAAAAAGCCATTGCACAAATTTATGGAACTCGATATCCTCACCATGTTCTTTGCGGTATTCACTCAAAACCTTCTCATCGTGGCTGCGAAGCCCCTCATCCTCCCACTGATACCATGCTTGCAAGTCATTGAAATGCTTTAGTGATATAAAGAGAGCGTACTCATCAAGCCAAAAAGGATTATACTCTTTATAAGCAGCATCATGCTGACGCGACCGACGTGAAAAAGCAATCCTCAAAAGATGCAACTGCTTATTCCGAATAATCTCATACTCAATATAAGAATCACTCATATCAAGCATCCGTTCAGCTAACTCATCCTCAGTAATAAGCCCCATAGTAAGCAGCATCCTAGGATCTATCAACATAGGCTCCCCCGCAAAAGCTGACAAACAACTATACGGAGAACTGCAATACATTCTAGCTTGCTCAACAGGCAGCACCTGCCATGCGTGAAATCCGGCACTTACAAGAAAGTCGATAAACTCATAAGCCTCCGCTCCCATAACCCCGATACCAAAAGGACCGTGGAGTGAGGGGAGTGGCATCAAAACACCGGAAGAACGTGGGAACTTACGTTTAAGTAACATAAAATAACCTCATTTATAAAATACTATTCACCATCTACGAACCATTGGTATGCCACCAATTTTTAGCTAACTGTTTTGCAATATGATGCCTGTGCGCAGTGGGGCTTTGGGGTTGTAAATTGCAATTTCTTCACGCGGAACCATGGACGGTGTAGCGCCGTCAGTGTGCACAGGACGTGCACTCCTGGCGGTAGGGAATTGTAATTTACAACCCCAAAGTCCCGCAAGCACCTTCCCAAGCCCAACAAGCACCCATCAATCAAACATGCCATATTTCTTTCGCATACTTCTTTATTACCTCGTCGCTTGAGAAGCAGCCTGAATGAGCAATGTTCATTGCGGCCATTTGTGACCACGTTTCGGTGTCCTTATACAAAGCGGAGGCCTCTTTTTGTGCCTTTATATACGAGTCGAAGTCTTTTAGGACGAAATACTCATCGTTGTGAGTCTGCAAAGAGTCGAAGATGTAGGGGAAATCCGCTCTTAGCGCATCTCTCCAGTCGGAGTTGATAAAATCATGTACTATCCGCTTGAGCCTTGTATGGCGTGAGAGGAACTCGCGGCTGTTGTAACTCTGATTTCTTTGCAGCTCAAAGACTTCGGGAACAGTTAGACCGAATGAAATATAATTACCCTTGCCCACAGCCTCGAAAATCTCAATATTAGCACCGTCGTATGTACCAATAGTTACCGCACCGTTCATCATAAACTTCATGTTACCTGTACCTGAAGCCTCTTTACCTGCGGTTGAAATCTGTTCGCTCAAATCTGTTGCCGGGAAAATCTTTTCTGCAAGCGAAACACGATAGTTCTCCAGGAAGACTACTTTTATCAAATCCTTGACACGCGGGTCGTTGTTGATCTTGTCACCCAGTACAGAAGTGAACTTAATGATTTCTTTGGCAAAATGGTAGCTCGGAGCAGCCTTGCCTGCAAGAATGAAAGTCCTTGGTACAAAATCGATGTTCGGATTGTCGAGAATATCGAAGTACATATTTGCGATGTTAAGCAGCAGAAGCAGTTGACGTTTATATGCATGAATCCGTTTTACCTGAACATCAAAGATAGAATCGGGATTTACGACAATCTCGTTGTGTTCCTTAATATACTCTGCCAGTTGTATTTTCTTCTCACGTTTAATCTCGCGCAATTTTTCAAGGAACGCCTTATCACGTACTGCGCCCTTATCATCCAGAAGACTAAGCTTTAGGGGCTCTTTAATCCAGCTATCTCCGATTGTCTTTGAAATGAGATCGCTAAGCTGCGGGTTTGCTTTGTTGACCCATCTTCTGTGTGCAATACCGTTTGTCATGTTCGTGAAACGTTCGGGGAAAACCTCGTAAAAGTCGCGGAACAAGTCTTCTTTGAGTATTTGACTATGTACCTTCGCAACTCCGTTGATGGCGTGGCTGCCGACAAGTGCAAGATATGCCATAGCAATCGAACCGTTTTGTATAATTGACATTCTCGAGACTCTTCCCATATCGCCGTGAAATCTTTGGTTGAGTTGTTCGCACCAACGTCTGTTGATTTCGCAGACGATCATGTATATACGGGGAAGCAGCTCCGAGAAAGAACTCTCCGACCAACGCTCCAAAGCTTCCGGCATTACCGTGTGGTTTGTAAAGGAGATGGTTTTTACTGTCACTTCCCACGCATCGTCCCAACCCAGACCTTCTTCGTCCATCAGAAGACGCATAAGCTCCGGTACCGCAAGCGCAGGATGCGTGTCATTGATGTGGACGGAAACAAAATCAGCCATGTTTTTTATGCCGCCGAAGTTCTTTTTGTAATGCGTCAATATGCTGGTTAAGCCTGCCGATACAAAGAAGTATTGTTGCTTTAGCCTTAGCATCTGGTTCTGGTAGTTTGAATCATCGGGGTATAGAACTTCGGATATTGCTTCCGCAGAATACTTACGGGAAACGGCACTCAGATAGTCGCCGCTTGAGAATTGACCGTAGTCAAATTGCTGTATTGCTTCCGCACCCCATAATCTCAAAGTGTTAACAGTCCCGCTCTCATGACCGGGTATCGGGATGTCGTATGGCATGGCGATAACGGATTCGTAGTTTTCGTGGGTGAATACCATCCGGTCATTAACCATTTCTTCCTTAATGTTGCCATAGTATTTAACAAGCACCGCTTTATGTGGTTTTTTAATCTCCCAAACGGATTCGATTTTCAACCAGTTATCGGGCATTTCGACCTGATATCCGTCGACTATTTTTTGCTCAAATAATCCATATTTGTAGCGGATCGTACATCCGTTTCCGGGGATACCGAGAAACGCAAGAGAGTCCAGGAAACATGCGGCAAGCCTGCCAAGCCCCCCGTTGCCAAGCCCCGGGTCAAGCTCTACATTATATATTTTCTGCGGGTCAAGTCCGAGATCTGTAAGTGATTTATTGCAAACATCTTTAAGCCCGAGCGACATGATGTTGCGCTCAAGCATCGGACCGAGCAGAAACTCAAGTGAGAAGTAAAACACTTGCTTTTTCTTTTCCTTTTTGTCAAAAAGGATGTTGCTCTTTGTCCACTGCTTCATTATCTGGTCTCTGATCAATGACGAAAGCGCAATGTAGCAGTCGTCGGCAGTAGCATCTTCAATCGTTATTCCTCTTACGACCTCAAGCTTATCAAGAAACAACATGGAAAACACCTTGGGGTCCTTATAGTCAAGCTGTAAAGATTTGCCTTTTTTTCTTCTCTCTATCATGTTAATGAACATTCCTTTCGTTTTTGTCAGACACAAATCGTGCATCAATTGTGGTTTCTGTCAAGGGAGCAATTGGCACATATTGAATATGTTATTTGGATTTATCCAAATAGTATATTCCTGCTTCATTAGATTTAATGATTATGTCATCGGCTTTTGCTCCTTTTAGGAGGTCGAAGTTAAATTCATGTCCGGTGATTCTTCGATCGACGTCTGAAACGTTTACCGCGACCATTACACGCTTGCTGCCTTCTCCTCTTGTAAATGCAAAGAGTCCGTCCCGCGCTTCAATAAGAGTATATTCACCGTTTTTGAATGCGTTTTGCATTGTTCTTATGTACGCAAGTCTTTTGTAGTAGGTAAGAAGGTCGTTATCCTCGTTCCCCCAAGGGTAGCAAACTCTGTTGAAGGGGTCTGCGCCGCCTTCCATTCCTGCTTCGTCACCATAATATAAGCACGGTACACCCGGCAATGTGAACTGCAGTGCCGCAGCGAGCTTGAGCCGTTTTTTAGCGAGATTCAGCTCATTTTCGGATAGCTTGAAGTGTGACATCTCAAGCTTGGTGCCGGGGTAATCCGCACCGCTAAGCACTGATAGAATACGCATTGTATCGTGTGTCCCTACTATATTCATCAGTGAATCGAGAACATGCTTCGGGTAATTTTTGCAAAGAGCCGCCATTGTATATGCAAGTGTCGCCACATTCCCGTCTTTGACACATGCGATTATCGCATCCTTTAACGGGTAGTTTGTGACGGAGCTCAGTTGCCCGCCGAGGAAATAACGTCGTCTGTAGCTGTAGGCGATTTTGTGTGATGCATCTTCCCAAACCTCTCCTGCAATAAAGACGTTTTTGTTTTCTCTTCTCATCGCCTGACATAGAGGATCGAGTAATATATCCGGAACTTCGTCAACTACGTCAAGTCTCCAACCGGAAATACCTTTTTTCATCCAGTGCGCTATGACACCATCTTTACCGCAGAGAAAGTCTCTGTATTTTTTATTTTGCTTATTAAGAGAAGGAAGTAACTCAATTCCCCACCATGCCTCGTATGTGCCGTCGTCATTAAACATAAACCAGTCACGATATGGGGAATGGCGGCTTTGATAAGCTCCTACACTGTTGTACTTACCATATCTGTTAAAATAGATACTGTCGCTGCCGACATGGTTAAAAACACCGTCGAGGATTACCTTCATGCCGAATTTGCTTGCCTTTTTGCAGAGCTCTTCAAGTGCTTCATCCCCGCCGAATGCCTCATCGACTTTCATAAAGTCGCCGGTGTCATATTTATGGTTTGAATCAGCTTCAAAAACCGGACTTAAATATATACATGTAACGCCAAGTTCTTGAAGATACGGCAGTTTTTCTATAATTCCATACAAATTACCGCCAAAGAAATCGTTGTTTTTTACAATGCCCTTTTCATCGGGGAGGAAATACGGGCAACCACCCCAGTCGTTTCTTTGTACGGCATTGGGTCCGAGCCTTACTGTACCGTCGCCGCGGAATCTGTCCACGACAATATGATATATTGTGCCTCCCCATATCCAGTCAGGTTGTGCCGCATCCAAGTTGTAAACTGTGACTTGAAATGCACCGCCTTCATGTTCGGGGACAGTAAAGGAAGCACCCCACGCGTAATCGCACACGAAATAATACCAGTACAATCCTGCTTTTTCAAAGCTGACATCCAGCTTATATACATCATAAGCACCTGTCGCACAGACGTATTCCATGGCGGATTCATTCGATGCAGAACCATCAAGATAAACTCCGACGCGGGGGTTTTTTGACTCACCCCTACGCAATTTTATTTGAAGCGTAAGCTTCCCCGGTGCCTCTACAGCACCGCCCGGACTTCTGAAATAAATGTCACTCTCGTCAAAAATATACAATATCAGGATTACTCCTTTGTTAATTTAATTGAACATCATCCGCCGCTGCGCGTCACCTTCTTCTCAAAGAAGGCAATACTACTATTTAATATATGCAATTTGTCATTTACTCTTCCAACTCTCTATACAAACTACTATAGGCTTTCACCGAATGGTCCCAACTGAAGTCGGAGTTCATTGCGGCTTTTACCAGATTTGTCCAGTCTTTTTGGTGATTTGTGTACAAGTCAAGTGTTGCAACTATTGTGTCTAATAACGCATGGGAGGTGTAGTCTTCAAATACGAAGCCGTTACCGTCTCCGTGACGGCAGTCTTGTATTGTATCACCGAGTCCGCCTGTTTTTCGGATTACCGGGATTGTTCCATACCTGCAGGCTATCATTTGAGCGAGTCCGCATGGTTCGCTGCGTGACGGCATAAGCAGGACATCAGAACCGGCATATAGCATAGTGGCGGTGTGAGGGTTAAAGGCAATACTGACAGCAACCTTGTCCGGATTGCTGAATGCTTTTTCTTCAAAGAAGTATTCATAGGCGGGATCTCCTGTGCCCAGCAATATAAACTGGACATCCAGCTTAAGAAGGTCATCGAGCATGTATGTAATCAGGTCAATCCCTTTATGCGATACCAGCCGTGAAACTACGCATATAATCATTGTACGGGATGCTTTCGGCAGGTTGAAAAATGTTTGCAGCTTCTTTTTGTTTGCTGCTTTCCCTTTGAGATTTTCTGTAGAATATGTATTTTTACCGAGAAACGGGTCTGTCGAAGGATCATATGTAGAGGTGTCAATGCCGTTAATTATGCCGCTGAGCTTATATGCGTTTTCTCTGATTATCGGTTCAAGCCCGTAGCCGCCGTCTATTTGTATTTCTGCTGCATAGGAGGGGCTGACTGTTGTAAATCTGTCTACGCAGATGATTGCGCCTTTCATAAGGTTTATACAGTTATTGTACCAGACAATGTCTTTGTCCTCTTCGGATAACTCAAACACATCGTACAGGATATAGCCCGGCATTTGTCCCTGGTATTCCATGTTGTGTATTGTAAGTACCGTTCTGATTTTTCCGTATTTTTCGTAGAAATGTGTTTTCAGGTAAATTGGCACAAGAGCCGCTTGCCAGTCATGTGCGTGTATGACATCGGGAACGAATTTTGAGATATCGATAACTGCGAATACCGCCTTGCAGAAAAACGCGAATCTTTCACCGTCGTCTACATATCCGTATGCGTTCTCCCTGTCAAAATAATGCCTGTTATCGACAAAATAATATGTAACTCCATCGTGTGAGAGTTCATATATGCCGCAATACTGCGTCCGCCAGGCAAGCTGAATTTCGGTAGCTCCGAGAAACTTCATTTGAGGTTCGTACTTATCGCGGAATTTTGCGTACAGCGGCGTAACCACGCGTACGTCAAGTGATTTATCGCTTTGTGCAAGCACGCTTGCGAGTGCTCCTGCAACTTGCCCCATTCCGCCTGTGGCAAGAAAAGGCACAGCTTCCGATACTGCGTTGAGAATCTTCATTTTCTTTTTCCTAGGCATTGTAAAAACCTCCAGTTTTTAATTAAGTTAAAATCTTTTCCTAAATTACTCTTCCTCGTTCGATGTAAACCGGGTATGTTCTGTAGCCCATCATGCTCCGGTTTTCGGAAATTAATACGGAGTTGTCGGTGATTATACAATCAAGTGTTGCATTTTTTTCTACTACCGTGTCGTCTTGGAGTACACAGTTTTTTATGACCGCTCCTTGCGCTATCTTTACATTACGGCATATTGTACTGTTTATAACCGTGCCGTCGATTTGGCAGCCATCGGCTACCAGCGAGTTTTTGATTTCGGCGTTCTTTCCATATTTTGCGGGTAATGAATCCCTGCGGTTGGTAAATATCTGTCTGCCTTCAAAGTCAAATAATGCGTTTCTGTTATCCACGTCCATGATATCAAGGTTGTAGTGGAAAAATGTTTCGACCGAGCATATATGTGCGGAGTATCCTTTGAATTCGTAGGAATTTACATCTAAACGGTCGAGTGCATTTGCAAGCAACACTCTTGAGAAACGGAGCATTCCGCAGTTCTTCTCGCCTGCGGTCAGTTGAATGAAATGGCGCTTGTGCATAATATATGCGCCGAGCGATACGTTTATGGTTCCGGCGTTTGGAGGTGCAAGCCCTACGCCGCTGACTCTTCCGTTTTCTGTCAAATCAAAGGATACGGTGTTTTCGCGCTCTCCCGGTGTGATTTTCTTTTTTGTGTATACTGCCGTTATATCTGCGCCGCTTTTTTTATGTGCTTCAAATGCTTTTCTGTAGTCCATGTTATATACGATGCTGCTGTCGGCAAGGACCAGAAATTCCGTTTTTTGTTCTGCAAGATGTTCCGCAGCTCTCTGCAGAGGTCCGTCGAGTTCGTTGTTAACACTTCGGCGATCGTCTGCGTAATATGGCGGAAAAAACATTACGCCGCCGGATTTACGAGCCAAATCCCAGTCTTTACCCATACCGATGTGACCTATGAGAGACTGGTAATGACTGTTGAGTATCATTCCTATAGAATAGATTTTTGAGTTAACCATATTAGAAAGCATAAAGTCTACAAGGCGGTATCTGCCTGCATAGCGTGCCGCCGAGAGTGTTCTTACCGGACATCCGTCACCGGCTCGGTCGGGATGAGGGTCGGAAAGGCATAATCCTATCACTTCTTCCTCCTCCTTTCGGTTACTTTTTTCTTAAAGACAGTTCCTCTTGAGTAGACGTTAAGCTTACCGCCGATTTCGCGGGATTCTCCGGCAATGGTATCTTCGGACACCACGGTTTCTTCATCAAGGATTGAATAGTTGACGGTAGCGTTTTTGCATATGCGTGCGTTTTCCATGATAACGCTGTCTTTTACAACCGCGCCTTCTTCCACCACAACCCCTACCGATAATATACTGTTTTCAACACTTCCGTATATCTCACAGCCTTCTGTTATCAGGGTGTTTTTTATACTGCCTGTCGGCGAGATAAAATGCGGCGGTCTGCCTTCGGATCTTGAAAGAATGTGCCAGTCCTCAAAACCGAGGTGCAAATCGTCGAGCAAATCCATATTTGCCTGCCATAGGCTTTCTTCCGTTCCGACATCCTTCCAATAGCCGTCGAAGCGGTACGCGAAAAGCCGAAGACCGTCACGCAGCATAGCTGGAAGCACATCGCCTCCGAAGTCGTGAGATGAGTCGGTGTCAATTTCGTCATTATTGAGATACTCTCTTAATGTACGCCAGTTAAATATGTATATTCCCATTGATGCAAGATTGTTTTTTGGTTTATCGGGTTTTTCTTCAAATTCGATAACGCTGTCGTCGGATGCCGTGTTTAAGATGCCGAAACGGTTTGCGTCTTTAAGCGGCACTTCGATGACGGCAATTGTACAGTCGGCGTTTACACTCTTGTGGTAGTCGAGCATTGTTCTGTAGTTCATTTTGTATACGTGGTCGGCAGCAAGTATCAGCACGTATTCCGGAGCGAAGGATTCGATAAAGTTTTGGTTTTGAAAGACCGCGTTTGCAGTTCCACTGTACCAAGCGGTGCTGCCGGGCTTGCTGTGCGGAGGCAGGATTGAAACCCCTCCGTGCAGTAAGTCGAGATCCCAGTGTTGTCCTTTGCCGATGTATTCATGTAATAATAATGGTTGGTATTGAGTCATTATTCCGACCGTGTCGATTCCGGAGCGGACACAGTTCGTGAGCGGGAAGTCAATTATCCTGTACTTTCCGCCAAATGTGACTGCCGGCTTCGCGACTTGCTCGGTCAGGGATTTGAGTCTCGACCCTCTCCCGCCCGCAAGAAGCATCGCAATACATTCCTTTCGCTCGGAAATTCTCATTTAATCAATCCTTTCGTTTCAAACATACCATTGCCAAAGGTGGTGATTTCATTGAAATGCTGTAGTTGTAGCCGTGCATCGGAATTTCTTCTGCTTTTATTTCTCTTCTGTTTCTGTTGTCCCACCCCCCGTATTCGGCTAAATCAGAATTAAATACTTCCTTATAAATACCGTCCTCAGGTACGCCTATTCTGTAATCGTCCCTTATAACAGGCGCAAAATTAATCAGAGAGATAATGCTTTTGCCTTTTTTATCCTTTCGTATGAATGCTATTGTGTTCTGGTCGCGGTCACCGGCACTAATCCAACTAAAGCCGTCCCATGAGAAGTCTATTTCCCATAGTGCAGGATTTCTTTTATAGAAGGAATTCAGGTGCTTTACATAGTTTTTTAAGTTGTTGTGCATCGGGTATTCAAGCAGCAGCCAATCAAGTCCCGTGTCGGTGTCCCATTCTCTGAACTGTCCGAACTCTGCACCCATGAAGGTGAGTTTTTTGCCGGGATGGGTTATCATGTATCCGAGAAATACACGGAGTCCCGCAAATTTCATTTCGTAGTCGCCGGGCATTTTATTAAGAAGTGATTTTTTTCCATGGACGACCTCGTCATGAGATATCGGCAGGACAAAATTTTCGGAAAACGCATATATGAATGAGAATGTTATTTTGTTGTGTATGCCTCGTCTGTATAACGGGTCGACTTCGACATATTCAAGCATGTCGTTCATCCAACCCATGTTCCATTTGTAATTAAATCCGAGTCCACCGTCATGTATGGGTTTTGTGACGAGCGGCCATGCTGTGGATTCTTCCGCTATCATCATTGCTTGCGGAAATTTCTCAAATACTGCTTTATTCATTTTTTGAATAAATGCAATCGCATCGAGGTTTTCATTACCGCCGTTTGTGTTTGGAGTCCATTCCCCGGCTTTTCTACCATAATCGAGATACAGCATGGAACTGACGGCATCAACCCTTAGCCCGTCGGCATGGTACAAGTCCAACCAGAAAATCGCGTTTGAAACGAGAAAGGATTGAACTTCGGTTCTGCCGTAGTCAAAACAGCGGGTGCCCCATTCCCGGTTTTCTATGCGATCTTCGCCGTGGCATTCGTAGAGCGGACCGCCGTCAAAGTTGATGAGCCCGTGTTCGTCTTTCGGGAAATGTGACGGTACCCAATCGAGGATAACGCCTACATCAGCCTGATGGCAAAGATCTATAAATTGCATAAATTCATGCGGATTGCCATAACGCGTTGTCGGCGCGTAATATCCGCATACCTGATATCCCCATGAGCCGCCGAAGGGGTGCTCCATAACCGGCATTATTTCAATATGGGTGTAGTTCATTTCTTTAACGTATGGAATAAGGCGGTTTGCCAGCTCTGTGTAATTGAATGCTTGCCCGTCGGTATCCCTCATCCATGATCCGAGATGTACTTCGTAAATGTTCATTGGGTAGTCGAGGTTTTTACGTTTACCGATTTTTTTCTGCCATTTGCTGTCACCCCACTGATACCCGTTGATGTCAAAGACAATGGATGCAGTTTTTCCTTCTGTTTCGGAGCAAAACGCATATGGGTCTGCTTTTAATACGCCGCCGTCATTGCCGGATGTTATTGCGTATTTATAACGCTGATATTGCATGGCTCCGTCGACGGTGATTTCCCATACGCCGCCGTCTGAAATGCGCTTCATTTTCATCTCTTCTTCGCCCCAATTGTTAAAGTCGCCGACAAGATGTACGGTCTTTGCTTTTGGAGCCCATGTCCGAAATACTGCGATTTTTGTTTTTGTGTCAAAGTGACATCCGAGAAACTCGTAGGCACGATAGTTTGTGCCCTGATGAAATAAATAAACCGGCAGCTCGTTTTTTACTTCTTTATTTGCCATTGTCCACCTCGATTATATAGTTTCGTACTTTGTGGTTATTATCATGTTTCACGGTTCTCGCTCAGCGAGGAGTGGAACGATATCATTAAATCAATATATAATAACCGCTAGTGGTTATTATACATTATAATGGTGTATAAAATTATGAACAGAAATTAAACTCTGTTATTATTAAAATACATATGATATAATGATTGCAAAACAATCATTATTCTGGTAGGTATAGCTATGGAAAAAGACATAACTCTTGATAGCAATATTCTCGTTATCGATGATAGTACGCTTGTTTTGACGGTTGTAACTAATATTCTCGGTGAGCTGTATAATATCAGTACCGCGCAGTCGGCGACTGAAGCATATTCATTGATGGGTCAAATGATTCCGGATCTTATATTGCTGGACTTGGAAATGCCTGAAATCAACGGTTTTGATTTTATGCAAAAAATCAAAGCCAGCCCCAAATGGAAAGACATTCCCGTCTTATTCCTGACAGGAATTGCAGATCGTGAAAAAGAAGAGTATGCACTGGAGTTGGGAGCTGCCGAGTATCTTCTCAAGCCTATTGTTGATGGGATTTTGCTAAAGAGAGTACATTTCCATCTTGAACTGCATCACTTTAAGAAAAAGATGAACGAGCTTGTTGAGTCGAAGACGGAAGAACTGATACAGACCCGGAAAGAGCTTGAATCTGTTGTTGATACTGCAAAAAAAGATATACTGGTCAAGTCTTCATTTCTTGCCAGCATGAGCCATGAAATCAGAACTCCCATGAACAGTATAATGGGGTTTTCCGAGATAGCTCTGGACACTGAGCCTAATCCCGAGACCAGAGGATATATACAGAGAATTAAAGAGAGTACAATACTTCTTCTCAGGGTTATCAACGATATTTTAGATCTTTCTAAAATTGAAGCAGGCAAAATGGATATGGAATACATTTCCTTCGGCGTGAACAGTGTTATAAACAGTTGCCAAACGATGATTTCTCAGCAATTAAACGAAAAAGGAATAAAGTTTGCTATTCATGTTGATGAGCAGTTACGGGATATGCAATTATTGGGAGATCCCGTCAGACTCTATCAAGCAGTTCTTAATCTTCTTTCCAACTCCGCGAAATTTACGCAAAAAGGCACAGTGACACTCTCTGCGCTGCTGATGAGCACCGATAAGGAGGAGGCAGTTGTGCGTTTTGTTGTTGAAGACAGCGGCATAGGCATGACTAACGAGCAGTTGGAGTTTTCGTTTGAACCCTTTGCTCAGATTAATACCGATTTGACCCGCCCGAATGCCGGGACAGGACTTGGTCTACCGATTACAAAAAGCATTGTTGAGATAATGGGCGGCAAATTGTTTGCAGTCAGCCAGCTTGGCGTCGGCAGCAAGTTCACTATTGAAATTAAATTTACCATAACCGATACGGAAAGCCTGTTTGACGATATTTTCGGAGATGTTATTTCGGATAATGTTGAAAGACCGCACTTTGAGGGTGAAGTTTTAGTTTGTGAAGATAACAGATTGAATCAACATGTCATAATGGAGCATCTGGGCCGCGTCGGTCTGGAATGTGAGATTGCCGAAAATGGCTTAGAGGGTGTAAAAATCGTTATGGAGCGTATGAAAAAGAATCAAAAACCCTTTGATTTGATTTTGATGGATATGCAAATGCCTATAATGGACGGTATTGAAGCAGCGGCAAGGATAAATGCCCTTGGTGTAGGCACTCCGATTGTTGCATTAACTGCAAACGTAATGACAACGGATCTTCAAAACTACAGAAGAAGCGGACTGATGGACTGTATCGGAAAGCCGTTTCAAACTTGGGACCTGTGGCGATGTTTGCTCAGTTTCCTGATACCTGTCAGCAAGTCCAAGGTAAACAAAAAGACAATCAACAAAAAAGATAATGAACTGCTCATTAGATTACAACTCAATTTCCCGGACGAAAATAAAAATAGAATTAGTGAATTAAAAGAAGCATTAACTACAAATGATTTTAAACAAGCCAGGTTATTGGCGCATACACTAAAAAGCAATGCGGGGCTGATAAGAGAGCATAGGCTTCAAGAGCTTGCGGCAATAGTGGAGAAAATGGTCGAGGAAAATAAAGTAGATGATATAGCCCCTCACCTTAATCATCTTGAAAGTGAGCTTAAGATGGTTTTGGACAGACTCAAGATTATCAATACTGCTCTGGCGGCTGAAAATGAGGATAAGAAACCGGGACGCAGTGAAAAAAGTGCATCTTCAGGGTCGGCTGACTCAGCTTCTGCGGATAAAAAACGCATACTTATTGTTGATGATGAAAAAAGCAATATTATCGCTCTTATTCATTTTCTTAGAGATGAGTTCAGTATATTCGTAACCAGAGACAGCAGAGACGCACTGTCGATGGCGGAAACCCATGTACCGGAGGTTATACTGCTTGATTTACTCATGCCTGAAATGGATGGTTATGAAGTGCTCGCCGCTCTGAAGGATTCCGACATAACCCGCGACATCCCCGTAATTCTGGTGTCAGGTCTCGACGGTTCGGACGCAATAACAAAAGGCTCAGAGCTGGGTGCCGCCGGGTATATATCAAAACCCTTTGAATCCGACACAGTGAAAGCAAGAATAAAAGAGGTCCTCACCGCAGGTGACGGGTGATTTGCAGACCTCAAAAATGAATATTATGTAAATTATCACACCGGTTCATAAAATATTTACAATATTTATGATATTATATGCAGAAATATTGTATGAATTTGGCATGCTTAAATGAATTTTTGGGAAGGATTCGTGTGATGTTTGACATTAGGCGACGAGCTGTCTACTCCAAAATTGTCGATAAGCTTATTGCGAAAAAGCCGCGGTGGCGCGGCAGAGCAGTGGCTTTGTTGATGAGCGTGCTAATCGTTTTGCAAATGCTCGTACCTTTTCCGTGGGGGTTTGCCGGAACCCGGGCAGAGCAGACAGACGAAAATGAGTTGTGGATGCATCCTCGCATAGAATTTGACGGAGCAAATATCTACGATGGCGTCGGCATACCGCTCAGCGCAATGATGAATGCAGTATACGAGTTTACACTTAACACGGGTCAATTTCCAATAGAGGTTTCACTTCCGGATGTTCTTAAAGCGGTGACGGGCGAGTATAGTGCCGTCGCCTTTGACGTTTACGGGGAGTTTTTGTCCGGAGTGAAGGTAATTGTTGATGAAGACGGGGTTATCAAAGTATATTTTGAACCGGATGCAGAAAATGCCGAAGGTGACGCAAACGCTGATAACGCAGCGGGTATCGACGTGGACATTGTTGCAGAAGATTGCTGCGAGTCGTGTGCCGATGATAACGGTTCAATTGAGCCTGATATGACTGATTTAGATAGTAGTGCAGGTGGAAATCCCGCGGAATCGAGCGGAGATGCAGCCGGAAATAACGGAAATTCCACAGAAAATCCGACCAATGAGGCACCCGGAAATGCGGCAAACGGTTCAAGCGAACCTGCGTATAATGATGCATATAGCGCGGATAAATACACAAGTACAGGGCTGGATGCAAAGGACGCGGCGTCTTCAAAAACAGACACAATGCCACCGGATTCTGAACAAAGCGGAGATAGCGAAGATGGTATCAGAAAGAGCAAGTCCGGCAGTTCGATATCAATGTTTGGCAATGCAGGTGCACTCACAGCGAGCGCATTTTATAGCGGAGCAGACGGAGAACAAATAAGAATCGAATTTGAGATTCCCGTACACTTTGACATAGACAATTTACCGCCGATGCCGGAGCCTGTCTTCAATGAGGACACGGAAGAATGGGAAGAAGCGGAGCCTTGGCTTGTCGATGTGTTCCACACCGTTTTGGAAGACGATGAGTACGTCGGCGAGTTCGTGACGGTGGAAGTGCTGCCGGGCGAGTTTGAGTTGAGCTTTGCGGCGATGGATGATGGTGTTTTGTTTGATGATGATGCGGAGTTTTATGCCGAGGGTTCCAGGTTTTTTATGGGAATTATCGATTGGAATGATAACGGGTGGACATATCCATGGGATACAGAAGGGCGCAGACCGGATTATAAAGACTTTGAGCTTACCCTTTATTTTGAAATTCCCGGCAGAGAATCTGAGGAACTTACCGCACAGCATCTTGTTGATTGGGGTTGGGTTAAAGTACTGCCTGCCGAAGATACACCTGCTGCATTTGAGACAGCACTTGAAGAAGCACTAAAGAATGCACAAGAGATGATTAATACTCCTATCCCGACTTTCAGCGGGCTCAGGTCAAATTTCTGGACGTATGCCTACTCGGGTTTGCCAACGAGCTTGCGCGAGATTATCGGTTATGAGGAAGATACCGACCCTGCGAAACCGATATATGCAACAGAGACAGTTGGGATTACCTATTCCTTTAAGATGAAGGACACCTCTTTTGAAAGTGATTATATTATTGCGGATTTATCACCATCCATTGGTGTAGGTTATATCAATACCCGTAGAGAGGTATTTACGTTTACAAAAGAGTGGAAGGATGCCAATAATAAACACTTAACCAGAGTCGGTTGGGATGAACTCAGTGCAAACCTTAATTTCAGCAGATTGTCCGGGGATGATACTGTGCAATTAGGGACGCTGGCTGATTTCAGTGAAAACATTATTCCGGATGTGACCATTACCTATAATATTCCGGCGATGCCCACTCCGCCTGAGCTGCCCAATCCGGCTTCAAACAGATGGACTATAACTATTTCGGATATTCCCATGTTTGATTCCGATGGTACACAGTTCCATTATTTTGTTAACGAAAACAATGATTTAAGCATCGCAGGCGGGCATAATGTGCCGGCACCATATGATACTGTAAGATATGTGGCTTCTTATGAGAATGTGGGAGCCTCCGCCGAGGATATTGAAAGGTGCTTCAATCAAGGTGTTATAATCAACAGGCTTACAGACGAAGTGGGATTTGATGCCCGGAAGGTTTGGCAAGATGACAATGCTCCTGCAAGCACTCGTCCGAGGGGCAGCTTTCAGCTAAACCGTTATCCGAATACCCCGGGGATGAGCTACAGGACAGCATCGGTTGTTTCGGGATTTGAAATTGAAATTGACAGAAGCGAAAATGAAGTTGTAATAGATTTCAGCGGTATTCCGGGATATCCGTTGCCGCGTTTTGACAGCGAAGGTCAAGAGTATGTTTATTTTGTAAGAGAACTTATTACAAGTCCGGGTTTTTACAGAAGCTTTCCCGTTTACAGCAGCAGCTCACCTTTTTTTGTTCCCGATAACGCATTAAGCATAGACGGCACACTTTTTAATGGAGGTACGTTAAATAACCGCCGTGTCGGCTCGGCTGGCGTGTCGGTGACAAAGAGATGGGAAGCCGCCGCACGTCAGAGCATGAACGCATCTATTACCGTGCGAGTGGAGCGAAGACTGTCTGCAATGCTTCCGCACAGACCGGAAGCGAGTACATGGGAGTGGGTCACCGACTATGAATTATCCGGTTTTCGTGCTGAAGTTATGGAGCTGACCCATTCATTTGGTAATCTTCCGAAATTTGACGGTCAGGGACGTGAGTATGAATACCGTATATCAGAGGTTGCAGTAACTATAGATGAGGATAAAGTTGATGTGCCAAAGGACCAGCTAAATCCGGTAATTACATTTGATGACGGGTATGTTTACAGGATGGGCAAGAGTACCACCAGCACTGAGCTAAATGATGAAGGTACACCGATTGCAAACACGCGCATAACCAACACCTTAATCGGTGAGAGTGAAGTAAGGATTAGGAAAACCTGGAATGGGACGCATCCGAATAATCCTCAAGGCACAGTACGTTTTGTCGTGACCCGCGCAGATGGGGGGCAAATTAACTGGATTGACCCGAATCTTAAAATATCAATGGATAATAGCGGTACGGTCACGACCAGACCAACCAGCACATCAAATCCGACCTTAACAACTAACCAGTTATTTATTGATGTGCCTGATGCGGGGCAAGCGGGCGGGGATGCCGGCGGTTGGCTTGTTATATCAGGTCTTCCCCGATATGATGAGCGGGGTCGTGAAATTGTTTATGTTGTCAGAGAAGTTGCTAAAACCGGGTATCATAACTCATTTCAATTCAGATTCTATGATAGATTAAACCCGAGGGTTGGTGTAACCGAGGCTGATTTCACCAACACACCGGCAGGGGAATCAGGCCGTTATGTAACCGTTCATAAGGAATGGGCTGATGACGGAGACCTTGCCTGCCGAGGCAATGTCGTCATGGAATTGTATCATGTCGGTGTCGGTGGCTCCGTTACTTATGTAAGCAGTGCAACGTTAACCAGAGGAAATGATTGGATGGCGTTTATGCGCCTTTCCCATAAAATCCAAGTGCCAATTATGGATGCAGACAATGAACCAACCAGTGATTATATAGAGGTAGAAGACCAGAATTACAATAATTATTTTGTAAGGGAGCGTCATGTTGTACGCGGGACTGTCGCTAACCCTGTTAATTATCTTGTGCAGTATAATCAAGATAATCCGGCAGCGTTTCCATACTTGTCTTTAGGCACTGCTTACGGTACACGACTCGGTGCGCTAAAGACTGATGCGCATTTTTATGATGTATTCGCTAAAGCGGGATTTACAACCGGCTCCGCGCTTAATACAAGTTTAGGTATTCCGGATGCATATGTCGCTACCACGTCTTACCGCACGTCTTATACGTTCAGAAATGTCCGCACCGGCGAGGTAGAAATAGACATTAGGAAAAATTGGAATGACGCTTTGCACCACGAGAGGGTACCGCAGCAGGTTCAAATTGAGATACACCGCCGCTTAAATTACACCAACGCATATGATGAGGATGTTTGGCATCGGCCGAATGAAGACGACAAAGGGAATCTGATTTCGGATACGATGTTTAACGGGATAATCCTGTTACAATGGAATGCGAGTAATCCATCGTCGCTGCAGTGGAACAGTACGAGTGTGCCGGAGTTCCCCGGGCTTACGCTTCCAAAGTATAGTCCTGACGGTGTGCTGTACATATACCGCGTTACAGAGACATATGTGCATGAGATGGCTGAAAACGGAACCAGAATCCCCGGAAGGTCACATATAGTGTCGGGCGGTTCATATGTGCTTTCCGACGGGCATCGATATTCCGCAAGTGTTGTCAGAACGAGGACTGATTTCGGCGACCATCGTCCGGGACAGACAGAACCGAGAGCTGACGAATACTCATATACGGTGACAAACCAGCGTTCGGAGACGATAAACTTTGCGGTATATAAGCTGTGGCATGATGTGGCTCGTGTTGCGTCTTACGGAGGTGAAGTTTACGGAGGTGTTGCAGGCGTAGATTTCGACCCGCGTATGGAGGCTTACCGCCGTCCCGATATCTTCCTGACTCTTTACCAAACAATTGATGATAAAACTTCGGAGGTGGAGCGATTTGTAGGGCGTACATGGTCAACGACAGGCTTATATAACGAATATTACTGGAAATGCACATTTGAATCGTTAGAACGATATACATCTTCAGGAGTTGAGATATTCTATTCGGTAGTTGAAGGTATGCCAAACAGACCCGGCAGTGATTATGTCACCGAGTACTGGGAACTGATAGCACCGGCGGTTGTACCTAACCCGTGGATAAGACCATCGCCTGTATCAGTGGTTCCGTTGCTTAACCATGTTACTGATAAGGCGGTATATAAAGTGCCGGTTCATGATTCGGATGTTCCTTCTACTAATGGTCACTTTGAACGTAAATTTACTGTCACAGCAGAAGGGCAACCCGGAAGCGTAGGCAACGGCGGTATTATCGTTAACAGGCGTGAGGCTACCCGTTCTATGTCCGGCTATAAGGTATGGAAAAATGTTCCGAGCGATACGTTGCCTGCCGGCTTTCCTACGATTGAGTTTGCGCTTATGCAACGCGACGACAACAGTTTGCCTGTATGGCAGCGTGTATTGGGATTTTCAAATGTAACTCTCCATAATGGAAATACTTCATTTGCATTCGGTGCCGGCGGTGCCGCTATGGAGAAATATGACGAGTTCGGTGTATATATCAGATACCGTGCAGAGGAAGTCAGTCAGACGCCCGGCGGATATAAAGACCCTGTATATAATGATTACTTGATGGAAGTCACCAATGAGTATGATGTAAGCACAGAGGCACAAACAGTTACGGTGTCTGTCACGAAAACCTGGAACTATGCTCCTTTCACTTTGGCACAGATGACTGAGTTGAATCCTGTCGCTAAGATTGAGTTATGGCGTGTTATGACCACCGGTGCAGGTGAGTTTTGGAATGGTAATGGTGCAAATACATCCGTGATTGGCGGAAATGACATAAGAAACACAGAGATAAAAGTTGGCGAGATAGAAATAAGATTTAACCAACAAGGTGTGATTCAAACGTTCTCGGCGGCTAATTTAGGGTTTGATTTACCGGAGGATGAAGAGGATCTTACAAAATTAGGAAAATTGCTCAGAATCGGGTATAACGGTCAACCGTACCGATATTTCCTGAGAGAATCTTTAGACGGGTATACATTCATTCCCGGTCCTCCTAACCATACGGTATTTCCGGGTACTCCGCCTCTCCCGCCGAATATTCCGCGTGTCCCCACTACCGCAACATTCCATTATGACCTTGCAACCAACAGATATGACGGGTTTAGCAGTGATATAGGTGTAAACAACAGCTTAGTGAGTCTGGGCGGCACCAAGGATTGGGTAGATAGCACCAATCTGTTTGGTACAAGACCAAACGGCGGGTTTTTATATGCAAACGGAGATACATCATTGGATAGTCCGCCGAGCGTGACACTAAGAGTGTACCGAGCAATTGCGGGAAACGCGCCGAATTCAATCCTACCGGGTACATTCCAGGAAATAACGAACTCCGTTGATATTGTTTGGACAAAAACTGCAGGGAATGATAACAGGTGGGGTTATGTTGTTAATGCGGGTACATCACAAGCGATTCCGGTCGGCGTCGCACCGGGTGGACCGGGAACGGCATCCGGGGCAACTCTTTATCGCTTCTCGCTTACAGGTGTTGAGTTTATATACTTTGTCGAAGAAGTCAGTGTTAATCATCACTATCAAGTACCTGTGCTTACAGGCGGCGCAGCTATACCGTCTGCAATGATCGGCAACGGTCTTGTGACATCGACGGCTGCAGGAAACTTGCGAGTGATGGCGACGGGAGGTACGAACAAGGTTGCAAGCTTCCGAAATACACTTCGCACGACCACTGTACCCGTGACTAAGGCTTGGGAAAGACAAGCTGCCGCAGGGTCAGTGCCGATGAGTCTCGAAAATCCGTCTGAGCTGGAGATGATGATACCTCCGAGCATTACGCTCCGGTTACAGTACAGGGAAATGTATGAAGGCACTGTTTACAAAGATTGGGACTTCTTTAATCAACCCGGAACCGGAACTCCCGGTACTCCATATACTATTGAACGCAATCGGGCAGAGATAATCAGCGCATTACGGGCATCCGGAACACATCAAATGACAATAACATTCAATAATCCTCTATTACCGCAATATGGTAATGCTCCGGATATCATCAGGGAGTACCGCTTTATTGAGACACGTATTGGCGACAGGGATGTTACGGCAGGTTCCGCAGGCGGCTTTATTGTTGCCGGCAATGATGGCAGTGCACTTACACCGGTAATAAATGCGGCTGTGACTATTCCGTTGACTATCCGCAAAGTGTGGGAAGACGATAACAACCGTGATGGTACGCGACCGTCTTCAATCACGTTCCGGATTACACGCGACAATAATTCGCTTCAGTTCATGGATGTTGTTATGACCACAACCGCCAATATGACGGAGCGCACGGTTTATGTACCGCAATTTATGGCGGATGGAGTTACATCGAGCACGTACACAGTTGAGGAACTCATCGGCGATGTAGTATCGAGGATGGAGTATGATTTGCTTGAGGCAGCGATTCCGGCAGGGTCATTCATTATTGCTGCTCCGAATGGAACGCTTTTGGATGGCTCGATGGTTTATCAGTTTACAAACAAGAACAATCAAAGAAAGATAGATTTAACCGTGTCAAAAAACTGGTCGGATGCCGATATTGACACAAGCATAGGAGCGCCGCATCGTGAGCTTATACGTCCGGAAGATGATTTAATATATGTGACGATACAACGAAGCCCTGATGGCATCAACTGGGCAGATATGACCGCAGAGCAGCTCGGAAACGGTCAAGTACCGACGGTACCGCTGAATGTATCAAACGAGTCGCCGTGGACACAGACGCACACATGGACGGGACTGACCGCACGGCATGATCAGGGAGAGTATTTCCACTACCGTGTGAGGGAAACAAATAGTTCCGGCACGGTGACGAAAATGCATGCTTATACGGCGACGTATCGCATAGGAAGTACAGGAACCTTCTATACAACCCCGGTATCGGTGACAGAGCTTAACACTGCTGCGGTGACTGAGAATGGCATCGTAAAAAATGTTGCGAGAATCGAACTCGAAAACAAGCTTGACACGGTCAGGCTGGATGTTGAAAAGGTATGGCGCAATTCAGCCACGGGTGTATTTTCGAGTACATACAACAATCAATTCGCACCAACTGCTCCCGTGACTGTAAAGCTGTATTACCGTCTCGCAAATGGTGACGGTCAGTGGATTGCGGCGACAGGCATCAATAGTGAACGGACAATTACAGGAGCACCATGGACAGCTAATTTTACAGGTCTGCCTAAGGTAAATAATTTAGGTATTACATATCAATATACCGTGAGAGAAGTGTCGATAGGCGGGATGCCATTCAATACCGGTGAGTCTCCATATAGCTTCTCAACATCTGTAACCGACCCTGTGGGTAATCCGTCTGCTACTGCGCCATATGTTAAAGCAACAGTTGGAAACACCTTACAGACGCGTGCCAATATCACAGTAAATAAGATATGGGACGATAACAACAATCAAGACGGCAGAAGACCGGAATATGTGACAGTACGCTTGATAAGAGATATGGGTGTTGTTGGGCAGGAAATAATATCGGCACCCGTGACATTGAGAGAATCCAACTACTGGTCGTATACATTTGAGAATTTACCTATGTACAGGCGGGATGGGACAACCCCAAGTTCTTACCATGTGGCAGAAACGTCGATACTGCATTACCATCCTGCGGATTTCGTGATTGGCACGGGTATTTCAGCATCGGGGACTGCGGGCAGTGGAGCGTTTTTGAATATGTGGGTGAGCGGTTCGGTCGGGACAGCTACAGTGGTAAACATCACCAACAGATACACTCCACAGGTTATGAATATAACGGCAGAAAAGGTATGGGTTGATCAATACCCTTATTATGATACACGCCCGAACTCGGTGAAGTTACGGTTGTTAGTTACAGATGGTTTGGGTAACACAACGGTGGTTTCCGGATTGGGGATTACTAACCCTGCAATCGTTGATGCAGATAACTTGTGGAGCGCAGAGTGGAACAATCTTCCGCTATTGCACAACATAGGAGGTACAAGCACACAGGCGACCGCGACACGGGGGATTACCCATCCATTGATATATACCGTTGTTGAGCTTAATGAGAACGACGAGGTTGGACCGATTACAAGTTACCACAAGCCGACTATAGTATATTCAGGCGGCAACAGTACCGCTGCGGGTATAAAAGGCAATATCGCAACTCCGTCAGATTCTTACACTGCAACAGTGACGAATACTTGTCAAACACTTAGCAGCATCACAGTAAACAAGATATGGAATGACGGAACGCCAACAGGCAACAATCCGTTTGCAAAGACCGCAGCAGTGGAAGTAATGCTGTATTATCGCCTTGCAGTACCAGAGTCATCGGAATGGACATCAAGAAATGTTACACGGCAGCTAACCTCAGAAAATCAATGGACTGCAACGTTTACAAATCTGCCAAGACAGAACTATGCCGGGATAGCATATCAGTATACCGTACGTGAAATCAAAATAGGTAATGTAGATACCGCCGGAAGCGTTTTTCCGCTCAGTTATCAGAGCAGTGAGGGAACGGTTAATGCCATGGAAGGTCCGGTGTACGGCATAACGGTCACGAATACACTTCAAACGCGTGGCAATATTACAGTTACAAAAGAATGGGATGATGATGAAAACCAAGACGGTTTGAGACCCGAGTTTGTGCGGGTACGGCTTATAAAGGATATGAATACCACAGAGGAGATTGTTTCCGGTTATGTGGAACTAAGAGCTCCAAGCTGGTCGCACACATTTACAAATCTGCCAAGATACAGAGCAAACGGCGAAGAGCACACTGTATACCATGTGCAGGAAGAAATTGTTACACATTATGATGAACCGGTTTATCAGATAGACAAGATAGACAGCGGAGTATTCTCGTACATGCCTGCAACCGGCGGCGCATCCCCGGGCAACAGAGTTAGCCCTGCTGTTACTTTCGAGAATCATCCGGGCAATGTAACCGTAACGGTCAAAAATTCTTATGAGCCGAAAACCATGAATATAACGGCACAAAAGTTTTGGACTGAGTTCGGGGATTATCCGACACGTCCTGCATCAATACATCTGCGGCTGTACGCGACGACAAATTCCGATGGAATCACAGACAGGATTCATATAAGAGACTTTGGACCTATTTCGGCACCGTCATGGACATATACATTGAGTAATTTACCGATTAATAGTAACGAACTAGGTACTGACACTGAAAGGGGTAATTCACAGTTACTATATTACACAATTGTCGAAGTTGGAGTGGCAGGTTATACAACTTCGTACACATATGAGTTAGCAGGCGGCACACCTGCTGAAAGTATTAGTGGTAGTATTGATGCTATACCACAGACACATTTGGCATTTGCTACCAACACTCTGGATACAGTGAATGTTACTGTAAATAAGGCGTGGAATGACAGGATGTCGGGCAACAATCCGCTTGCAAAGACTGCTCCGGTTAGGGTTGAATTGTTATACCGCCTTGCCGTTACCGGTCAAACAGGCGGTTGGATAGAAACGGGTGTTATGCAGGAGCTTACCTTAAATAATCAGTGGACAGGAAGGTTTGATAATCTGCCTGTGCGAAACAGTGCCGGTACTGCTTTTGAGTATACTGTGCGTGAAATCAGTATTGACAACGTTAATGTTACTGATAACGTATTTCCGCTAAGCTATCAGAGCACCGCAAGTGCAGTTAATGCTGCGGTTAACCCGTTGGACAGCATTACAATCACCAATACTCTGGTGACTCGCAATGATATAACTGTCCGAAAAGAGTGGAATGACAGCAACAATCAAGACGGCATCAGACCGGCATCGGTTCAAGTTCGCCTAATAATGAATATGAATGTCGCCGGACAGGAAATCATCTCCGAACCAATGACGCTAAATGCAGCTAACGGTTGGACACATACGTTTACAAATCTGCCAAGGTATAATGATACCGGTGGCGAGAACACCTACCGTGTGATAGAAGTGCCGCTCACCGTTGTTCCAAGCTACAGTCCTGCCGCCTATCGTGTTGGTTCGGTGACAGGGTTCACCAATAATGCCGGTACAGGTGTGGCTACCGGTCAGCCTGTGAGCGCACGTGTACAGAATTTAGACAATACAGCTTCTGCGACTGTTGTAACAGTGCAGAACAGCTACACACCCAGATCGATGAGCCTTACAGCCGAGAAGCTCTGGAACGACCAAAACAACCTTTACGATACACGACCCGATTCGATACGTTTGCAATTGTATGTAACTGCAAATCCGGATGGTGTGACGGGTGGAGCTGCGGTTGGAAGCCCTGTGACCGTAATACCTACAGGGTCGACATGGACACATACATGGAATAGTTTGCCGGTTATGAGAAACACGGGAGGTTCTGTCACGGTACCGGGTACAAGTGTTCCGCTGTATTACTCTGTTGTGGAGCTTGGCTCAAATACATCAACTGTCAACGGATACTCGGCGGGATATGTATACACTCCAACGGGAAGCAATGGTGCTGTGGGTTCATCAAGTAGGGGCATTAGAGGAAGCATTAGCGATGATACTAATACAGCGCATTCCGTAACAATTACAAATAATCTCGACACAGTAAGTGTTACGGTCAGGAAGCAGTGGGGAGATTTTGGTGACTTATATCGTCTGAGACCCGAGCATTTGACGTTTACTTTACAAAGAAGAATCGGTACGGCAGCTTTTGAAAATGTGGTGAACTCGACAACATCTCCGGCTCCCGTAACACAAAATATGATATCTGACAGAAGAGGGCCCTTACGGTCAGACCCGCTTGCTTTGGATGTACAAGAGTTAGTATTTACCGGTTTGCCGCGGTTTGATTCGAATGGTAATCCATGGGATTACAGGGTTATTGAAACAGGTGCGAGCGGTGTGGGGATTACCAATCCATTTTCTCCGAATACCGGGAATCCTACCGGAGGTACTATAGGAAATACCAACTCTTCGTATTATACATTCAGATCATCTACCGTGCCTATTGCGGGAGGTTTCAGAACAACGGTCATTAACGAAGTTGTTATGGAAAAGATAGCGATATCAGGCATAAAAACCTGGAACGATGGTAATAACAGGTTTGGTTTCAGACCGAATAATTTGGAACTGAATGTTTACTACGATGCGGGAACTTATTGGGCACCGGTGGCAAAAAGTGACTATGATGTAGTGTGGGTTAGAAATGGTAATGTATGGTCATATACTATCAGAGGTCACGGGCTTACTAAGTATGAACCCGGCACGGACAAACTCAGGGAATTTGCCGTGCAAGAAGTATTGCCGTCTACGTTACAAAATTTTTATAATATGGCTGCTATTATTCCACCGGCTGCACCCCCACCGGTACTGCCTGTGCCGGAAAACAGTACCACAGGTCAACGAAATCCAAATAACGACAACGGATATATCATTAACGCTAACTTCACCAACAGCCTGAAGTCCGATGAAATAACATCTTTGTCGGTGCATAAGGATACGGATTTCGGACCGAAAGCACCGCTTGAGAATGCACCGAGATTTACATTTGAAGTGTATTTCTCACTAAATGAAATAACCGATCCGGAGACACAAGGTACACTGCTCACGAACCATGATTATCACGTGATTGTCGGGAAGTATGCCGGCGATGAAAGTGTGCTGACTCCACTTAACATAGAGCAAATTACAAGTGATGGCAAAATCGAGATTGCCGCAGGGGAGAGTTTTGTTATTCGAGATTTACCTCAAGGGATGTACTTCTACATCGTGGAAGATGAGCATCATGAATTCGGGTTAAAAGAAGGTTCTGTCATGAATGGTCGATTAGGGCGCGCTTCAAGTATAGACCCGCTTGCGGATTTGCCTCCAACTTTGCTTGACGTAGAGAACGTAGCTATCAGGGTAGTCTCGATAGTAAACACAACTCCGAATGAAGGTATTTCGCAAAATGGAGGTTCTCAAGCACCGTCCCGCCGTACCAATGCGGGAGGCACTGTAACTGTTGAAGAGAATGGTGGTCAGATGTACACGGGAGCAGATGGCGTTGAGGGTATACCTGATGCTCTTGCCGTTAGATGGGAGCCTGAAGGCTTCTGGACGGTTGGAGGTCATTTCACCATCCGGTATATTGATTTTGGCGAAACCGAGGAGCAGTCGATTACGGTCACTGATTATTTAAATCCGGACGGCACGCCAAAAACGTTGGAAGAACTTTTAAGTTCTGCCGATAATCCGGAAGGATTGCGTAGATTTATTAGTGCGGGTGCTCGTTTACACATTACACCAAATGGTGCTGTGAGACTGGTGCTTAGTCATCTTGCTGAGGGTATGCCGCGTTCCGTTACTGTCGAAGTTCGTTTTGTACCGACACTTGCGGTAAACAACGTAACTGTTGATGAATCCGGCTCTAAAATCGGTGGTAATGTCATGGTCATCGGGCGTGATGGTTTTGATGAAGGCAATCTTAAAATCTGCAGCGATGGTGTGCCTGCTTTGGGCGGCAAGCCTTATGTATCTCAATCGGTTTATGGTATTCCCATAGAAGGTTTTACTACCGATTGGTCGCATATTGCCGTACGCAACTTAAATGAGCTTGATTGTGTATATGTTCTTCTTGAGCCGTGTGAGGACGGGTACTTTACAGCACAATTATCGACTACAATTGCCGGCGTGGAAGAAATTGTTGAAAAAACCGGCAGGATTACAAGAGGCAGCGTCTTAATAGAGTTTGACGGTCTTCCGGTGCCCTTGCAGGTGGATTTGCGGTTTATTCCTATAAACTTTGCTGATGATTCTAATACTTCGGAAGGCACTGGCACCGGCACCGGTGGTCTGCCGCAAACAGGCGTAGTATCAATGCTTTGGATACTGGTACTCGGCTTAATGACCTCAATCGTTGCAACTGCAGCAGTATTGATAGTTATACGTCGGCAGAGCGTGAAGGATAAGAGATAACAAATTGTCAGGAGAACCGTCCCCCTGACAATTTGTAAAGATTTTACATAGATTTTACACACACCTGTATTTGGTTTTTACTTCCGCCGTTTATTATGTGCGTAACATAATAATGGAGGAAGAAAATGAAAAAATCAATAGCTTTGATTCTAGTCTGTACTCTCGCACTATTCTTATTCGCAGCATGTGATGACGGCTCATCGGAAGCACCGGCATACGGAAATCCATCCCAAGATACACCCGCTCAAGATACACCCGCTCAAGATGCACCCGCCCAAGACACATCAAATTTCGATAACAGAAGAGAAATAATAGTTGTATCGCGTGAGAGCGGTTCCGGAACACGCGGTGCTTTTGTCGAGCTGACAGGTGTCGAAGTCAGTGCAGATGGTAACACAACAGACATGACCAGCCCGGAAGCTGTTATCGGAAACAATACCAATGCGATTATGACAAATGTTTCCGGTGATTTATATGCAATTGGATACATCTCTACAGGTTCTATAGACAACTCGATTAAAGCGGTAAATATCGACGGAGTTGAGCCTACACCGGCAAATATATTGGCGGGTAACTATAAAATAGCCCGTCCGTTTATTGTTGTAACGATGGATGGACTTTCGCCTGTCGCACAAGACTTTTTAAGCTTTATAATGTCACAAGAGGGTCAGGAAATCGTTGCCGACCGTTACATCCCCGTAGATCAAAGCGCACCTGCCTTTGAATCCAACCGTGCAACAGGAACAGTTGTAGTCGGTGGCTCGACATCAGTATCTCCGGTTGTAGAAAGACTTGCAGAAGCGTATCAGGAAATAAATACAGGTGCAAATATCGAAGTTCATGCGACAGGCTCGGGCGCGGGAATAACCGGTGCAATCGATGGTGTCGTAGATATCGGTATGTCAAGCCGCAATATAAGAGACAGCGAAATGGAGAATCTTTATCAGCAAATCACGATTGCAATGGACGGTATCGCAGTTATTGTCAATAACGACAATCCGCTGACAAATCTCACAATGGAAGAAGTGAGAGAAATCTTCACCGGTGAAAAGACAAGGTGGTCAGATGTTCATTAGATAGTATCTGACAGCACAGCAACATCGCCGTGCAAAAGATTCAGGACGCCAAATCCTGAATCTTGCGGTGATTAGATAAAGAAAAATACAAAAGGAAAAACATAAGTGAAGAAACAGTTAATAGAATCTGTAATGAAATATATTTTTATGCTTGCAGCAACCGTATCAATACTTGCTGTAGCTTTGATTTGCGCATTCTTGTTTATTAACGGTGTGCCGGCAATGCATGAAATAGGTTTCTTTAACTTCCTGCTGGGAAGGGTCTGGGCTCCTTCGGATACACCGCAGGTTTTCGGAATATTCCCTATGATACTTGGAAGCATCTATATCACAGCAGGAGCGATAATAGTAGGTGTTCCGATCGGTGTACTGACTGCAATTTTTATGGCTAAGTTTTGCCCGCCTATTTTATACAGATACTTAAAGCCGGCAACTCAACTTCTTGCGGGAATTCCATCGATCGTTTACGGGTTCTTCGGGCTGATCGTTATTGTACCTATGGTCCGGGAAACATTTGGCATTACCTTTGGCGGAAACGGACAGAGTATTTTCACGGCTTCTATACTACTTGGAATAATGATTTTGCCTACTATAATCGGAGTCAGTGAAGCAGCTATACGGGCTGTGCCTGAAAGCTATTATGAAGCTGCTGTAGCGATGGGTGCAAGCCATGAACGCAGTGTATTTTTTGTAGTAACACCTGCTGCGGGGTCGGGCATCATGACAAGTATAATTTTGGGAGTTGGCCGTGCGATAGGAGAAACTATGGCAGTCATACTTGTTGCCGGCAATCAGGCGCGTATGCCCACAGGATTGTTCAGAGGGGTCAGGACATTGACTGCAAACATCGTTATGGAGATGGGTTATGCAGCAGAGCTTCACCGCGAAGCGTTGATTGCTACAGGTGTTGTACTGTTTGTTTTCATTCTCATTATAAATGTGCTCTTTAACCTAATGAAGAAAAGAGGGCAGCAGTTATGAATTTGAAACCAATTAGTGCAAAAGCACCGCCGTTAACAATAAAAGCCATAAATACCACATCATATAAGGATAGATTGCTTGGATATATCAAGCATCCGCTTTCGGGATTATTATTCCTTATCGTGACAGTCGCAGCACTTGTAACCTTTGCGGTCCTGCTGTTTATTATAGGATATATATTGATTCGCGGAGTACCGCACTTAAATCTCAGTCTATTTGAATTTCAATATAACACAACCAATGTTTCTATGATGCCCGCAATAATCAACACCCTGATAATGGTAGTGCTCGCTCTGCTCATTTCAGGGCCTTTGGGAATATTCAGCGCAATATACCTTGTAGAGTATGCGGGGTCAGCTAACAGACTTGTGAAAATAGTACGCATGACGGCTGAAACTTTATCCGGCATACCATCGATAGTCTATGGTTTATTTGGAATGTTGTTTTTTGTCGTAACGATTGGATGGGGTTACTCAATGCTTGCAGGTGCTCTGACCTTGTCAATCATGATTTTGCCGCTGGTAATGCGTACAACAGAAGAAGCATTGATCAGCGTACCAATATCCTATCGTGAGGGAAGCTATGCGCTCGGAGCCGGAAAGCTGCGTACGGTTTTTCGAATCGTGCTGCCCGGTGCAATCCCCGGTATTCTTGCAGGCATAATCCTTGCGACCGGAAGAGTAATGGGAGAAACTGCTGCACTATTGTTCACCGCCGGATCTGTTGCACAAGTTCCGGACAGTGTTTTAGGCTCGGGAAGAACTCTTGCGGTGCATATGTACGTTCTTGCGAATGAAGGTTTACATGTTAATCAAGCATCAGCTACAGGTGTCGTGTTGCTTGTGCTGGTTCTTCTTATAAACTGGTTAAGTGCAGCAGTTGCGAAGAAAATTGTAAAATAGAAATTGCTAGTAGTATAGAAATTAGAAATTAGAAATTATAATGCAGAATGCAGAAATAGAAAACGTTTTTATAGCGTTTTGTTTCACAGAAAGGCATGGTCCTTAGTATGACAAACAAATTCAAGCTTCGTAATGTTAACTTGTGGTATAATGATTTCCAAGCACTTCATGATGTTTCGATGGATATTGAAGCAAATGCCATCACAGCGTTTATAGGACCTTCGGGCTGCGGTAAATCAACACTGATAAAAAGTCTTAACCGCATGAATGATTTAGTGGAAGGATGCAAGATCACAGGTGAGTTGTTACTTGACGGTGAAGATATATACGGCGATATCGACATAAATTTATTGCGCAAGCGAGTCGGCATGGTCTTCCAAAAACCAAACCCGTTCCCGATGAGTATATACGATAATATTGCATTCGGACCTAAGACTCATGGTATTAAGTCTAAATACAAGCTCGATGACATCGTAGAAAAGGCTCTTAATGATGCTGCGATATGGGATGAAGTCAAAGACAGGTTGAAAAAAAGTGCGTTATCACTTTCCGGGGGTCAGCAGCAGCGGCTATGTATTGCGCGTGCATTATCGGTTTCTCCGGATGTGCTTTTAATGGATGAACCTACTTCAGCACTTGACCCTATTTCAACTTCAAAAATAGAGGACTTAATAACAGAACTAAAGCAGCAATATACAGTTGTCATCGTTACTCATAATATGCAGCAGGCTGCAAGAATTTCCGACAGCACAGCGTTTTTCCTGCTTGGTGAAATGGTGGAATTTGGCGACAGTGAACAGGTATTTTCTATGCCTAAAGATATCAGGTGCGAGGATTATATAACAGGACGATTTGGCTAATTATAATTATGCGATATCAAAAGACAGAGAAATCTATGTAGGGGCGACCGCTCCGGTCGCCCGTGTGGTGTGATACTACGATACAAGGAGGAATGAAGATCATGCGTAAAAAATATGATGAACAACTGGAACAGTTGGGCAATATGCTTGTGGAGATGGGTGCACTTATCGAAACAGCTATTGCAGGAGCAACACATGCTCTTAAAACACAGGATATAGCTCAGGCAAAAAAAGCCATTGCTTATGATAAAGAGGTCGACCAGAAAGAAAAGGACATTGAGCAATTGTGCTTAAAGCTGCTCCTGCAGCAGCAGCCGGTGGCGAGAGATCTCCGGTTTATATCCGCAGCACTAAAAATGATAACAGACATGGAGCGTATTGGAGATCAAGCAGCCGACATTGCCGAGATAGCAATTATGCTTGCAGGAACGCCGTATATAAAAGCGCTTGAACATATACCGCAAATGGCGGAGGCTACTGTGAAAATGGTTTCGGAGAGCATTGACGCATTTGTTGCGAAGGATTTGGATTTGGCACTTTCGGTCATTAAGCACGATGATGTGGTCGATGAGTTGTTCGATATTATAAAATATGAACTGGTTGAGCTTATACGCGAAGACAGCAAAAATGGCGGACAGGCAATGGATTTGCTGATGATAGCGAAGTATTTTGAACGTATTGGCGATCACGCGGAAAATATTGCCGAGTGGGTCGTATTTTCTATGACCGGTAAGCATAAAGATATCGATATTATTGAAAACGAGGGAGAAAGTTCATGCTGAAAATCTACATAGTAGAAGATGATGAAGATATTCGTGAGGTTGTAAAATACGCACTTTGTTCCGCAGGGTTTGAAGTGACCGGGTTTGAAAGTTCTTTGGAGTTTTATAAAGCCATGAATGACTCCAGTCCCGCTCTTGTTTTGCTTGATATCATGCTGCCGGGTGACGATGGACTCGATATTTTGAAAAAGCTGAGAAGCTCAAATAATACAAAAAAGCTGCCGGTAATCATGTTGACCGCAAAAGGGAGCGAGCTTGACAAGGTTAAGGGTTTGGATTTCGGTGCTGACGACTATGTCACAAAACCCTTTGGTGTAATGGAGCTTGTTTCAAGAGTAAATGCCGTTTTACGAAGAAGCGGCGTGGAGAATGAACCGGACAAGAAGCTTGAATATGGCGGCATTACAATTGACAACACCAGACGTACCGTTACCGTGGATGGTGAGCCGATAATATTGACATTTAAAGAGTATGAACTGCTTCACTATCTAATGCTGAATAAAGGGCTTGCTCTTGACAGGAGTAAAATTCTGGAAACTGTTTGGGGGTATGACTTTGAAGGCGAAAGCCGTACACTCGATATGCATATTCGCTCACTCAGGCAAAAGTTGGGTATGCTTGCTCAGAATATCAAAACAATTCGCAATGTAGGATATAAGTTCGGGGAGTAAAAATGTGATTTGTGCCTGTAATTTACGAAAGGAATAGACTTTTCATGAAAAAACGTATCTTTAGAAATTTCTTGCTCATGATATTGTTGTGCGTAATATTATTATCTGTATCAGTCAGTATCATTGTTAATACTGCAATCAGAAATAATGAGATTGCTTCTGTAAAGGATCGGGCAAACCTGATAGCTGATGTTATTAATAATACAATCGGCAGCACAGGAATAAAAGATTTCTATACCGGTGATTTAGACGCAGCCCGAATAACGATTATCGCAAGAGATGGGACTGTGTTGCTTGATAATATGGCTTCTATCGCTTCGCTTGACAATCATAGTGACCGCCCTGAGTTCCGTTCCGCTATACAATACGGACACGGTGAATCGACACGCTTTTCATTAACGTTGCTTGATGAAACATATTACTATGCGATTAGACTGGATAATGGTGATGTGTTGCGTATTTCAAAAACAATGCATAACATCGCCGGTGTGTTCATCGCATTGCTTGCACCCATTGCTGCCGTGACTGTGTTGATTATGCTGATAGCGTCAATTCTTGCGGGCAAGCTTACAAAGGAAATACTCAAACCGCTTGCCGCGATAGACTTTGACAGCGATAACTCTGATGTATACGATGAGCTTGTACCGCTCGTGAGAAAAATCGATCAGCAAAAAAGCAAAATCAACAATCAAATCGATATGCTTCGAAGCCGGTCCGAAACCATCGAAGTTATTATGGAAAGTATGAATGAGGGACTCATTCTTATAGACAAGGATGCCGTTTTATTGTCAGTCAATAGAAGTGCTTCGGATTTCATTAGTGATAAAGATATGATCGGGAAAAAGATTACTCATATAATCAGAGATTTTGGCTTTCCGGATGTTGTGCGGAAATGTCTGGCAGGCGAGAATGCCGAGATGGTCATTGAGCGCAGCGGGAAAACATTTAATGTCTATTTCAGTCCGGTACGTGATTATGAAATATCAGGAGGTGTTATACTGTTACATGATATTTCAGAGAAACATGAGACAGAAAAGCAGCGAAGGGAATTTTCTGCCAATGTTTCACACGAGCTGAAAACTCCTTTGACGACAATTTCCGCAACGGCTGAAATGATTGAAAACGGTATGGCACAAGAAGAAGACATTAAGGCGTTTGCAGGAAAAATCACGACTCAAACAAAACGGCTTATAAACATCATTGAAGATATCATAAAGCTGTCGGAATTTGATGAGGGGACGATTGGTGCGGATGAATATACAGAGTTTGATTTATATGATCTTGCAATGTCGGTAATAGAGGTTTTGCAACAAAAAGCGGATGAAAAAAGTGTGATTATTAATCCGGAAGGTGAACATTTTGAGATAAAAGCAAATAAGCAAATGATTGACGAGCTTTTGTTTAATCTTATTGATAATGCGATTAAATATAACAAGGATAACGGATGCGTCACCGTTTCCATACATAAAGAAAACGGCTTATGCAAAATCAGTGTATCTGATACAGGAATAGGAATACCTCAGGAGCATCAAAATCGTGTATTTGAAAGATTCTATCGGGTAGACAAATCGCGCTCAAAAAAAACCGGCGGTACCGGTTTGGGTTTATCTATTGTTAAACATATCAGTGAACAGCACGGCGGAAAGGTCACCCTGACGAGTGAATTAAATGCCGGGACAACGGTTGAGTGTTTTTTTCCTGATTTATGGTAAAAAGACAGGGGGACGGTTCTTCTGTCCTAAAATCACCCGTCGCTATCAGCGACACCCTCTTTTCAAAGAGGGCTTCGCTTTTTTTCGAGCTTCTCTAAAATCTTCATGGCCTTTTTGTACTCATTCTTGAGTTTTCCCGGGTAGAGGACTCTCTCGTCTGTTGGTTCATACCCGCATTTTTTGTAGATGTCGATTGCTACGTAACTCCAGGTTTGTGTGCTTAGGTAAAAATCAACATCGCCCTCTATTTCTTTGAGCAGATGTGTTACACGTGAGATTATGGCTTTGCCGAGCCCGAGCCCGAGGTAGTCGGCATCAACACTTACCCAATGGAGCCACGCTCTGCGTTCATCGCCTGCGTATGACCACCATGCGTTAGCGGTTGCTACTTTTCTACCGTCTTTGTCCTCAATAAAGAGCAGACGCCGGTAGAGCTCTTCAATTTCCGGTAAAAATTCTTCCGTAAATCTGAGCAGAGCGGCAAACTCACTGTCAAATTCGCCAACCGATGTTTCTATCCTCGCCCAATCCACTTCATCCCCATCTTTGAAGAAGACGAATCTATACCCATCGGGAAGGGGAAAATCGGGTATAGGAGTACCGGCTCGATGAACCATTTTTATTTTTGCGAAAGGAACGGACTTGTCAAGCATGGTGTGCATATCCTTTCATTGTTATCGTGCGGAGGGGAATTAGGTTATTATTTAGTAATTTCTACCGCCAGAGAGTACATCGTGTACTCTACTGTCGGACGCTCCACCATCCGTGGCTACTCTCGACGAAATTTCAAAATAACAACCTAATCCCCCACCGTTCCAACCTTGTTAGCAGAGAATCATGTCAAAAAAACAACACAATCCCACGTAACCCCACCACTACTCCATAGTAAATTCGTTTGCCAGTGACGATATCGTAGCTTTTGCGTCGCCGTATATCATCAGGGTGTTTGGCATTGAGAAGAGTTCGTTTTCTATTCCTGAGAAGCCTCTGCCTTTGCCTCTTTTTAATACAAAAACTGTTTTTGCTTCAAAGGCTTTTATTATCGGCATTCCGTAAATAGGGGAGCCGGGATCGGTTTCAGCTGCGGGATTTACGACATCGTTTGCACCTATGACTATTGCAACGTCTTGCATCTGCATGGTCGGGTTCATTTCATCCATGGTCTTAAGCTGTTCGTACGGGATGTCGGCTTCCGCAAGCAGGACGTTCATGTGTCCGGGCATTCTGCCTGCAACCGGGTGTATGCAGTAGTTTACTTCTGCGCCGTTTTCCTCCAGTTTTTCCGCAAGCTCACGGACAACGTGTTGTGCTTGAGCCACTGCCATGCCATAGCCCGGAATAAAGACAATTGATTGTGCTGCTTCGAGTATCATATATGCATCTTCTACCGATATTGCTTTAGGCTCTGCACCCGGTCCTTTGGCAGATACCGTATCGGTTGCACCGAAGCCGCTGAATAGCAAGTTGCTTATTGAGCGGTTCATTGCTTTGCACATTATAAGCGTCAGTATTACACCCGAGGCTCCAACAAGTGCACCAATTACTATCAACACAGTGTTTTCGATAATGAAGCCTGCCATTGCAACTGCCACGCCTGTAAGGCTGTTTAGCAGAGAAATTACGACCGGCATATCTCCGCCGCCAATCGGCAATACGAAAGCCACACCGAATACCAGTGCGATTCCTGTCAGGGTCAACACTGCAACAAGCGTAAAATTATCAAAGCCCGGTACGATGTAAATTACCATAGCGGCTATAGCTGCAAGGAGCAAAATAAGGTTTATTAATTTTTGTCCTTTGAAGACTATTGCTCTGCCTGTTACTTTTTCCGAAAGCTTTCCCCAGGCGAGCATTGAGCCCGTGAAGGTTATTGTTCCAATGAATATAGCGAGAGCTGTTGATATGTCGTTTACTGCATCATAGCTATAACCGCCATCAGCTTTGTATAACACATAAAATGAAGAGAAAGCAACAAGTGCGGAAGCGAGTCCTCCAAAGCCGTTAAACAATGCTACAAGCTCGGGCATTCCTGTCATTTTTACTTTTTGCGCCCATACAAGACCTATCACAGAACCGATGAGAATTGCCATAAAGCACCAGAAGTAGCCGTTTCGCAGTACGTTGCTTGCATCCCATGAATCCACGACTTGACCATCGAAGAATACCGCCACCACTGCTACAAGAGTACCGGCTGCTGAGATTAGCATTCCGCGACGTGCTGTTCCGGGCTTACCAAGCATTTTTATACCGATTATCGTACAGACGCATGCGAGGATGTATGCAAGATTGTTAAGGTCGGTGAGGTTAAGTTCATTTATCATTATTTCTTACCGTCCTTTTTCTTAAACATTCCAAGCATTCTGTCCGTGACTGCGTAACCGCCGACCGTGTTTATCGTAGCAAGTACAATGGCGATGAAGGACAGTACGAGAATCAGCGTATCGTCCGTGTTTGCGGCACAAACTACTAACGCTCCGAGTACGGTTATGCCTGATATTGCGTTTGTTGCGGACATCAGCGGTGTATGTAACTGCGACGGTACCTTTGAGATAAGCTCTCTGCCTAGGAATGTCGCTATAATTAGTATAAATAGTAGTAAGAGAAAAATCATTTGGTATTACCATGCCTTTCGTATATTAGGGGTAACGTCATGCCGGGCTTGACCCGGTATCCCGTAAGTGTTGCGTTGATTTAGAGGTTAATTAGCCGTTATGTTTTAAACCTTTCGTGGACAATCTGCTTATTCGATGTTATCAGGCAGCCTTTCATTATTTCGTCTTCGTAGTCGAGCTTGAAGGTTTTGTTTTCCTTGTCCCAGAAGTGTTCGAGAAACGCGAAGATGTTTCCTGAGAACATATTTGAGGCATCTTTGGGTACAGCTCGCTCCAGACTGTCACCGTTTATTATCATAACACCGTTATCCAGAATTACGTCTTCGTCGGGGCTTGAACCTTCGACATTTCCGCCTGTTTTTACTGCCATATCAACGATTATTGAGCCGGGCTTCATTTTGTCCGTCATTTCTTTTGTTACTATTAGTGGTGCTTTTCGCCCGAAAACCTTTGCTGTAGTAATGACGATATCTGACTGGGCGCAGACTTTTGCTTGTCCTTGCCTTTGAAGCTCTACTTGCTCGGGGGTGAGTTCTTTTGCGTAGCCTTGTTCTGTTTGCCCCATTTCGCCAAGGTCTATTTTTACGAACTTTGCTCCGAGTGATTTTACTTCCTCTTCAACTACGGGGCGCGTATCAAATGCTTCTACTCTTGCTCCGAGTCTTTTTGCTGTTGCTATTGCTTGTAATCCTGCGACACCAACACCGATAATAAATACTCTGGCAGGGGTTATTGTTCCTGCAGGTGTCATCATCATCGGGAATATTTTTGGCAAACGTGAAGCCGCTAAAATCACGGCATAGTAGCCGGCCAGCGATGCTTGTGAGCTTTGTATGTCCATTTTTTGTGCAAGCGTTGAGCGGGGCATCATTTCAAGGCTTATAAGTCTTATTCCCGCTTCCGCAAATTCTTCAACTGCTTCTTTTTCATTAAATACGTCAAAAGAACTGATATGCAGTGTTTTATCCCGCATGCCGACTATATTTTCAATCGGTCTGTTTATCCGGACAACGATATCGCAAACATCATATCCTTCTTGAACTGTTTCAACGATTTTTGCACCTGCTGCCATATAGTCTTCATCGGTGTGTCCTATGGTTATCCCTGCGTCCTGTTGTACATATAGTTCGTATCCCATATCGCAAAGTGCTTTGACATGCGTGGGTACAAGAGCTGTTCTTGTCTCTTCGGGCATTGTCTCGGCACATAATAATACTTTATTCACTTGCATTCTCCTCTCCGTTTTTGTTTCACATAGATTGTAAGGGATTATTTGTTTTTAGTCAATCAGAGATTGAAAAGTATTGTTGTAAATTTGTGGTATTTCATGGTATTCTATTCTAGGTTTAAGGAAGGAATGATTAAAGCTATGCGGTGTTTTAAGGATTATGAGAATATGGCGATGTTAGATTTGCCGGATTCGGAGCGGGTGAGGCTTGCTGCGCGTTTTGATGAGATTGTCGGCGGGTTTGCTGCGCTTGATGATTATGATACAGACGGAGTTTCGCCGCTTGTTTCTGTTTTGGATGTGAATAATGTTTTGCGAGAGGATGTCGCTGTAAAGCTGTTTACAAGGGATGAAGTGTTGGCGAATGCACCCGAGAAGCATGACGGGTATTTTCAAGTTCCGGCGACGATAGATTGAGGCGAAGACAGGGGGACGGTTCATCTGTCTTGTAGGGGCGACCGTCCCCGGTCGCCCGTGAGAATGGAAGGCTTTGGCGTATGAGTTATAATGCAATATTAGATAGTTCGATAATGCAAAAGGGTGTACCCGCTACTGCAGGGTCGAAGATGCTTGCAGATTTTATTTCGCCAATAGATGCTACTGTCGTGACCCGGCTTGAAGCTGCCGGGGTGCAGATTGTCGGTCGATGTGACGTTGGCGAGTTTGGTGTTGACGGGTTGTTTGGTAGTTCGGTGGACGGTAAGACAGGGGGACAGGTACACTGTCTTGGGCGTACACAAGACAGTGTACCTGTCCCCCTGTCTTGCCTGCTTGCCGATAGCGAAGCAGATTTTATCCTGTGCAACGACTACATCGGTGCGATAAGCCTTGCGGCAGCGAAACAAGGGCTTTATTACATTCATCCTACGTATGGGTCGGTATCAAGATATGGTCTTATTCCGGCGGTTTCTTCTATGGATCAGATTGGCGTTCTTTGCAAGAAGCCAGTGGTTGGGTTTGAAGTTTTGAAGATGATTACCGGGTTTGATAGTAAAGATGGGGTTATGATTCAAAGGATAAATGACAAAGGACAAATGACAAATGACAAAGGACAAATGACGAATAATAAAGAATACACAGCTGATGCGGGGACAGATGAACCGTCCCCCTGTCTAAAGCCTCGCAAGCGAGACTCTGAAAAATACTCTGAAATTCTTCCGCAAATCATGCAGATACTTTGTTGTGCGGAGATTGGGAATAATATCAGCCGTTATGATGGAATAAAGTTTGGGTACAGGGCTAAGGGGTACAATGGCTTGCATGAGCTTTATACAAAGAGCCGGACAGAGGCGTTCGGCGAGGATATTAAGCTTGCCGCAGTAATTGGTGCAATGGTGTTATCGCAGGAAAACTATATGCGATATTACGACAAGGCGATGAGGTTAAGGCGGTTGATTCGTGATTCTTTGGAGTTTGATAAGTATGATGTGATAATAAATGACAAAGGACAAATGACAAATGACAAAGGACAAGAAAAAAGTCAAACAGAAAAATGGAACAGTTTCTATAATTTACTAACATTGTCAAGGCTCTGTGGTTTGCCATCGCTTGCGACACCTGAAGGAGTTTATGTTGCAAATACAGGGCGAGATGATATCTTGGAGGCACAACTATTATGCAATATGAAGTAGTTATGGGGCTTGAAGTTCATGTGGAGCTATCGACGGAGTCTAAGCTTTTTTGTTCATGTTCGGCGAAGTTTGGTGCAGAGCCTAACGAAAATGTTTGCCCTGCTTGTTCGGGTATGCCGGGTATGCCTGCTGTTGTCAACAAGAGGGCTATTGAACTTGCTATTGCGGCGGGGCTTGTTACAAACTGCGAGATATCGAAGGTGATTTCTTTTGATAAAAAGAACTATTTTTACCCTGACTTACCGACGGGTTATCAGATTACGCAGTATTTTGCGCCGGTTTGTACAAACGGTTGGGTGGAGCTTGATAACGGCAAGCGCATAACTTTGAAGCAAATCCACATAGAAGAAGACGCGGGGAAGCTGGTACACGAACCACGGACACGCATGACTTTAATCGACTTCAACCGGGCGTCCGTGCCGCTTATTGAAATTGTTTCCAATCCCGATTTTAACACGGCTGATGAAGTCACGGAGTATCTGGATAAACTTCGTTTACTGCTTAGTTTTGCAGGTATTTCGGATTGCAAAATGCAAGAGGGCTCAATGCGTTGTGATGTAAATATTTCTGTTCGGGAACAGGGGTGTCAAACTCTAGGTACGCGCACGGAGACTAAAAATATGAACTCGCTAAAAGCTATTGCAAGAGCCATTGAGTATGAATCTCAAAGGCATATTGATGCTCTGGAGACAGGCAGTGAAGAGCTTATTCAGGAAACACGACGGTGGGATGATGATATCGGCATGACATATTCAATGCGTGAAAAAGAGGAAGCGGCGGACTATCGCTATTTCCCGAATCCCGAGATAATGCCTGTTCATATAAGTGAAGAGTGGATTGAACGTGTTCGTACGGCTTTGCCCGAGCCTGCACATGAGAAATTTGCACGTCTGACGACCATGCTTGGGTTGCCCGAGTACGATAGTAAGATTATTTCAGGCAGTCAGAGTTTAGCTCATATTTTTGACGGTGTAATGAAACATTTTAGCAAAGCAAAAGATGTATCGAACTGGATTTTGGGTGAGCTTCTTGCGATCGTGAAGGATGCAGATACAGGTGACGATAATATTACCATTGACGCTTTGAAATTCGCAACATTAATCATGCTGGTCGATGAGGGTAAAATAAACCGCTCTGTAGGGAAAAAAGTTTTAGCTGCAGTATTTGAAGAGAACGCAGAACCAAATGAGTATATTGAAAAGCACTCACTAGCAATGGTGAGTGATACAGGGCTTTTGGAATCTGCAATCAAAGAGGTTTTATCGGAGAATCCGAAAAGCGTGGATGAGTTTAAGGGTGGGAGCCAAAAAGTGTTCGGTTTTCTGGTCGGTCAGGTAATGAAAAAGACGTCCGGTAAAGCTGACCCGCGTTCGGTGAACGAGTTGTTGGGAAAGATGCTGGAGGAGTGAAAAGGGAGTTTTGTATGGATATTCAATTGCTGTTAAGTATTGTTATTGCTGTTTTACTTTTGGTTGTTATTGTTTTGTTTTTTGTCGGGCGGAGCAAGAGCGGGGTTGACAGGATTGCTGAGATTCTTCGGAAGAGTAAAGATGAGCAGCGAGAGAACGAGGCGAGACAACAGGAAAGTTTTTCGCGGCAGCTTAGTGATAATACCACCGAGCAGTTTAAGCGGTTCGGTGTTATTTCCGAGAGTATTCAATCTACTTTGCAGGGCAACCGCGAGGAAACCAATAAACAGCTTCGTGAGTTTCAGATGCAGCTTGACAGCAGGCTTTCTTCTATTCAACGCGATAGTGCGGGGAATATTGAGAAGGTCAATGAGACGCTTGAAAGTAAAATGAAGAGTCTTCAGGAGAGCAATGAGAAGCGGCTAGAGCAGATGCAGGGAGTGGTTGATGAGAAGTTGCAAAAAACTCTGGAATCACGCTTGGCTCAGTCGTTTGAAGTGGTAAGCAAGCAACTCGAAAGTGTTCAGCAAGGGCTTGGTGAGATGAAGAATCTTGCCGCCGATACCAAGAGCTTGCGTAATGCTTTGATGAATGTTAAAGAGCGCGGCTCCTATGGTGAGGTCAGGCTTGAGAAACTGTTATCCGATATTCTTGCACCGGGGCAATACGTTGCAAATGTTGAAATTGACAGCGGCAAGCGGGTGGAGTTTGCTGTAAAGTTTCCCGGTCCCGGCGATGAACCGTTGCTGATGCCGATTGACTCGAAGTTTCCGCTTGAGGATTACAACCGCTTGGTTGATGCCGATGATAAGGATGAGATAAAGGACGCCAGAAAGTCGCTGGCGCAAGCAATCCGCGTTTCCGCAAAGGAGATTGCCGATAAGTATATAATGCCGCCGAAAACCACGGATTTTGCGCTCATGTTTTTACCCACCGAAGGGCTTTATGCCGAGGTAGTGCAAAATGTCGCCTTGTTCGAGGAGTTGCGTACGAAGTTCAAGGTCATTGCCGTTGGAACTACAACGCTTGCCGCGCTCTTAAGTTCGTATCAAATGGGATTCAAGACTCTTGCGATAGAAGAACGGTCACTGGATGTATGGAACACTTTACGTGCAGTGAAGTCAGAGTTCATCAAGTTTGGCGACATGCTCGAAAAGGCGCAGAAGCAAATTCAAACCGCAGATAAAACAATCGGCGAAATAGTCGGGACAAGAACTAAGGCGATCAACAGGAAGCTGCGAAATGTTGAGGTGCTGGATGCAGGTGTTGATGTTAATGAGTTGGAAGAAGCTGCAGTTCCGGTGATGTTGGAGGCTTTTGAAGACGACGATGATGAGGGGCTTGATGATGAATTAGGTGATTAATCACATTCTATCCGTCATTACGGGTCGAGCCTTTTCACCTCTGCGGAGGATGAAATATTCCCACAATGACGAGCATTTTCGTTATTGCATTATTATGAGCTTTTGTATATTATATATTGAGATAGAAGGAGTCGTAATAATCGTTACATGATAATGGGGGAGAAAAATAATGTTTTGTCATAGTTGTGGTTCAAGTGTTACTCCCGGGAGCAGGTTTTGCGGAAAATGCGGAGCAGTATTGCAATATGTTGACGCTGTTGTTCAAGAAGAAACACCGGAAAGGAATCGTGCATCTGAGCAAATTGAAACTCCGCAAGCAGATGAAATCTCTGAAAATGAAGAGTCTCCGCAAGCAGATGATGCTCCTATTGTGCTTGAACCGCCTGCATTTAAACCGCCTTATCAACAAACAGACCCGCAAGTTATACAGCCTGTATATCCGCAGAATCAATCGTACCCGCAGAACCCGCCATATCCGCAAAGTCCGCCTGATCAACAAAACCCGCTATATCAGCAGTACCAGCCATATCAACAGCCACCTGTACCACCGCCTGAAATACCGCACAATACCAAGCCATCTAAGAAGGTGTGGAAAATCATCGTGCCGGTTGTTGCTGCGGTTGCTTTGATTGCAACTGCTTTATTGATATACTTTTTGGTTTTTCTTTCTTCTCCGACGACAACTGTGTTCAGGGCACTGTCAAATGTCGGAAGCGACATCGAAGAGCGTTTAGAGGGCACACCACTTGAGCTGTTTGGGTTATTGTTTGAAAGTCTGCAAGACGGATCGGTATCTGTAGATTTTGATCACAGAAACCTCTGGAGTGAAACCCGCGGCTCTGTCATGCTCCATTCTGACGGAAGGCGCGGAGAATATGCGCTTGAAGTCGGATTGACCGTTTTTAACATCAGTATGGACTTGGATGTATATCTTAACAGGGATGTGGCAGCTGCACGTCTGAGGCAAGTTGACAATAATTACTACGGTATTGTTTTTGATACATTTGAAGATGATTTTCGTTCTTTTGCGCGTGTGCTGGATTTAGACCGCACGGAAACCGACGAGATTGTTAATGCTGTTGAAATGCTTGCCGATTTCTTAAGAGGCAGCGATGATACGGAGGCTTTTTCGGAAGAGTATGGAAAACTGCTCGGCGATTTTGTACAACGTCTTGATGTAACTTCCGAGAGAATTGATATAATGTCAGGCGGTAATAGTGTAAGAGCGCAAAAAATCGATTTTATTATTACCGACCGTGATATAGCCGATTTGTTTGAAGAGTTTTTTGATATTCTTGAAAATGACGAAAACATACGAGCAATGCTTGAGTCAAATATTTCCGATCTAGGCTTCTTTTACACCTCTTATGATGATTTTATTCGTGAAATGCGCCGTGAGGTACGAAGCTTTACCCGCAGCTTAAGCGGCGAAATTACAGTAACATTTTACATTGGCAGCAATAACAGGCTTTTGCGGATTGAGATAGGTACCGACCTTGCATATGAGGGAGAAGTTGAACTTTTTGATATGTCAGTTGATTTTGGCGCATCGGCGACCGACATTTGGACTTTTGAGATGAATGTCGGTGCAGGCAGAGATCGTATGTCTTTTACTCTTGAATGGGAAATGAGAGAAACCTCGCACGGTAGTGAAGTGGTGTTTAGAGGAACCACTGATGACCGTTGGTCAGATAACGAAACCGGTGAGTTAACTCTCAGTTGGACAGACAGAGGGAATTTTACATTGTCATACGTAGAGGATAGGTCTTCTGAAACGATTCTGTCGGGTGTTTATACAAGAAACAGTGATGGCTTCAGACTTGAAATTGATGACCCGTTTACAGATTCGTTTTGGGATGAGAGCTTGTCTTTGACAATTTCAGCATCAAACAGCGCAGGCAGGATAGAGGAAGTTAACTTTATTAATATTGCTGATTGGGGAGAAACACTTCTTGAGAGATTTGAAGATTTCTTAGGGTTCGGCGACTATATGGACGTACCGTGGATTGATCCGCCAGATCACGGGACTCCTCCTCCTGTTGATCCTCCACCACCTCCGGGTATTACAGATCCGGATCTGATAGATCATGAACTATTAGGTGCCTGGTCGTTCTCCGGCGGTGTGGGTACATACTTCTTTTGGTGGTCAGAGCTTGTTTATTTTGATGAGAATGCCATTGTAATGGCTGATGATGAATTTGGTCTATGGTCTGTCAATGGAAATGAACTTACGGTAATTAGTGATTATGGTCAAGGGTTTGAATATAAATTCTCGTTTGAGATTGTAAACGGTGTTCTTTACATAACCGACAGCGATAATGACACCGGTGAATTTGAGCGGTTGTGGTAAATATTTCTTGACATATATACTGATACAGTGTATCATTGCGATTGTCATCGGTGGATTGCCACTTGTGGCGCATATTGTAAGCAGAACGGTAACCCCGTCCTCACCCTGCCGCGTATAGCGAGTTGTGGTTCAAAACCTAAATGTTAGGTGGCAAGATACCATTGAGGTATTATTGTTTGACGGGTGTTTACGCATCCGTCTTTGTTTTGGAAAATTGAAGTGAGGTGTTTTTTATAAGCAACGTAAACTATCAAATTAACGAGGAGATTACCGACAGTGAAGTTCGTCTTATCGACGAGGATGGAACACAACTGGGCATCATGTCGTCGGCAGACGCGATGAAAATCGCTGTCGAGAAAGAGGTTGACCTTGTTAAGATCGCAGGGAACTCCAAGCCGCCTGTCTGCAAAATCATGGATTACGGCAAGTTCCGTTATGAACAGGCAAAGCGGGAGAAGGAAGTGCGACGCCACCAGCATATCGTAGAGGTAAAGGAAATACGTATGTCGCCGAGTATCGGCATAAACGACTTTAACATTAAGCTGAAAAACGGGCTAAAATTCCTGAAAGAAGGCGACCGCCTCAAGGTAACAGTACGTTTCAGGGGCAGAGAGATGGCACACACGGACATCGGGGAAAAGCTGCTGGTAAAGTTTGCCGAGGAATGCGCGGAGGTCGGGAACGTAGATAAAAACCCGAAGCTCGACGGCAGACATATGTCATTGTTCTTAACACCGAAGCAAACAAAACACTGATAGGTGTTTTACACCGAAAACAAAATTCTTAGTTTTGTTCGGGATGGCATTGCATGTCATTCTGATACATCTAAGCGACAAGAGAATTTTTGTATAGAACATTCAAAGAGGAGATAATTAGTTATGCCAAAAATCAAGACACATAGCGGGGCGAAGAAGAGATTCAGCCTCACTAAAACCGGGAAGGTTAAACGCGCTCACGCGTATAAAAACCACATTCTCAACAAGAAGACGACAAAGCGCAAGAGAGGCCTGCGTAAAACAGGTTATGCCGATGTCACAAATGAAGCCGCAATCAAGCTTATGATTCCGTACAAATAGGAGGGTAGAAATGGCCAGAATTAAAGGTGCTGTAACAACGCGCAAAAGAAGAAAAAAAATATTGAAACTAGCTAAGGGCTATTGGGGCTCTAAGTCAAAACATTTCAAGATGGCAAATCAGGCTGTTATGAAATCACTCACCTATGCGTACACCGGACGCAGGCTGAAAAAAAGAGATTTCCGCAGACTTTGGATAACGAGAATAAGTGCCGCATGCAAAGCAAACGGAATGAATTACTCCCGCTTCATGCACGGCTTAAAGCTTTCGGGAATAAATCTCAACAGAAAAATGCTCTCGGAAATGGCAATACACGAACCCGAAGTGTTTAAGCAGCTTTGTGGTACAGCAAGAGAGGCGATTAGTGCATAGAGGGTAAATAACTAAACATACTTCGTCATTGCGGGCTCGACCCGCAATCCCATTGATAATGCGTACTTCACGGGATTGCGGCTCAGAGGCCGCAATGACGAGTTTTGGTGAAATTTACGTTTTGTTAAAGGCTCTTTCTCTTGTTTCCATAGCCAAATCATGATAAAATAAATCAGAAAAAATACTGTGTGGGGGTGAAATTATGGATGTGAAAAATAATAACAATTCTTCCGCACATGAGCGTGCGCAGTTGCTGCTTGACGCGACTCCTCTTGCTTGCCGTTTAATGAAAAGGGTAAGCGATAGTAAATATGAGCCGTTTGAGTGTAATGAGGAGGCTGTCAGGCTCTTTAAGTTTAAGAACAAGCAGGAATTTCTAGAGCGGTATTTTGAAATATTCCCTAAATATCAACCTGATGGCAGTGTTTCTACCGAAACAGGTCAAAAGTATTTTGAAAAAGCATTTGCCGAAGGCAGATGTGTTTCGGAGTTCACATTTCAAACGTCACACGGAGAGCCTTTACCTTGTGAGGTCACGCTTGTCCGCCTGGAGTACGAAGACGATTACATAGTTGCCGGCTATACGAGAGATATGCGCGAGCATAACCGTATGATGGAGGCGATCGAGAAGCGTAATAAAATGATCAATACAGGCAATCTGGCTGTTGAGACCTTACTTTCTACTGAAGATGATATAGATATTTCCGAGGCGTTGCTGGAAAGTCTAAAAATCGTGGGGATTGCGATTGGTGGGGATCGGGTGAGGATTTGGCGAAATGAGTTGATTGACGGAGAGCTGTATTTTGTCCACACCTATGAATGGCAAAACGAAGTAGGTAAACAACAGGAATCTGTTCCGATCGGCATAGAGTTTCCTTATTCGGCAGTACCGGAATGGAAAGAAATATTCTCGAGTGGCAGGTATATAAACGGATTGCTTCGAGATCTGTCGCAACAGGAGCAACGATTTTTAGATGGTTATGGCATAAAGGCTGTATTGGTAATCCCCATGTTTATCAAAAGAACGTTTTGGGGATTTTTGAGTATTGAAAATTGCGATCTGGAGGAAGTTTTTGCAGAGGACGAGATCAGTATTATCAGCTCAATCAGCAGTATGCTTGCCAGTGCCATAAACCGCAGCATGCAAGCCGTTCAAATACATGAAGCGCATGAGCGTACGAGGTTGTTGCTGGATACATCGCCTATTGTTATCAATCTCTGGGATAAAAACAGCCGTATCTTTGACTGTAATGAGGAATCGGTACGATTGTTTAATATGAAAGACAAAGTAGATTACGCAAACCGGTTCCATGACCTTTCGCCGGATTTTCAACCTGACGGTTCCCGCTCGTCGGAGGTAGCACCGACGAAGATAAAAAAAGCATTTGAAGATGGCAAGAATGTGTTTGAATGGATGCACCAAACATCGGATGGCATCCCGATACCATCGGAAGTAACTCTTGTCCGCGTTGCGTATGATGATGATTTTGCCGTAGCCGGATATATTCGTGATTTGCGTGAGCAGAAAGAAATGATGCGTGAAATCCAGCAGAAATCCGTGCTGCTCGATAACATGAATACGGCTGCGAACATATTACTGCAATCGGAAATTGATGAGTTTGAAGATAACTTGCAAATATGCATGGGCATGATGGGAAAAGCCGTAAAGGCCAGCAGATTCCGTATGTGGAAAAACAGTATAATAGACGGAAAGCTGCACTTTTCCCTCGAATACGAGTGGGTTACAAGTGTTTTCTTGCGCAGTAAAGATGATTTGTTAAAGAATCTTGCATATGAAGATAACCTCCCAAAATTCGAACAACTATTTAAACGCGGTGAGTGTGTCAACTCAGTAGTGCGAGATTTGCCGCCGCTCGAACAAGAGCGGATGAAGGAACACGGAGTAAAATCCATATTTGCCGCACCGGTATATGTGCAGGATGAGTTTTGGGGTTTTGTGAGCTGCGATAACTGTTATAATGAAAATGTGTTTTCCGAAGAGGTCGCTGCTTCGCTACTTTCCGGCTGCCTGCTTATAACCAATGCCATCGTACGTAACGAAATGACGCTTAATATGAGAAAAGCAGCAGAAAAGCTTGAAGCGGCATTAATTGAAACACAAAGAGCAAATAACGCCAAGAGCGATTTTCTGGCGACAATGAGTCATGAAATGCGTACGCCTCTTAACGCTATCATAGGTCTCACATGGCTCAGTCTTGAAAAAAACAATATCGACATAGATATACGATCAAATCTGGTTAAAGCACATAATGCGGGAACAACACTTCTTGGTCTCGTTAACAATATTCTCGACATTTCAAAAATCGAGTCAGGTAAGCTTGATCTTGTGCCGGTTGAGTACAGCATAGCGAGTCTTATTAATGATACCGTCACGCAAAACCTTCTGCGGATAGGTGAAAAACCCATTAAACTGAAGCTGAACATCAGCGAGAATATATATGAAATCCTTTACGGTGATGAACTGCGATTGAATCAAATCATGAATAACCTTTTGTCAAATGCTATAAAATATACAGACAAAGGTGAGGTTAGATTCGGGATAAGTTGCGAAAGAGAGGGCGATACCGTATGGCTGACAATAGAAGTAGGTGACACGGGCCAAGGCATCAAGCGCAGCGATCTGGTTAGATTATTTGACGATTATGCGCAATTGGATACAAATGCAAACAGGATGATTGAAGGTACAGGCTTGGGTCTTCCGATAGCTAAGATGCTTTGTGAGATGATGGACGGCTCAATATCTGTAGAGAGCGAATACGGAAAAGGCAGTGTATTTACCGCAAGGCTTAAGCAGAAGTTTGTTGACGATGCTGTTATCGGTCCCGATATTGTTGCAAGCCTTAACAGTTTCAGCTATATGGACGGCAGACGTGCAAAAGAAATGACTCTCAAGCGTGTCAGTCTTCCATATGCGCATGTACTTATTGTTGATGACAATCAAACAAATCTGGATGTGGCAAAGGGGCTTATGAAGCCATATCAAATGCAAATAGATTGTGTAGACAGCGGGCAGAAGGCAATCGATTTGATTGATGCAGGGCGTGTTAAATATGACGCGGTTTTCATGGATCAAATGATGCCCGGAATGGACGGGATTGAAGCTACACAGCATATACGTGAACTGGGAACCGATTATGCCGTAAATCTCCCGATTATCGCGCTGACCGCAAATGCAGTTGTTGGAAATGAAGAAATGTTTCTCAGTAAAGGTTTTCAAGCATTTCTGTCAAAGCCTATAGACATTGCCAGGCTTGATGCAGTCATCAGGCAGTGGATTCGCAAACAAGATAAAGAGAAAATGATGGAAATCACTGAAGTTCCGAAAGAGTCTCAGAGCGTCCGGGAAGAGCCTCATAGAACATCCGAGAGGGTTTTCAGCGGAAAAGAGATAACCAGCCTGGATTATGATTTGGGTGTAGAGAGGTTTGGCGGTGATGAAGAAGTATATATCGGTGTTTTGCGGTCTTTTATGATAAATACGAGAAACCTGCTTGAACCGATTGCTAATGTGACAGAAAACGGTCTGTATAATTATGAAATATCGGTCCACAGTATCAAAGGGTCAAGCTACGGAATCTGCGCGGATTCAGTCGGCAGATTAGCATCAGATTTGGAGAGGGCAGCGAAGGCTTTTGAGTTCGGCTACATTAAGAAGCAAAATGAATCATTCATTAAAGTAGTAAAAAACCTTATTGATGATATTGAGGGTCTGCTGGAAACCTATGATTCATTAACCAAAAAACCAATAAAGGATAAGCCGGATAAAGCTGCGCTTTCCGCTCTGGCAGCAGCGTGTAACGCCTACGATATGGATGCTGTGGATGCAGCTATGGAGGAGATGACAAGATATCAATATGAGGATGATGATGGTCTTGTTCAGTGGATCTGTGAAAATGTTGAGTCGATGAATTTTGATGAAATCGTTGATAAAATTGTCGAAACGATGATTTTATGATTTGGATGGTTCTGTGAAAGGAGTTGTCTTAGTTTATGATTAATAAACGAAAAAAGGTAGTGCTTGTTGACGATGATAATTCAAGCCGTATGCAAGGACGGGCTATCCTTAAAGATTCTTACGAGGTCTACCCTTTATCTTCCGCTTATAAACTTTTTGAAGTTCTTGAACTTTTTTCGCCGGATTTGATACTTCTTGACATAAAGATGCCTGTGATTGATGGCTTTCAAGCTTTAAAGCATCTTAAAAGCGACGAGCGTTATGCAAAGATTCCGGTAATTTTTCTTACGGCTTCAAACGATAAAGAAAGCGTAATAAAGGGTTCAAAGCTCGGTGTGGCGGGTTTTATAACGAAGCCTTTTGACGGTCCGGATTTGGTTGAACATATCGAAAAATTGCTAAACCCTGCCGGCGGAAACGATACGGAGGATAACAGTTATGGTGAATCCAGCAGCTCAAAGCGTATAGTTCTTGGTGTTGATGATGCACCGGATATATTACGGGCAGTTCACTCTATGCTCCACGTTAAATACAAGGTATATACGCTGCCAAAGCCGGAAAAGCTGTCAAAGCTGTTACGGGACATATCTCCGGATATGTTTTTGATAGATTATAAGATGCCGTCGATAAGTGGATTTGATCTTATTGCCATCATTCGTGAATTTCCTGAACATAAAGACACGCCTGTCATATTTATGACAAGCGAAGGTACATTTGATAATATAAGCGTAGCAGTTGAATTAGGCGCATGCGATTTCATTGCAAAGCCATTTGAGATGGAAGTACTGCGAAGTAAAATAGAACGGCATATAAAATAGAGGGGGTATGAGGGGAATGAAAAAATGGATTATTTATCTTGAGAAAGTTGCGAAAGCTATAGAAATTGTTATTGCATTGGTATTGTTGGTCATTGTTGTCATTAAGATTATTGAAGTTTCTTTTGATTTGACCGGGTTTCCGGTTGGGATTTTAACAATGGAGTTTGCCGGGATCTTGTCAGTAACCCTTAACCTCGTAATCGGCGTTGAGTTTACAAAAATGCTGATAAAACATACGCCGGAATCGGTTGTGGATGTATTGCTCTTTGCCATTGCGCGCCAAATGGTCGTTTATCACGAAAGGACATTAGACCTGCTAATCGGTGTTTTGGCAATAGCAGGCCTATTCGCAATCAAGAAAGTTTTGCTTGGGGTTAACTTGCTTAGTTCCTGGAAGGATATACAAGATATATAGAAATAATATTTACAGAAACTCAAAGAAAAAATCCGGGAAAACAAGAGGTGATCTTTTGCTTTCCCGGATATAGATGATATATGTGACTAGTATTTGCCAAAGCCTGAGGTGTCATCCAGTCCTGTATAGCTATGATCCTCCACTACGGCGGGAGTGTTGTGCTGCGGGGGTCTTGCCGATGGCAGGCTGTTAAAGCTGCCGCTTGACTTCAACTTGAAGCGGGAGATGAGGTGTTGGAGTGTATCCGCCTGTCCGCTCATTTCTTCCGAAGCGGCAGCACTTTCCTCTGCTGTTGCGCTGTTTTGCTGGACGACTTGAGCGACCTGGTCGATACTAATATTTATTGCTGCTATACCTTCTGATTGCACTTCAGAAGCTCCGGCTATTTCTGTTATGAGCTGGTTGCTTTCGTTGATGCCGGATACGATTTCGGTGAGGCTGGCAGCGGTGTCGTCCGCTATACGCGCACCGAGTTCGGCCTTCTCCATTGAGTTAGCAATAAGCCCGCCTGTATCTTTTGCGGCTTCCGCGCTCTTGGCGGCGAGGTTTCGGACTTCTTCAGCGACAACGGCGAAGCCTTTGCCGTGCTGACCTGCACGTGCCGCTTCCACTGCAGCATTGAGTGCGAGGATGTTCGTTTGGAATGCGATGTCATCGATGACTTTGATGACCTTGCTGATGCTTTGGCTTGCCTGATTGATTTCTCGCACTGCTGCTGTCATTTCATCCATTTGACCGCTGCCTTTTTGTGCGTTTTGCATGATTGTATTTGCCAAAGTAGCAGTTCTGTTTGCCATTTCAGCGTTATCTTTTGTTTTTTCTGCTATCTCAACAATGGATTTTGAAAGAGCTTCAACTGTGGCAGCCTGCTGAGTCGAGCCTTGTGCAAGGGATTGAGCACCGTCCGCGATTTGTTTTGAGCCGGAGGAGACTTGTGCGGAGGATTCGTTGATTTCGCTGAACATATCGTTCATACTGTCAACCATCGTTCGCAGCCCTACACCTAAGGCATCATCGTTTGACAGGCATTTTACTTCGGTGGTCAGGTCTCCGCTTGCAATTCTTGCCAACTGCTCGGAAATATCAGTAACATGTTTGACGAAAGTGGCGCAACTGCCGATGGTTTGCCCTATTTCATCCTTTGCTTCCGCAAACTTTGCGATGACCGCCACATCTTCCGGACGGAGGGTAAGGTCACCGACTGTGCCGGCTTTGGTCATAAACGCAGTCAGCGGAGCAAGTGGTTTGCTGATCTGGTTTGATATATAAAATGCCAGGAACATACTTATAACCGCGGCTACTGCGATAACACCAATGATTATATAGATGAAAACAGACTCAAGATCCAGTATTTCAAGATTCAACCCGTCTATAATATCGTCGAACCGCGTTTCTACATCAGTCAGGAGCGAGATGACCTCCTGTGTCCTTGGAAGGATAGCCTCTACCAGAAGCCGTGTTGCCTCTGCAAGATTACCTTCTTCAATACTCGCAACTACTAAAGCAGCTTCGGTATGGATAAAACGGTGGGGGGCATCCGTCTGCCGTAAAAGGTCTAAGATTTCAGGATCTGTTATACTTCTTGCTTCATCACTTGCAAGCCACCTGCCGAGAGCACATCCGTTGGGATCGAGAGATCCGGTAAAATCACCTCCGGTCAGCACTGCTTCAGTGAGGTTGTGTCTCCAGATGTAGTGCGCATTGAGTACACTTGAGGCTCCGCTGCTTACTTCTTGCAATGATGCGATATCTTCTGTTCGTGTCCGTATCATTGATATGGACACGATGCCGACCACGCCCAGCAGTATTCCGAGAATGGTTACAAAAATAAAGCCGGTGAACAGTTTCGCACGGATTTTCATGTTTTTCATAAAATATACCTACCTCTCGTTTAATAAATTATTTTTAGAATGTGTGTAACCGGTTATGGTTAGTAATGCTCTCTGTTAATGCGTCGAAACTCATGTTTACCTTGAGTAAAACATGAATATAACATGTGTCAATATGAATAATATTGTAAAAAGATGGTTAAGATGTTAACAAATGGTGAAATGTTAATATCTTTGTGTCGAAGCTTGCTGTAAAGTAGTCGAGTTGTATCATGACGCAGAGCGTGCGATTTTGTTCCACCTATTTACTTTATTAATCATACAGTATACAATGGATGCGAGCAAGGGTATTCAAAGGATGGTGCGTTTGTGAAGGTTTTTTTAGCCGTTTTTATATGTAAAACGCTGTATTTTTTAGGTAAGCGTGTAGGCAAGGGCAGCAGCTTACCCGGCAAGGTTGCACTTAGGTTGTTTCCGGATGTGCTTGGGTGTTTGAGCTTGCCGGATATGATAATTGCTGTTACCGGCTCAAACGGGAAGACTACGACTTCTGAGCTGATTGTGCGTGTTTTGAAGGCGAACGGGAGAAATGTTGGCTGGAATTATGAAGGTTCTAACCAGACTGAGGGTGTTGCTACACTTCTTCTTCGTATTGCCTCTTTTAGCGGTAAGGTCAAGCGTGATACAATCGTCATGGTGTGCGACGAGCGGTACGCTAAGTGGATTTTTAAAAAGGTGCGTCCGACTGTTTTGCTGGTGACGAATTTATGCCGTGACCAGTTGACCCGCAACGGTCATCCTGAATTTGTCGAGGATTGTTTGAGGGAGGCTATAGAAGCGGCAGGGGAGGGAGTTCAACTAGTATTGAATGCGGATGATCCGTATGTTGCTGCATTGGCTTTTTGGTCGGGTGAGACACAAGACAGGGGGACGGTTCATCTGTCTTGTAATAAATCCTTGCAAACAAAGCTCAGGACAGATGAACCGTCCCCTTGTCTTGTCTCATGGTTTGGAGTCAGTCCCGACAATATTGCTCCACCGCGCATGGGGATGTACGATGATGGCGCATTTTGTCCTGTATGTAAAGCGCGTATGGTTTATAAGTATCGCATTGCCGGGCATTATGGCAGCTATAGTTGTTCGTCTTGCAGGTTGAAGCGAAATGAGCCTGATGTTGAGGTTGCGATACAAGACAGGGGGACGGTTCATCTGTCTTGTAATAAATCCTTGCAAACAAAGCTCAGGACAGATGAACCGTCCCCCTGTCTTGCCTTAAAAATCAAGCAGCCAAGCATTACAAACGCATATAATTATTGCGCTGCTGTTGCTGTTGCTGAAGCGGTAGGAGTGAGTGTTTCGGACTCTGTGAAAGCGTTGGATAATTACGAGCTTACCGGCGGGCGTGTGATTTCGTTGCCTGTTGGCGGCAGTGATAGTCTTTTGTTATTGTCAAAGCATGAAAATTCTTTTGCGTATGATTGTTCACTTTCGTGGATTGTTCAGCAGAAGAAACCTTGTACTGTTATAGTGTTGGTCGATGCAATAAGCCGTAAGTATTATACGAGTGAGACTTCATGGCTGTGGGATATCGATTTTGATCTGCTGGCAGATGATAATGTCAAGTGTATAATTCTTGCGGGTCGGTATGTAAATGAGTTGGCTGCAAGGTTTGCGATGTCTGCGGTTGACCAAACGAAGATTAAATATGTCGCTGACCTAAGCGGTTTATCTGTATGCTTAGACAGAAATGGCAGTGGAAGCATTTATGCGGTAACGTGTTTTTCGGATAAAACGAAGTTGCTAAAAGCGTTGTACATAAAACAATAAATGATATATAGTAATGGTAGGTAGAGTTCGAGGAGTAAGTAATTTGAACAAAAATAACACGCTAAAGAAAATAAAAATCCTGTACTTATATCCTGACCTTATGAATCTTTATGGTGATTGGGGTAATGTTGCAGCTTTGGAACGCGAGCTTGTTTATCGCGGGTGTGAGGTTATTATTGATAGAAAGAGTGTCGGGGATGATATAGACTTTGACAATTCCGACTTTACTTATATCGGGAGCGGTACGGAGCGCAGTCAGCTTGCTTGTATGCGTGATCTAATGCGGTACAAGGATGTGTTGACTGAGCGGATAAATGCCGAGGTGCCAATGCTTGCAACGGGGAACTCGCATGAGTTGTTCGGGCAGGCTGTGACGGACTCCGGCGGTGTCCGGCATGAAATGATGGGGCTGCTTGATTTTGAGACTGTGCAGTTGAACACTCGTATTACAGAGGATTGTTTGTGTGAGTGCTCGTTTTTGACCGATAAGGTTATTGGTTTTATTAACCGCGCCGGTGGTGAACAAAAAGGTGATATAGAACGTCCGTTTTCGGTTTTTCCGCGTGAGGGCGCAGGTTATCCAGCGTGTACAGAAGGCATTAAGTACAAGAACCAGCTGGGCACATACCTGACAGGTCCTGTTCTTGTGCGAAATCCCCCGTTATTGAGTTATTTTGCAGATATTATCGCAGGAGAATTTGTAGGTGAGTCGATTAAGAGGGATGATATGTTTTTTGAGTATCAGCAAAAAGCATATGAGTCTGCACTCGCGGTACTGTAGGACAGATGAACCGTCCCCGTGTTCTGGTAAGACAGATGAACCGTCCTCGTGTCCCTCCCCCTGTTCAGGAGAGACAAATGGAACAAAATAACTTTATTTTCGTCTGAATACATAAAGAAAAAAGTAATCCTGTGCAGACCTTATTTTCTGCAATATTACTTTTGTATTTAGATATTGAAAAGAGGAGGTATCGATGTGACGATGAAAAAAGCAATTTTATTACTATTATCGGTAGGTATAATTTCGGGAGTTGCCGTAGCGTGCGGTGGTCCTGATGTGGAAAATGAGAATAATGTAGATGGTATTGTACCGGCATCAGATGATATTACTGATGGTATGTATACAGGCGGAGATTTTACAGAAGGCAATGATGAGTTTGAGTATAAATTTGATAATTCAAACACAGATGATGATATGCATATTGACTGGGGTTCTGATATTACTTTTGACGATGTAAATATTATTCTGCCCGGCGAAGGTGATGATTGTAACATCGATATGACAAGACCTTACTACATTGCAAAAAACGGTACTGTTGCAAGTATTGAAACAAGAGGTGCTGCGACCTATGTAACCATTGAGGATGCTGATGGCGTTATTACAGTTCTGTTGGTTGGGGAAGATACGTTGTTTCCGTTTTCCAACAGGATTGAAGTAGGTGATATTGTTACAGGTTGGTTTCCGGCAAATGCACCCGCTCCTGCAATATATCCGCCTCAGTACATGGCTGCTGTGTTTGCAGCAGGTGTGCCGGACGGTGTGAATGTGAGAGTTAATCTTTTCGAAACATGGGAAGGCAATGATGATGGTTATTATATTTCGCACGATGGCTTGTTTGCATTTAGAATTGATGAAAACACAGAAGTCGTTTTAGAAGACGGTGTCGAGTTTATCGGGGACGAGTTTGATGGCAGACGCATCATAGTCATTTATGGAGTCTCAACAAGGAGCATCCCGGAAATGACCGTTGCAAGTAAGTTGATTGTGCTCTATGAGAATATAGCGCCTGTGCATTTCTGATAGGATCTGTTAAGAGCCGGTCGGCTCTAGAGTCTCTTCGCTATCGCGTCTATAAACTCCCAGGAGTTTACTGCGTGTGCTTCAAAACCCGGCTCTACCAAGCCTGTCAGGTCTGTGGTCATTGTTCCTGATTTTAGTGTGTCAAGGCTTGCTTTTTCCAGTTTTTCCGCAAATTCTATGAGTTGCGGCAGATTGTCGAGCTGGCCTCTCTTTTTTAGTGCTCCCGTCCATGCGAAGATAGTTGCTATCGGGTTTGTGGATGGGCGTTCACCTTTTATGTATCTGTAATAGTGGCGGGTGACTGTGCCGTGTGCGGCTTCGTATTCGTATTTTCCGTCGGGTGAGACGAGTACGCTTGTCATCATTGCCAATGAGCCGAAGGCGGAGCTTATCATGTCGCTCATTACATCGCCGTCGTAGTTTTTGCATGCCCAGATGAAGCCGCCTTTTGAACGCACGACACGGGCGACGGCATCGTCTATCAATGTGTAAAAATACTCGATTCCAAGGTTGTCAAAGTCTTGC
>Ga0123353_10000294_pt1 | contig 62045 bp, 67 predicted proteins | sample TergutLab28metaG_3_FD_92763 | JGI IMG/M metagenome (GOLD analysis project Ga0123353, IMG submission 92763) | Labiotermes labralis P3 segment gut microbial communities from Petit-Saut dam, French Guiana - Lab288 P3 | ecosystem: Host-associated > Arthropoda: Insects > Digestive system > Gut ... | reverse complement strand
GTCTTCTGCTTCTTTCATCATCTTTTGAAGTCCGCTTATCGCATCCATCGTCTTCACCTCAAGGCTATTTTAACACATTCACCCCAAGGTTTACATAATTATTTCAAATTAGATTGACGTGGCGACCCTATTTACCCCTTGCGGAGGTAGTATCGCGAAGCGGCGAGCTGCACGCATTAAAAAGGGTGAGGATAAAACAGCAGGGGTACGCATTGCGCGTTTCTTAATTAAAAAAATATTAAGAAATTATTAAAAAAGACTTGAAATAAGGATTTTGTTTATGTATAATACACTGTAAGGTTTAAACAAATAACCATTTCAGGAAAGGAATTCCAAAACAATTAATGGAGGTAGGAAAAAGAATGTTTAAAGCAAAACGCATTTTAGCTTTAGCCCTGACATTGATTATGATGCTGGCATTACTCGCCGGCTGTAACACTGGCGCGGCAGACGCAGCACAGAGGGAAAAGATTCTTCTATTCGGCACCACCGGTATCGATGGCAGCTTCGCTTCGGTCATGGCCAACAACCAGTATGACCTTTATGTATCAAAACTCGTGTTCGACCCTCTCGTTGACAATGACGCAAAGGGCTTGTATCACGGAATACTGGCGACGTATGAGCTGTCCGAAGACAAACACACCTATACGTTCACTTTAAAAGACGGCATTACGTTCTCCGATGGAACACCGATGACCACCGCCGACGTGGCATTCACCTATAAAACGATTTGTCATCCTGATTATAACGGCCCGCGCTCATATGTCGTTTCCGATTTCCTCGGCTATGACGAATACAGAGCCGGTGAGACCACTGATTTACCGGGTATAAATATCATCAATGAAAAGACGATTGAATTTACCTTTAAGAACGGAACGGCCAGCCCGGCGAATATCGCGTGCTTTATTTACGGGATTATGCCAGAGCATTACTACGCTTTCACTGATTTCAACGACTTCCTCGATCTGAATGAAAAACCGATGGGTTCGGGTAGATTTCTCTTTGATGAATTCAGACATAAAGAGTTTGTAAAGCTCTCTACCAATGAGAATCATTGGAACAAAGACAGAACACCCAAAATTGGCGGCATCCTGATGTCGGAGGTGCCTCGTGAAAGCATGTTGGACGCCTTTGCTGCTGGGCAGCTTCACCTTGGCCAGCCGGATACCAACCAGGACAACGTTAACGCTTATAACGCGATGGACGGCGTTTCGACTCAGATATTCTTGGGCAACGGCTATACGTACCTCGACTTTAACACACTTCAGCCGCAGCTGAGTGACTTCCGTGTACGTCAGGCGCTGATGTATGCTCTCGACCGTGCGTCCTTTATCGAGGCTATATACGGGGATTTGGCATCTGTCGGTTTGGCTCCCATTTCTCCGGCATCTTGGGCGTTCCCCGCTGAGGGTATGAACGACTACGCCTTTGACTTGGACAAAGCCGCCGAGTTGATGGATGAAGCCGGCTGGCTTGTTGGCGCCGACGGTATCCGCGAAAAAGACGGCATGAAGATGGCTATAAGCTGGTTGGTCTACACCGACGCCGAGTGGCCGGGACGCTTGTCTGAAATGGCCTACGACAGCTGGAGAAATATTGGTGTTGACCTGACCATCGAGCTGATGGACTTTACCACTGTTATCGCACGTACCATGGACACCCCGATTCCCGAGAGAGATCATTTCATCTATTCGATGGGCTTCGGGCTTGACATTGACCCCGATCCCTCCGGAGCTCTGTTTGATCATGACGCGTTTGTCGAGGGCGGCTTTAACACTTCCGGTTTTTACCATGCGAGATCTCAAGAGTTGATTGCTATGGGCAAGCAGGAGTTCGATCAAGCCAAGCGTACAGAGATCTATCATGAGTGGGCTAAGCTAATGAACGAGCAGATCGCTACCATTATTATTGCTTACCGTAATGAACTGTGGGTCGTCAGCGACAAAGTTAAGGGCGTTGAACTTGACACTTATTGGGATTGGACTTATGGTATTCACAGTGTAACCATCGTCGACTAGTTTAATCTATAGCGGAAACGCCGGGGGAACCCGGCGTTTTGTGTCTATCAAAACACCCGCCGCCTGTGGGCGGGGCAGGTGTCCTGGGTACGCAATCTCCGCCGCCTGCGGCATCACCTCCTCCAAAGGGGGGCACCTTGGAGGTACGGGGGCGGAGCCCCCGCATTGCCCGACAGGGCACCTGTCCCCCCCGAGTCCCTAGTCAGTATGTATTGCAGAGGTCAATAGATTGCGTAAACGACGCGATATGGACATTGAGCCCTAAGGTGGCAGGGAAAAATTTTTCTTTGCATAAATTCATCGTTTATGCTATAATATCTTTTAATGTATCAAATTTTCGCACACCCCAATACGTGAACGCCTGTTTTTGGCGAGGCGGCAAAGGAGAGGACGTCTATGCGAGCATACATAATTCGGCGACTTTTGCAGATAATTCCGGTTTTTCTGATGATAATTATTCTGCTGTTCCTGATAATCGAACTCAGCCCGGGAGGTCCTACGGGAAATTTTATCGATCCCAGAATGCGTGCGGAGCATAGGCTCGAGATGGCGGAGAGATTCGGACTGAATGATCCTCCCATCGAGCGTTTCTTCAAATGGATGGGAGCCACCTTGAAGGGCGATTTCGGCATGTCCATCCAGTATAACAGACCTGTAATTGATGTGATAAAACCCATGATCGGACCGACTATAGTGTTGGCGATTCTTTCGTTGGTGTTGGCTATGTTGGTTGGGGTTCCTGCGGGGATAGTCAGCGCGACAAAGCAGTATACTCTTGCGGATAACTCGCTGACTGTGTTTTCGCTGATAGGGATAAGTATGCCATCTTTCTTCTTCGCATTGATATTATTAAAATTCTTTTCGGTGGACTTGGGGTGGTTCCCGCTTTTCGGACTGCGAAACCCCTTGTATAACGCACCGAATATTTTTGCACAATGGGGGCATATGCTTTGGCATTTAATTTTGCCTACTATTGTGGTCGGGCTGGGCAGTACGGCGACTTTTATGCGCTATACGCGCTCAAGTATGCTGGAGGTTATTAAGTCTGATTATATTCGCACAGCCCGGGCAAAGGGGCTTGCGGAGAAGGTTGTTATCTACCGTCACGCACTTAGAAACGCGGTAATTCCGATAATCACTATGCTGGGGTTGATGATACCGACGCTGATTTCCGGAGTTGTTATAACCGAAAGTATTTTCGGGTTGCCGGGAATGGGAAGACTTTCGGTCGAGGCTGTTATGTTCCGCGACTACCCGATAATTCTGGCAATAAATACGCTGCTGGCTATGGTAACGTTGTTAAGTACGCTGATTGCCGACATACTCTATGCGATGGCAGACCCGCGTATAAAATACAATTAAGGGAGGGGGATAAAATTATGCGCAAATCCGCTGAAATTGAACTCGAAACCACAAGGAAATCCCCGAATGAGAGAAGTTATTGGGGCAGCGTATTTTACCGGCTTAGGAAAAACAAGATGGCGATGGTCAGCATTGTTGTCTTGACTCTGATAGTATTATCTTGTATCCTTGTCCCGGTCTTTTCATCACATGACTACATAACTACGAATACCGCCAACAGACAGATGGCACCCAGTTTGGAATATCCGTTCGGAACGGACGATTTGGGACGTGATATATTTGTCCGCTTTTTCTATGCAGGACGCATTTCACTGGGTATAGCGCTGATAGTGGTATTTATTGAGTGCATTATAGGTGTTATTCTGGGGGGAATGGCCGGGTATTACGGGAAAATAGTTGACGCCATTATTATGCGCATAAGCGAGGTGTTTATGAGCTTCCCCTTCTTGATGATGATTATCACTATAGTTGCGTTATTCGGCAACAGTCTTCCCGTGCTGGTCATTACGATGGCATTGCTTTTCTGGCCGAGCATAGCCCGTATAGTCAGAGGTCAAATACTGGCGTTGCGTGAGCAGGAATACATGCAGGCCTGTGAGGCGCTGGGCATCAGCGACTTTAAGCGTATTTTTAAACATCTGTTTCCCAATGTGCTACCCTATGTTATAGTTTACGCCACGCTGGGAATGGCTTCGATCATTCTTGTCGAGACAGCGTTGTCGTTTCTTGGACTGGGTGTTGCGCCGCCAACGCCTACTTGGGGTACAATGATACAGGAGGCGCGTAACAGGATAGTCCTGACACAACGTTGGTGGTATTGGGTACCGCCGGGGTTAGGAATCTTTGCTTCGGTTATGTGTTTTAACCTTATAGGCGACGGAATGCGCGATGCTTTAGACCCGAAGATGAAACGGTAGGGTGAATGATATGAGTGATAATAGAGAAATACTTCTAGAGATCAAAAACCTTAAGACATATTTCCATACCGAGAGCGGGACTGTCCGCGCTGTTGACGAGGTGAACTTTTATGTGAGGAAGGGCGAGACTCTTGGCATAGTGGGTGAATCGGGCTGCGGGAAGAGTATCTCCTGTATGTCGATAACGCGCCTTGTAGAGACGCCTCCGGGAGTTTATGAGGGCGGGGAGATTATTTTTGACGGCAAACACTTGCTCCGCGCAAACGAAAATGAGAGATTTATGATTTCCGATCATGAGATGCGGAATATTCGCGGGAACGATATTTCGTATATCTTTCAGGAACCGATGTCTTCACTTAATCCGATATTCAAGATTGGGCGGCAAATTAGCGAGCCGATGATACTGCATAGAGGTATGACTAAACAGGAGGCTTTAAAGGAGAGTATTCGGCTGCTTGAATTGGTGCATATTCCCAATCCTGATCGTGTTGTTGATGAGTACCCCTTTTCGCTTTCGGGAGGGATGCGTCAGCGCGCGATGATCGCGATGGCCTTGGCCTGTGAGCCGAAGCTCTTGATTGCGGACGAGCCGACTACTGCGCTGGACGTCACCATTCAAGCGCAGGTTTTAGACCTGATGAACGACTTGAAGTCACGCATAAACGCTTCGATAATTTTTATCACACATGATTTAGGTGTTATTGCCGAGATGAGTGACCGCGTTGTGGTAATGTATGCGGGAAAGGTCGTGGAGATATCTCCTGTTGAGGATCTGTTTGCCGCCCCGAAGCACCCGTATACTCAGGGGCTGATTGCATCGAGACCTGATCTGAGTACCGACGGCGGCAGATTGCAGGTCATACCCGGCAATGTGCCGGATCTGACAGCGCGGCCACCAGGATGCCCATTCCACCCGCGATGTGGCAGAGCGACAGATCGCTGCCGCAAGGATTATCCGCCGATTCACAATTTTACCGAGGAGCACAGCGTCTTCTGCTGGGAATATATCGATAAGGAGGGCGCGAAATGAGTACGGTAACGAATCAAGAGAATTTAATTGAGGTCAAGGGTCTGACCAAATATTTTCCGATACAGGCTGGGGTATTCCATAAGACAGTCGGGCATATTAAGGCTGTAGATGATATATCCTTTACCGTCAAGAGAGGAAAGACGATGGGATTGGTCGGCGAGTCCGGCTGCGGAAAATCTACCACCGGACGCGTGATGCTACGACTGTTGTCCCCCACCGCCGGCGAGGTCAGTTTCGCCGGAAATGATGTGTTCGCCGCCGACAAGCGACAGCTTAAAAGCCTGCGGACGAAAATGCAGATCATCTTCCAAGATCCATACAGCTCATTAAATCCACGTCTGCCGGTTAGGGAGATAGTTGGAGAGGCTATGCTGCAGCACAGGATAGTCAATAACAAGAGAGAGATGAACGAACGTGTCGTTGAGGTCATCGGGAAATGCGGGCTATTCCCCGAACAGGCTTCGAGGTATCCGCACCAGTTTTCCGGTGGTCAGCGTCAGCGTATCTGTATCGCGCGCGCGCTGGCGGTAAATCCGGAATTTGTGGTGTGTGACGAGGCTGTTTCGGCATTGGACGTATCCATACAGTCGCAGATAATCAACCTGTTAAAAGACATGCAGGATGAGATGGGGCTGACGTATTTGTTTATCTCGCACGACCTCTCGGTAGTCAAGTTTATTAGTGACGATGTAGGCGTGATGTATCTGGGGCAGATTGTAGAATACGGAAGTAAAAATCAAATTTTTGATAATCCGAAACATCCATATACGGAGGCTCTGCTCTCCGCAGCGCCCTCGTTTGACCCGAAGATGCGCAACAGCAAGAAACGCGTTATTATGGAGGGTGACGTGCCATCGCCCGCTAACCCACCGCTAGGTTGCCGTTTCCATACAAGGTGTCCGCTCGCGGCAGACATGTGCAAGAGTATAGTGCCGGTGAACAAAGAGATCGAGCCGGGTCATTTTGTTATGTGCCACAAGGTTCATGGGTTGATATAAAGGGGTTTTACTATGTTTTTTAGTCGACGCGTTGAGGAAGACCTTGAGAAAATCCGTCGGGCTAATCTCCCGCCTGAAAAACTTAAGGAAGAGGAGGAACGTGAACAGGCGATACGGGATGCTATGCGCTCGGGCGATACGCGCGTTACCGCCAAGGATGTCCTCGCTATGACTATCGCGATATTTAGCCTGATTTTACCCTATTTCCTCATAATGGGTGGTGTGATTGCGCTGATGCTATTTTGGTTTTTAAGGTGAGTGTGAGAAAAAGAAAGGCCTGTAACCCGTTGTGGGGATACAGGCTTTTGTGTTTTAATCATTACTTTGTGTTTTAATCATTACAAATAAGTGCATTCTCCGCTTCGTTGACATCTATTGCGATTTTCTATTATACAATAGGTGACGTAACGCAGATCGCGTTGCTCGACGTTGACGGCGAATGGTATAACTCTTTAAAGTGCGGCTATCATAACATGATAAAATCGTTCTAATGAACTTATTTAATCATCTTTGCGAATTGAATATACCGCAATTTAAGTCAAGATTTATTTAGTGATTTTCTGCTATACTTGATTCCAATAGGAGGTGAATAGACAGATGGAGCGGTTAGAGCAAGTTGAAGCTGTGCAGAGGATGCAGGATTATATCGAAGAGAATATCCACAAGCCCATATCGCTTAACGATTTGGCGAGGTGTGCGGGTTATTCGCCTTTTCACTGCGCGAGGGTTTTTAAGGAGCTGGCCGGCAAGTCGCCGTTTGAGTATATTCGTAAACGAAGGCTTACCGGAGCCGCGCTGAAACTACGGGACGAAAAGCATAAGGTCATTGATGTCGCGCTGGATTTTGTATTTGACTCTCACGAGGGGTTTACAAGGGCGTTTTCAAAGGAATTTGGTGTAACGCCGAATAAGTATCGCAAGAACCCGCCGCCAATCTATCTGTTCATGCCAACCTCTGTTCGGGCGTGTTATACGCTTATGTTGAAAGGAGAAAGTCAAATGGAAAAGAAACAGGCGAGCAACACGGTCTTTGTTCAGGTGATCGAGAGACCGGAGAGGAAGTTGATCTTAAAGAGGGGTAAAAACGCAAAAGATTATTTCTGGTATTGCGATGAGGTCGGGTGCGACGTTTGGGGACTGCTGTGCAGTATAAAAGAGGCATTGTACGAGCCCATTGGTATGTGGCTGCCGGCCGCGTTTCGCCCCTCAGGCACATCAACTTACGCGCAGGGGGTTGAAGTGCCAGCTGACTACTCCGGAGTTGTGCCGGAGGGCTTTGAGATTATTACGCTGCCGCCGTGCAAAATGATGGTATTCCAAGGACAACCCTTTGAGGACGAGCAATTTGGCGAGGCAATCGGGGATTTGTGGAAAGCAATGAAAGCATATGACCCCAAGTTGTACGGCTTTGAATGGGCAGATGAGGACGCACCGAGATTTCAGATGGAACCGCAGGGCTATCGCGGTTATATTGAAGCGCGCCCGGTACGGGCGGTTAATAAGTAGAATAGACAGCAAAATCGTTTTCAAATGACGCTTGGGTTAATCCGGCGTCATTTATAATTTACCGAAATTCGCAAGAAAAGTCAAGAATGATACTTTATTAACTGCTAAAATATTTTTATCAAAAGGAGGAGTAAAATGAAAAAACCTTTAGTCGTGCGCGGATTATATAAATCTTACGGTAACGTCCGGGCAGTAGCGGGGCTGGAATTGGAAGTGGATAAGGGTGAGATTTTCGGACTTCTCGGTCACAACGGAGCCGGGAAAACGACAAGCATTGATTGTATCTTGGGCGTTAAAAAACATGACGCCGGTTCCGTTGAGCTGCTTGGGATGAACCCTGTTAACGAAAGAAAGAAAGTTTTTGAAAAGGTAGGTGTTCAATTTCAGCAAACAAATTATCATGATAAAATACGGGTATCGGAAGTTTGTGGTATTACGGAGTCGCTTTATAAGGCACCGGCTGATTGGAAGGAGCTTCTTAAATACTTTGGCTTGTCAGGAATGGAAAGGCGGACAGTATCGGAGCTGTCCGGCGGTGAACGGCAAAGGTTATCTGTATTACTCGCTTTGATTCCAAACCCGGAAATTGTTTTCTTGGACGAATTAACCACAGGGCTTGACTCAAAGGCCAGACGCGATGTATGGAAATACTTAGAGAAATTGAAATCAAATGGCTTGACTATTTTTCTTACATCCCACTACATGGATAAGGTTGAAATTCTGTGCGACAGGGTTTGCATTATGAAAAAAGGGCAAGTAATTGCCATGGGCACCGTCAGTGAACTGGTCGAGCAAAGCCCGCATGACAATCTGGAAGAGGCGTATTTGTGGTATTCGGGCGAGGAGGAAAATGATTATGAAAGCCTTTAATGCTTTACTTAAAAGTGAACTGAAGCTATCTCTAAGAGATATGAACATTCCGATTTTCGGAGTGGCTTTTCCTGTCATCGTTGCAGTTATTATTGGATTGGTAAGCGGAGACAGGCCTGCGTTTGAGGGTGCAAACTACAGCTTTATAGATCAATCTTTCGGCGCATTCGCAGCTATTGCGATATGTGCAACAGGTCTTATGGGCATGCCTTTAGTAATAGCCGACTACCGGCATAAAAAGATACTCAGACAGTATATGGTCACACCTGTCAGCCCCGCGTTGTTATTATTTGTACAGTTTTTAGTCAACCTGATTATGGCGATCATTTCACTTATTCTGCTTTGTATTATATGTTCTGTCTTTTGGGATTATCAAATGGCTGGAAACGTAGCATGGTTCTTATTATCTTACCTGCTCGTTATTCTTTCTATTTACAGTATTGGCATGATGCTTGCCAGTGTAGCGCCGAATATAAAAACAGCAAATTTACTCTGTACGTTGGTTTACTTTCCTATGCTGTTTTTTTCGGGTGCTACAATCCCATATGAAATCATGCCTAAAGGCGCCCAAATTGTAATGGATGTGCTTCCATTGACGCACGGTATTAAGTTGTTAAAAGGAATATCGCTTGATCTGCCGATAGAAAACATCTTTATTTCAATTGCCATATTGGGTTCTATATGTGTTGTTTGCACTGTTTTGTCCGTTAAAACATTCAGATGGGAATGAAGGAATTAACTTAGAAAGGGGTCGGGCATGGAAGCCCGACCCTACGTTTATTCTGTTACAAGCGCATAGGCGGATATTTTGCGAATGCGCCATGTGATGAGCATACTGGTCAGATACGCCAGTATAACAATGCAAATGCCTGACGCGGCGACCCATGTGGTGTCGATTATATAACTGGCCTTCATCACGCCCATAGACTGCGATCCAACGGACATTAACGGGTTTAGCGCTATTGCACCAAGAAAGCATCCGGCGGCGGCGCCGAGGATTATCGGGATAGAGAAGCCGAGCGAGATTTGATTCATCAAGTTTGAGGTCGTATAGCCGATAGCCTTTTGTATGCCCAGTTCGCGGCGGCGGCGGATTATTGCAGAGCTGATGACGAAATAAAGTACTAATATAATAACTGCTCCGGCAACAACGAGTATGGCTAGTCCTACCAACGCTATGATTGAGGAAAAAGATTGGACGCCCTCTTCAAAGCCCGTGTCCATGTTTGCGAAAGCTTGCGTGCGGCCGGCGAATTTTTCTTCCATTTCAGCGTTGAAATCCGCGGCGACTACGCCTCTGTTCAAGTACACCATCAGGGCTATCTGCTCAAAATCGGGCACGAGGTTTCTCATGCCGCCCAGAGTTAGATATACCGTCCTTGGGGTGCCGGTCTCCATTCCCTGGGTTAATCCTGTTATAAGATAGGGCAGTTCGTTTTTACCGACAAGAACCTCGTCGCCGATGTTTTTGCCCAACAGTCCCGCGATTGAACCTGATATGGCAATCTCGTTGTCAAACCTGGGTGAAAAGCCTTCGTATATATTATCGGTTACTCTGTAGTTATAATTGTCCATGATGATTACTCCAACATCAAAACCATCAACAGGTATTCTGCCGCTGTCGAGATATTGTGCAAAGCGCACGTCAGAATGCTCAAGGACTTCATCTCTCAGCGCGGCGGCGTCCTGCCCGGGAATGAAAGTGATTATCGCGTTCGACAACTCTATGCCCGGCACCTTTTTGAACTGGCTAAGGTCAACGGCGGCGTTATAGTACAGCAAGGCAGCGAAGACAGCAGTGAAAGAGACAGCCAGCAAGATAACGAACATCATAATACTTTGCTTTGCGCTTTGCAGTATAGATTTAAGCGCTAGTGCGGCTGTCAGCGGCAGACGTGTTTTATCGAACGGGACATAGTTACGCTTGAAGCTGTGTGTCGTGATGCCGCCGCGAAGAGCCTGTACGGGGCTAATTTTGCGAATTTTACGCGCTGTTACAAGCGCTGCAATTATAACAATGAGTGTTAGTGCACCGACTGCTAATAGATTCAATACGGGTTCGAAGCCAGCTTCCCAGAATAGTCCACTTTGCACCGCGAACACATCGCCGATTGCAGGAAGTAAGAGGTAGGCGGGGATAACACCCGCAAGACAGGCAATAATGGCGATGATGCCGTATTGTATAACGACTGATAAGGTAATCTGGCGGCTGGTGTAGCCGATGGATTGCAGCGAGCCGATTTTAGGCATATCCTCCTCTATACTGTTGCTGATTCTAAAGCGTATGACCAGCAGGCAGACAACGGCAATGACGGCGGTGAACATGATCATCATAAAGGAAATTGATGAGGGCATATTGGTTCTCATGGTTCTCATGTTTTCAAGACTTGTCGCGGCGAGTAATTTCGTCGCGTCAGTTCCCATGCCGGTCGGGCTAGCGCCTGTTATTTCAAGGAGATCGGCTTCGAGTCGGGTATAGTGATCAACCCCGTTTGCATAAACCAATATCTTGCGGTAATAAGGGGATTCGGACAATTCCTGAAAGCGCTGACCCGGTATAAATAGGACTTCACCAATATAAGTGCTATCGTGGAAAATCTTTTCGACAAAACCCGTGACAGTGAAGTTATATGTTTGCCCGTCTATTTCAAAAGTAACTTTGTCGCCCAAATTATAGCCGCCTACAATGTGAGCTATATACGGCATATAAATAGAGTCGGGTGTTTCAGGCAAATAATCGCCGACCAACTTCCACCGGGAAAGCTCGCGCGGCTCGTCTTTATCAGCTATCATAAGGAGATCGAAAGTCATTTCGTCTCTCCACGGCAACGTAATAATAGTCAATATGCCGTGGTTTTTTTGGAATTTGGTTGTGTTTTCATAGAGATACCGCTCCGCTTCATCGTTAAACAAGTGTTCGGGAATGATGAAGTAGGCTTCGGAGGTGTTTAGCTCTTCTGCCGTTCGGTCAAAAAAACTGCCGAAGCTGAATAATACAATAAGTCCTACGTTGAGAACCATCGAGGCGATTAGAAACAGAGCCGCCAGAACCACTGTCTGCCCTTTTGTCTTGCGTATATTAGCAAAAGCGAGCATAAAAATCTTTTTCATTGTCATCACCACCCCATTTCGCCGAGGAACGCGGTGAGCTTGTCATGGCGCGAGCGGTCGCCGCTGACGTATTTACCCAGGTCGCATGTACCGCAGATAACGCCGTCGCTGATGTATAATACACGATTACCGCGGCGAGCGGTCTTCAAGTCGTGAGTGACTGCGATAACGCTTTGACCGCTGTTATTGACTTGAGTAAGCGCGTCGAGCGCCGCCGTTCCGGCGGCGGAGTTGAGCGCACCGGTCGGCTCGTCGGCAAAGACGACTTTAGGGTGGTTGATAAGCGCGCGGACAATGCCTGCCCGCTGCACCTCGCCGCCGGAGAGCTGGGTGGGGAATTTGCGCCAGATCTGCTCGGTCAAGCCAACCTGGGTGAGAAGTTCTTTAGCGCGGGCAATTATATCTTTTCTGTCTTTGGACACTAAAAGACCGGCAGCCAGTACGTTGTCGAGTATGGATAAGCTGTCCAGAAGAAACATCTGTTGGAAGACAAAACCGCAGTTTTTGCGCCGGAATACGGAGAGTTGGTCGTTGTTAAGTTTTGAAATCTCCTGACCGTAAAATTGGATAGAGCCTAATGTAGGTTTATCCATGCCCGAGAGAGCATAGAGAAGCGTGGACTTTCCGGCACCGGAAGGCCCCATGATAACGGTGAAGTCACCTTCGTAAATCTCCAGGTCAAGGTTTTTGAGTACGTGTTGTTGGATACCGCCTGATGAAAATGTTTTACTGAGTTTGCTTGTTTTAATGAGTGGCATAGTGTAAACCTCCTGTTATTTGCGGGACGCCCGGGTGTGCGCCCCCTACGTAATTATTATAACAAGCAAAATGTTTAACTGTCTTTACTGGTTTCTTAACAGTTTCTTAAATTTTCAAGCGCATGGTTACGTGGAGACCGTTATTGATCTCTATTTTAAGTGAACCGCCCATTTCGGTGAGGAAATATTGGGATAGATATAAGCCCAGCCCTGAGCCGCTTTTGCCCTCGGCGTTGCCCGCGCGGTAGAATTTCTCGCACAGCAGCGAGAGTTCGTCAGCGGATACGCCGGGGCCGAAGTCACGTATGGTCAGAGTAAGAAAGTCTCCGTCGAAGCCGCCTGAGACCTCGATATCGGTGTCTGCGTATTTATAGGAGTTGCCGATAATGTTGTCGATGACCTGCCGAAATCGCAGACTGTCCGCCGTGACTACACATTCGGGCAGGGTGAAGGGCTTGACCCTCTTTTGGTAATCGGATGCGCGGATGTGTTCTTCGAGCTCGGCAGTTGTTATCTCTGTCGGGGAGACTTTGAGCTGTTTTAGCTCCTCCAGCGTCGCGGTGAACATGTTGGAGATAAGCAGGTCGATCTGGTCGGCTTTTCTGATGATAGAGGACATCTCAGAGTTCGCGCCATATTTAGCCTGATTAAGCTCGGCGATGATTTTGATGGAGGACACAGGCGTCTTTATGTCATGGCTAAGTGACGCTACAAGCTCTTTTTTGCTGATGTTAGCAAGCCGTTCGTTCTCGCGGGCGGCGGCGAGTTGCTCGCGCATAAGGTCGAAGCTTTCGGAAAACGCACCGAATCGGTTTTTTCTGTCCATTTCCAGTTGAAAGCTTAAGTCACCTTGCGCAACCCGTGAGGCGAAGGTTTTTAGTTTTTGAAACGGGCGCAATATCGTTAGGTCGAGATGTAAGACAAGCCATCCAATCGCTAATGTGAAAACACAGATATAGGTAAACAGGAATATTTGCAAAACCCGATCTCTTCTGTTTTGGATGGCGGTCAGGCGCTCTGATTCATGCGTTAACACGTCCCTCATCAGGCTGAGTGTATTTGCGCCGTCGTCGTTTTGAATGGCGGCATTGAGTGCCAGCATATCCGGTTTGGGCGGCATGTTATTTTGGAATATGAATAATATTCCGCCCAGACCGATAATCAGCATTAGAAAGACGACGAGCAATGTCTTTTTCATATGCCGATGTCCTCATCATAGACATAGCCAACGCCCCAGACGGTTTTGATAAGCAACGGCTCGTTTGGGTCGGATTCAATTTTTTCACGCAGACGGTGAATGTGTACGCTGAGAGTGCCGTCGCTGACAAAGTTGTCACCCCAGATCTTTTCAAACAGCTCGTCCTTACCGATGATTCGGCCTTTGTTATCCAGTAAATATTTGAGCAGTTTATACTCTCTGTTTTTTAATTGGAGTACCGTGTCGTCGAGATATATGCGCTCGGTCGTGGCGTCGATGCGCAGCCGGTTTTTCTCTATTCCTTCTTTTTTCGCGCCGTAACGTTTCAAAACGGCTTTAACCTTCGCCAACAGCACGGAGAGGGAGTATGGTTTTGAGATGTAGTCATCGCCGCCAATGTTTAATGCCAGCAACATGTCCTCATGGTCTGTACGGGCGCTGATGAACAGGATAGGGACGTCGAGGGTCTCTCTAAGCGTTTTGCAGAGACTGAAGCCGGAACTTTGACCTAGGTTGATGTCCAGCAGGATCAGGCTGACGGTATTTTCGCGCAGGAAAGAGAGCGCGTCATCCGCATTTAGGGCGTAATACGAACTAACACCGAATAGATTAAAGTATTCAGAGGTGCCGGATGCGACTTCGGGTTCGTCGTCGATAATAAAGCAATCATAATGCATAAGGTTACCGCCTTTGGTAATAAAGATTGGATGAATAAAAACCCCTATATTTCACAAATACAGGGGTTAATTATCACGCTTCCATTATAACAGTAATAATTCAATATGTAAAGCCTTTTTAAGATAACAGGCAGCTATGCAGGAGGAAACCACGACTTCCTTGTAAGCGCATAGTTATTATCTACATATATAGTCATTCTTTTCGTCTTAGTTCACTGACCATATCTACAATTAAGTCCACCTGCAAATCGGAAAGCCCCGTTACGTCGACAGACTTTGTATGATCAAAGCCTAGCAAATAATCAATTGTGACCCCAAACAGTTCAGCGAACTTAAAGAGAACATCATATGACGGGAGCAAGTTGCCTATCTCGTATGAGCTTACCATTGCCATGGATATGTGGAGCCGTTCGGAAACTTGTTCTTGCGTCAATCCCATACCAAGCCGTAAATGTTTTATTTTTTCACCGAATTCAACGATTTCAAACACCCCTCTCCACTTGCTGCTTTTTAGCCGTTCTTGCTGCAATACAATCAATAACATACTCGTATAAACCGTCCACACAAGCTAAAATAATCAAAAGGGTTATTTCATGATGACCGTTATAGCCTTTTGAAACAACCCTTCTTTATTACGCTTTGCTAGACATCATGCGGGGAATACGTTTTTTAGTTAATTAGATTAGCTCCCACGGACCCCACGGATCTGCACCGGGAATATCGCCCAAGGTCCACCATTTCGCTCTGTAGGTTTGTCCGTTGTATGTAACGATGTCACCGGCCCAATAAGTGGCTGTGCTGCTCCACGCGTTGCCGCCTGACGATGGCTGAACTGTAATCACGCGGGTTGCTGTAGCAGTAGCGCCTTGGCTATTCGTTGCCGAATAGGTCAGCGTATACGCCCCGGCTACCGCCGTATTCACGCTGCCCGTGACGGTGAAGGGAACTGCCCCATCAACAGCATCGGTTGCCGTGACGCCGGCGTTGGGATTAAAGCTAGTCCCTACTGTGATTGTCGCATTAGCGACGCCCGCGAACACAGGTGGAGTGACGACATTAGGCTGTACTGTGATCACGCGGGTCACCGTTGTGGTAAGACCTTGGCTGCTCGTCGCCGAATAGGTCAGAGTATACGTTCCGGCTACCGCTGTATTCACGCTGCCCGTGACGGTGAAGGGAATAGGCCCAAATCCGGGGTTAGTTGCCGTGACGCCGGCGTTGGGATCAAAGCTGCTCCCTACCGTGATGGTCATGTTACTGACGCCTGTGAATACAGGGGCTTGAGGTACTCCGGGGCCAGTATTCGGGAACTCTTTGCTTGAATACAACCCGTTTAACTGAACATTCTGAGGCCCGCCCGCGAAACACAGTTTAATCATGCCCTGCAAGACATAACTTCCGTTATTCGGAATGGACGCCCATCCGGGCAATTGCAAGGTATAACGCGTAAAGTCTCCGTTATCAACGGCAGATTGAATAGTTGCACCCCAAGGCGTCTGTAAGATCGCGGATTTCGGGAAATCAAACGCCAGGGTAATGCCTGCGGGAATATCCGCGCCGGTCTTATTTATGATTTCAAAAGCGTATGTATAGTTTGGATGATCATAATTACCTGAAAACTTGAATTCATAATTTGCTTTTTGTTGATCTGTAGGTTGGATACCCTGATAGGGATACAGCGGCGGCGCGCTTGTGAACATGTTATGCGCAAGCGTTGTCAGGGTATCCCCTGAAACATATTTACCCATCTGGGCGTCATAAGCAAAATCACCGCTTAACTCCCATGTCAGATATCCGCCTATACCTCTGTCAATAATAAACTGACATTTTTCCGCCATGGAATATTCATCTTCAAATGTAAGGAAAGTCTTTTTTGCTTCATTCCATACATAAGGGGTCTTTGAAACGTTATCCCAGAAGTATTCATATCCCAAGGATTTGTCTGCCAGCAGATTTTTAATATGGTACAACGGATTTGCCCCGCCCGGTAATTCCGGCGGCGGATCGTTCCAGATTCCGTCAATACCGTCCGCGCCCGCCCCTGAGGACGGCGCTGTTCCCCAAAGTCCGCCCGGAAGGCTTCCTTTGGTTACATTCTTCCATCCTCTTGTATAGTATGGTATACCGATATTGATCTTTTCTGGGGGCAATACCCCTCTGAAATAATGATAAGCCCATTCAGCGTTGAGAACCGGCATTACCAAACCTGCTGTTTCCGTGTCTCTCGGATCGGGATATAGGCCAGCCTGGGGTCCCACGTGACCGTTCCACGCTCCGTGGAAATCATAGGTCATCATATTAACAAAGTCAAGGTACTGCGCATATTCGCCCAGTTGCATGCCGCCCAGAATCCATGACGACGCAGGGGCCGCAATCGTCAACAGATATTGCTTTCCGTCCGCCGCACTTGCCGCATCCAGCTTTTCCCTTAAAATTCTCATCATATCCACATAATTGGCGTAAATGACAGCCCTTCTCGGTTCAGCCACACCGAAATCAAGCGGGTTTCCGCATAACGGTGTAGACGACGGATACTCAAAATCAATATCCACACCATCAAAACCGTATTGACGGATAAAAGCCACACAGCTATCCGCAAAGGTGTTTCTTTGCGACTGAGTGTCCAACATGGTGTAGAACCTTCCCGATGCGGCCCATCCGCCTACGGAAATCAATGTCTTGGTATCGGGATACTGCTGCTTATAGGTCGTTAACAGGTTGAAATGGCCCAGATAAGGGAGGCTCGGATCCTGCCCGGGATATACACGCTGAATCGCCGCTTCCTCATCCATGATTTTAATCTTGTTATCTGTTCCTATATCCGCAAAGGCATAGTTTATGTGTGTGACTTTGCCCCATGGAATTTTATGTACTGTATAATTCTGCCCGATATCGGTATCTCTCCACTCACAAAAATATCCGATAATCCTTCTTTGTATTTCTTCATTCGCTCCTCCGCCGGAGGACTGAGCGGACGCAACCAATGACTGCGATGGCAGGAATACGTGCAAGACCATCAGAAGTGAAGTAAACATTAAAAGAAATCTTTTTTTTATTTTATTCATAACACTCTAGCTCCTTTTTAATGTGTGTTTAGGGTAGTGGGACCCGACTGGGTCCCACCATTAAATCCAAATAGTTTTTTAGTTAATTAGATTAGCTCCCACGGACCCCACGGACCTCCCGCACCGGGAATATCGCCTTGGGTCCACCATTTCGCTCTATAGGTTTGTCCGTTGTAGGTAACGATGTCACCGCCCCAATAAGCGGTTGTGCTATTCCATGCGTTACCGCCACTACTCGTTGGCTGAACTGTAATTACGCGGGTTGCTGTAGCAGTAGCGCCCTGGCTATTCGTCGCCGAATAGGTCAGCGTATACGTTCCGGCTACCGCCGTATTCACGCTGCCCGTGACGGTGAAGGGAACTGCCCCATCAACAGCATCGATTGCCGTGACGCCGGCGTTGGGATTAAAGCTATCCCCTACCGTGATTGTCGCATTAGCGACACCCGCGAACACAGGTGGAGTGACGACATTAGGTTGTACTGTAATCACGCGGGTCACCGTTGTGGTAAGACCTTGGCTGCTCGTCGCCGAATAGGTCAGAGTATACGTTCCGGCTACTGCCGTATTTACGCTGCCCGTGACGGTGAAGGGAATAGGCCCAAATCCGGGGTTGGTCGCCGTGACGCCGGCGTTGGGATCAAAGCTGCTCCCTACCGTGATGGTCATGTTACTGACGCCTGTGAATACAGGGGCTTGAGGTACTATGCTGCCGCCGCCGCTTTCATAAACGGTAAACTTGGATACGAGTTTTGAACCGTTATACTGGCCAACTTCTATTTTAGCAATGTCATTAACGTCCAAAACTGTTGAATTAACATAGAACTCCGCAGTAACTCCGGCTTGAATAGTTTTGTATTCATATAGGTCTGAAAGGCTTACGGTTCCTACGCCATTAGCAGAGGTGACCGCGCCTGAACCATATGTTACAAAGGAGAACGTAGCCCCGGACTTACTGGTAATAAGTACTTTAGGCGACATGATTGTCTGATAAATAGCCTCAACGCCCCTCAAGACCGTACCTGTAGCTTTAGGAACTTCGTTGTTTTTAAGGGTAAGCTTGAACGCGTTGCTATTTGAGTTGTTCGGGTTCGGCGCAACCGCGAAAGAAACGCTTACATTTGGTTTGCCTTCATTAATGGTAAATTGAGGCAGCGGATTATTCCCAAAGAGACCGTTTGCAATGGCGCGAGTAAGCACGCCGCGTTTGCCGTCACTGCTGAGGGCGTCTTGGGACGCCATCCATGTAATAACTCCGCCAAGGCCTTTTTGCTTTACATAAGCTGTCTTTGCGGCTACAGACTGAACGTTGTCATAGGTAAAGAACGCGCCTGTACTGGGATTGTACATATACGGTGCTTTTGCGATATCATCCCAATACTCGATCATACCAGGATATGCGGCTTTTAAGTTGCTCATTCTGAGCTGAGGCCATACACCACCGCGGCGGCCGCCGTCACCGACGGTAAGGGGCGCGTAGTTGAGAGCGCCGCGAGAAGGGGTTTGGTCGGCGTCTTGGCCGGCTATGTTAGCCGTTCCAAACAGACCTGGCAGACCGGCTACTCCGCCGTTATTTGTTACATTTTGCCAACCACGAGTATAAGCGGCCACGCCTATTACAATCTTATTGGCAGGAGCGCCCTGAGACATCAGGTATGTAACAGCTGCGTCGGCAGAAAATCCGTTAGGACAAGCAGGGTTTGTATAAAGAGCTGCGTGATGTCCGCTGGTTGTGTCCCACGCACCGCGTAAGTCGTATGTCATGATATTGGCAAAATCAACGATCGCGAACATAGCAGGTATGTTTACTCCAAGATCCAACTGCGCTTGGGTCGCAGGTATAGCGACAGATAATTCATATACTTTACCAAGAGCGGCGCCTTGCGCGTCAAGGGCGACCCTGAGCTCTTGCAAAAGAGTGATATAATTTGCTTTGTCCGCCGGTGTGGAATATGGTGTTCCCATATCGTTCTTATTGTCTGTCTTATCAGGTTGACGAACAGAACCCGGATACTCCCAGTCAAGGTCTACAAAGTCAAAACCTGTATATTTTACGAAATCACATAGGTTTTGAACAAACCTAGCCCTAATGGTGGGATTAGCGGCAACGGGCGTAAAGTTATCACTCTTAGACCAGCCGCCAACCGATACCCCGATTCTCATGTTAGGATAATCCGCGCGTAAATTCCTTAAGGAATTTAACAGGCCCGCATTTACCGCGCCCCATTGTGCGCCTGTGTCCACCGGAGCTCCAAGCGCCGCATCATCATCGCAGAATCTGAGGGTGCCCTGTGCGTCAAAGTCCAGAAACGCAAAGTTTAAATGTGTGATGCTTTCCGCAGCCATGCCGCTTGGGAAGAAGTTTCCTTCGCCGCCCCATATAGACCAATCGCCGTAATACATTACGTTACGATAGTTACCGGAATTTGGGTTGTAATCAATCGGTGCGGCGAACGCTCCTAGGCATAACGTAAATACAAGACCTACCGCTATTGCTAGGGATCCTACGGTTTTAAACCTTCTGGTTGATTTCATTTGTTTTACCTCCTCAAAAATTTTATATAATTAGCGCTACAGCAGATACTTAGCAAACTAGACTTCACCTCCTTTAATATGCAAAATCCCCGCTGTGACACGCCCCTTACACTCCCAATCGCTGGCTTCACCGCTCCTGTTATCCTTATATAACCATATACTTACTGCAATACTAACATAGTTTTTTCGCCCTGTGTTTTTTTATGATATCAACGGGTATATTTGTAGAACAAACGAGAATCTTGTTAAAATTTATTTTTTTTTGTTAAAAAACTTCTTGCCAAAAGATGGGTTATAATGTATAATGAAGTACAACGATAACACATATCCCCATCTATCGGGTATGTGTTGGAATTCCTTTTGGATCAGTCCTATCGAAGTATTACCTTATTTATATAGTAATACTAGCATAATTCTTTCGTCTTGTCATGTATTTTGTAGTAAATGGGCGTATTTATAGAGCAAACGTGAATTTTGTCACTTGGTGCTGCCACTTATTGACAGACCTTCTCAGGCTCTGCTATAATTATCTAAAGAAAACGAGCGTCACTTTATTATAACAAAAGAGGGTGAATACATATGAAACTGGCTATTTGTGATGATGACAAGGGCCTGATTGACGAACTAAAACCTTTTGTTTATCAGTACGCGAGCTCCCACCGTTTCGACATGGCCATAGACACATACAACAGCGGAGAGAAGCTGCTGAAATCCCCCGACGTATATGATATGATCTTTCTCGACTATCAAATGGGCGGGATAGACGGTATGAGCGCCGCTCGAAAACTTAGGGACAGAAAACTGAACAGTTCAATAGTTTTTGTGACCAACTATCCTGACTTTGTTTATAACTCCTTCGAGGTGAATCCGCTTCGCTTTATTAAAAAGCCTGTGGAGAAAGCTAAAGTATACGAAGCGATGGACGCTTATTTCAAAAGGTATGGTAACGACTACCACATAGGTTTGCGGTTCGAAGGCGCGACTGTTATTATTAACACACAGGATATCATCTTTTTACATGCTATGGGCAAAGAGTGCCTTATCTGTATGCCCAAAGAACAGATGATCATCTCTGACGTTATGGGTAATATCATTGAAATGCTGCCCCGAAGCCATTTCTTCAAGCAGCATCGCGGTTACTGCGTTAATTTTAATTATATATCGAGCTATGACGCCCGCTTTATCTATATGAAGAGCGGTCAAAAGCTGCCCATAAGCAAAAGAGGCGGAACACCCTTTAAGACGGCGTACAAGGAATATGCCGACCTGTATAATCCGAAACGACGAGAACGCAGTATGAAAGAGCGTTAAACAGGCAAAACGGCTCTCCGCTTCCGCGTCGAGCCGCTCTTAAATATAATTGTGCCGGAGTATCCGATTGCGAAAACGGAGGAGATTGATATTGGAAAACTATTTCTGGATTGAATTGATAGTCTATATGGTATGTGTACATATCATCTCAATCAAGGTACTTAACGGGAAACTCCACATTGGCGGAACTATTTTTGCCGGTTTGGTTATCTTGCCGTGTATGGCACTCACACTTCTATATAATGATGATCGGTTCATGTATAGTATTTTCTTTACATGCAGCACTTTACTTAGTTTAGTCGCGCCATTGTTCACGCTGAAGAATGTTAAGAGGATAAACGTCCTTTACATATCCCTATTGTACTTCGGTGTATCAAGTGCATTGGCAGCATCTTGCCGTTGGATTTTCCGAATTTTTATTAACAATGATTTTGTGATGAATATCTTAAATATACTTCTCCTGTGTGTGTTACTCGCGGCCTGCTATATATTTTCTATTACCCCTGTTTTTTATAATATAAGGCGATATATAAACCTGATCTCTACAAAAATAAAGATATTGATACTCGTATTAGTGTGGTCAAGCTCAATTTTTACCTTTTTTGTTTCAGAACTTTTCAACGCATACCCGAGGATATGGTATCTTATCCTCGCCGAACTTTCAGCCGCCGCCATCATTATATCAATCGGATTTATATTACCGCTATTTATTGTCAGCAGTTCATTAAACGCCAGCTACAAGGCAGAGGTGGAGCGGCGTGACCTGCAGATGCAAGAGCAAATTAACCGTTACAGGGAATTCCTTCGAGAAAATGAAGATATCCGGTGGTTCGAGCATGATGTTAACTATGTGATATTGAGTATAATTGACAAGCTGGAGAAGAATGATACTTAAAGCATTTTTCAAAAAGATCGTGAACGTAAACGGCCCGCCGTTTAAACGACGAGCCGTTTTTAGGAAGAAGAATGTATGCCGATGCTGTTGTACTCTCTGACATTACCTTATGCTAAATAACAGCCACGGAAATTAATTTTCTAAAAGACCACCCCCGCCCCTTTGGGCACTCCTCCGCCGGAGGGGAATAAAAAGACGTTTCTGGATTAGCTATGTACAATCAATTCAATGTGATTCTCATTTTAACCGAATATCAACCACTTCAACATTATGACCCACACCTTTTATCCCTCCCTTCCAACTTCTTATATTGCATACATTCTTCTTATATTGCATACATTTTATATTGCATACATAGTAAAAAAATGATGAAAATTGCGGAAACGGAACAAAAGGACATGTTTTTGGAGTAAATGGGACAAGCATTATATTATTACAAAAGGAGCGCTGATAATGGGAAACTATTTTTGGATTGACTTAATAATTTATTTGGTATGTATACATATCATCTCGATCAGGATTCTTAATGGGAAACTCCGCATAGCAAGAGCTATTTTTGCCAGTTTGGTAATCTTTCCGTGTATGGCACTTGCGTCTTTATCTAGTGATCGGCTCATTATTGGTGTTTTCTTCACATGTAGCACTTTACTTAGTCTTTTCGTGCCATTGTTCACGCTAAAGAACATTAAAAGGATGGGCGTCGTTTACTTTGCCCTATTGTACTTCGGTGTATCGATTACATTTACGGCATCCTGCATATGGATTTTCCAAATTTTTATTACCAACACTTTAATAATGACAATCTTAAATATTCTTCTCCAAGGCATATTACTTACAGTTTGCGTCTTCTTTTCCATGAACTCTGTTTTCCATAAAATTAAGCGAAATGTTCAACTGGTATCACTGAAAATAAAGATATTACTCCTTGTTTCTGTATGGTTTAGTTCGGCTTTTGCGATTTCTGTTTCAGAGCTTGCGAATGCATACCCTCGCACATTGCAGCTTACTCTTGCCGAACTTTCAGCCGCTGCCGTTATTATATGTATCGGCATAATATGGCCGCTATACATTATCAGCTACTCATTAAACATCAGCTACCAAGCGGAAATGAGACTCCTTGACCTGCAGATGCAGGCGCAGGACGACCACTACAAGGAGTTCCTTCAGGCAAACGAAGATCTTCGGAGCTTCAAACACGATTTTGACCAAATGACATTGGGGATAATCGGCTGCGCGAAAAACGACGACATGCTAGGTGTGCTGCAAGTGGCACGCGAAAGCAGACGGCGCATAGAAAGCAGAGAATTAAAGTACAAGACCGGCAATTTTGGCATTGACGCGCTGCTTACAGATATGCAGACCAAGGCGGAAAAATCCGGCGCTGAAATCGATTTCGACGGGCTGATACCCAATGAATATGTGTCCACGCTGGATCTGTGCCTGATTTTGGGTAACGCGCTGGATAACGCTATAGAGGCTTGCGCAAAACTGCCGGATAAGAAAACCATATGGGTCGAGTCGCATATGAACAACGGCTATTTGCTCATGTGTGTTATAAATCCGGTTATAGAGGACGCAATAATTATTGATAACATGATAGCTACGACCAAAGAGGACAAAGAAAAACACGGCTACGGGCTGATTTCGATCAGCAGAGCCGTGAGTAAATATCGAGGCGAGTATAAGCTGACTTGTGCGGACAAAGTGTTTACCATGAAGGCGGATCTTGATCTAAACCCCTTAATGTGAAGGGTTTAAGCTAAAAATGGGGCCTATTGCAAGTCATTAATAAGACAATATATAAGGTAGGGGCAACTCAATATCGGGTGGACCCTATCACTTTTTTGCTATATTAAAATGTAGTTTTGCGCAAAAAGAAAAACCCTGTAATCGTTGCGATTACAGGGCTTTATCTGGTGACCCGCCGGCGATTCGAACGCCGGACCCATTGCTTAAAAGGCAATTGCTCTGCCGACTGAGCTAGCGGGTCACGATGTGCCAGTTACCGTATATACCTCGACTCGCTTGTTTGCGAGCCGAGGCACCCGGCTGGCTGGGATGCAAGGACTCGAACCTTGGAATGCCAGAGTCAAAGTCTGGTGCCTTACCGACTTGGCTACATCCCAATGTGGATGTTAGATATTAGACGTTAGATTCTAGAATCCAAAAATCTAACATCTAATATCCAGTTTGGGGTGGGTAAGCGGACTTGAACCGCCGACCCCCAGAGCCACAATCTGGTACTCTAACCACCTGAGCTATACCCACCACGAAAATATTAGACAACGCCAACACGCCCAATAAAGATAACATACAAAATGAGAGTTGTCAAGGGCGACCCTATAAAAAAATAAAAAATATTTATAAAAAGTGCTTGACAAAATGAAAAAGGCGATGTATAATGCAGAGCGGTGTCTTAATGAGCTAGAGATGCCAGAGCTTTGAAGCTGCAGATTGCAGAAAGGAACCGCTCTATTCGGCGGGTCGAACTGGTAACTGTGGCGGAGCAGTCCGATAATCGGGCGCACGGGAACAAACAACAAATGCTGTTTTGTCGTTTTATGCCGGAGCCTTGCTTCGGTTTTTACGCGGAAATCACGCGACACACACGGCGGAGTTTTGACTTTCTCGTCCCGAAGTAAATTTTAGGGAGGAAGTACCAAATGGCGGAGACCAAAAAAATTGAGACTAATACGGAATCTGAAGCTGAAATAAAGGCGGAGGCTGCTGAGGTTAAAACCGAAGCTAAGACTAAGAAAGCAACAACGAAAAAAGCAGAAGCTAAAGACGAACCTAAAGCAGGGCCCAAGAAAGCGGCCGAACCTAAAAAAGCCGCGGAACCCAAGAAAACAGCAGAGACGAAAAAAGCTGAACCTAAGGCAGAGCTCAAGAAAGCGCCGGTGAAAAAGGCGGAGGTCAAGAAAGCTCCGCAGGCGCAAAAGGATATGATACGCATTCATCTGAAAGCATATGACCATCAGTTGATAGATCAGTCGGCCGAGCGTATCGTCGAGACGGCGAAGCGTAATGGTGCCGAGGTTTCAGGGCCGATACCGTTGCCCACGCATAAAGAGATCATTACGATACTCAGGGCAGTGCATAAGTATAAGGATTCAAGAGAGCAGTTTGAGCGCAGGACGCATAAAAGACTGATAGATATTATCAAGCCGGGCCCCAAAGTCGTCGAGGCGCTGATGGCGCTGGATCTTCCGGCAGGGGTTGAGTTTGAAATAAAGCTGTAATTAAGTTAGCACACTGCAACTTTAATACCGGGGGTTGCGTGCACTAACCAATGATTTGGAGGTTAAGCAATGCAAAAGGCTATTATTGGCCGCAAGGTCGGAATGACACAGGTATATGCCGAGGATGGCTCGGTCGTACCCTGCACTGTCATCAAAGCCGGACCTTGTATGGTTTCACAGGTAAAGACAGAGGAAAAAGACGGATACAGCGCGGTGCAGCTCGCTTTTGAGCCCACCAAGGAGTCGAGGTCGAACAAGCCGGAGATGGGACACTTTAAGAAAGCCGGTCTTGGTGCGTATAAAGAAGTTAAAGAGTTCAGGCTTGAAAATTCTGAGCTTAAAGCAGGCGACGAGGTCAAGGCGGATGTGTTTTCAGAGGGTGACATCGTTGACGTTACGGGTACAAGCAAGGGTAAAGGTTTTCAGGGCGTAATCAAGCGCCACGGGTACGCCAGAACGGCGACGTCGCACGGCGGCGGTCCTGTCCACAGGCACCAGGGCTCGATGGGCGCGAACTCCGACCCCAGCCGCGTTTTTCCCGGGAAAAAAATGCCGGGGCATATGGGCGCGGAACAGGTCACGATCCTTAATCTTGAAGTGGTCAAGGTTGACCCTGAAATAAACGTAATCGCGGTCAAAGGCGCAATACCCGGTCCCAAAGGCGGGCTTGTCACGGTGCGCAACGCCGTGAAGGCTTGAGAAAGGAGTTTTCACCAATGCCTAAAGCTATTGTTTATGATATGAGCGGCAAACAGGTGGGCGAGCTTGAGCTTAACGACGCCGTGTTTGGAATCAAACCACACGAGGCAGCGATGCACGAGGTAGTAAAGAACCATCTCGCCAACCGCCGTCAGGGTACGCAGCACACGCTCACGCGCTCAGAGGTCGCCGGAGGCGGACGCAAGCCGTGGAGACAAAAAGGAACCGGTCGCGCAAGGCAAGGCTCTACACGTTCGCCGCAATGGACGCACGGCGGCGTGGCGCTTGGTCCGAAGCCGCGCACATACCGCTATTCCGTCAATAAGAAGATACGCAGGCTGGCAATGTTGTCGGCGCTGTCGGCGAAAGCCGCCGCCGGTGAGATAAAGATCATTGAGAACCTTAACCTTGAGGAGATCAAGACGAAGGCGTTTATCGAGTTCCTAAAGAATATTGAGGTGACGGGGAAGACGCTTGTCGTAACGCCTGAACCGAGGGTTAATGTCTATAAGTCGGCAAGGAATATCCCGGGCGTGAAGACAACGGTTTCGCATGTATTATCCGTTTACGACATCTTGAACGCCGGTAATTTCATTATCGATAGGGAAGCAATTAAGAAGATCGAGGAGGTGTACTCATGATTGCCAGCGATGTAATCAAACGTCCTCTGATAACCGAACAGTCAATGTCTGAGAGTGAGTTTAAGAAATATGCCTTTGAGGTTCATGTGAACGCCAACAAAATAGAGATACGCAAGGCTGTTGAGGAACTCTTCGGAGTAAAGGTAATTAGCGTTAACACAATGAATATGTACGGCAAGGAGAAACGTCAAGGCGTGCACATCGGGCACAGGCCGGCGTGGAAAAAAGCGATTGTCAGATTAAGCGAAAACAGTAAGCCCATCGAGTTCTTCGAGGGTATGGTGTAAGGAGAGGAGTATAGATAATGGCTACTAAAAAATATAAACCGACTACTCCGTCACGCCGCCATATGACAGTGCTGGACTTCTCGGAGCTGACTAAGAAGAAGCCGGAGAAGAGCTTGCTAGAGCCGATAAAGAAGACGGCAGGCCGCAACAGTTACGGGCGTATCACCGTTCGCCATCACGGCGGCGGCAATAAAAGAAAGTATAGAGTTATTGACTTCAAACGCAAACGCATAGATGAGTTCGCAGACGTTATAGCGTTGGAGTATGACCCGAACCGCAGCGCGAACATCGCCCTTATCCAATATCCTGACGGCGAAAAGGCATATATCCTCGCCCCGGTAGGGTTGAAGGTCGGCGCGCAGGTAATGTCCGGAGTTGGGGCAGACATCAAGCCTGGGAATTGTCTGCCACTGGCAAACATCCCGTTGGGTACGTTTATACACAATGTTGAGCTATATCCCGGCAAGGGCGGTCAATTGGTACGCGGCGCGGGAACGGCGGCGCAACTGATGGCCAAGGACAATGGCATGGCGCAGGTCAGGCTGCCCAGCAGTGAAGTGCGTATTGTGCGCCTGGAGTGCAAGGCGACGATAGGGCAGGTCGGCAATGTGGACTTTGAAAACGTGCAGATAGGTAAAGCCGGAAGAAAACGCAATATGGGTATTCGCCCGACGGTGCGCGGTTCGGTTATGAACCCTGTTGATCACCCGCACGGCGGCGGCGAGGGACGTTCACCGATAGGACGCCCGGGACCGGTCACCCCGTGGGGCAAGCCGACACTTGGATATAAGACACGTAAGACGCGCAATCAAACGGATAAATTCATCGTCAAGCGCCGCGGCGTGAAGTAGGAGGGATAGCTAAAGATGAGCAGAAGTGTTAAAAAAGGTCCATTTGCGGCACCCGAGCTGCTAAAGCGCGTACAAGAGATGAATAAGACAGGGCAGAAGAAGGTTTTGAAGACATGGTCGAGAGCTAGTACGATCTTCCCCGATTTTGTTGGTCATACATTTGCCGTACATGACGGGCGCAAGCACGTGCCGGTATATGTCACCGAAGATATGGTAGGTTGTAAACTCGGAGAGTTCGCGCCGACCAGAACGTTTAGAGGTCACGCGGGCAGCAAGACCTCCGGCAGATAAGAGGAGTAATGATATGAAAGCTAAAGCGCATATGAAATATGTCCGCATATCGCCGCGTAAGGTTTCTATAGTCGGCGAGTTGATTCGTGGGAAAGACGTTAAGTATGCCAGAGCCGTTTTGACGCACACACGCAAAGCCGCCAGTGAGCCGCTTTTGAAGACGCTTAACAGCGCGTGCGCGAACGCCGAGAACAACCATGAGATGGACGCGGACAACCTGTATGTATCTGAGGTGCTTATCGGCGCAGGACCGATACTCAAGCGTATCAGACCACGCGCGCAAGGCAGGGCATTTAGAGTATTCAAGCGCACATCGCATATAACCGTTACGGTTGCTGAGAGGAGTTAGGTTATGGGTCAGAAAGTAAATCCGCACGGTTTGCGCGTTGGCGTTATCAAAGGCTGGGACTCACGCTGGTATGCAAGAGACGAAAAAGTCGGCGATTTAATTGTCGAGGATTATAAGATCCGCGAGTATATCAAGAAGAAGCTTTACAGCGCGGGTGTTCCGCGTATTGAGATTGAGCGCGATACGGCGAGAGTCAGGATATTTATCCACTGTGCCAGACCGGGCGCTATTATTGGCAAGAACGGCGCGGATATAGAAATACTTCGCGCACACATCGAGAAGATGATAGGCAAGACAGTTGCGCCTATAAACATTGTTGAGGTACGCTCACCCGACTTAAACGCACAGCTTGTCGCCGAGAATATCGCGGCACAACTGGAGAAACGTATTTCGTTCCGCAGAGCACTGAAACAGGCTATGGGTCGCGCTATGCGTCTCGGCGCGCGCGGTATTAAGACTGCTGTTTCGGGTCGCTTGGGCGGCGCGGAGATCGCGCGTACCGAGCATTATCACGAGGGAACTATTCCGCTTCAGACACTGCGCGCCGACATCGACTACGGCTTTGCCGAGGCAGCCACCACTTATGGGCGCATCGGCGTTAAGGTTTGGATATATAAAGGCGAGGTTTTGACGGTGGGTAACCGTATGGGACCGCGTACTATCGAAGCCCCGCGCCCGCGCGACAACCGTGACAGGCGTGACAGACGCGATAACCGTGACGGCGGGTTCCGCGGAGAAAGACGTGACGGCGGAGGATTCCGCAGAGACGGCGGCGGCGGTTACGGCCAAAGACCTCAGGGTCAAGGCGGCTATAATCAAAGACCGCAAGGTCAGGGTGGTTACGGACAGAGACCGCAAGGCGGTCAGGGAGGTTTTGGAGGCCCGCGTCCGCCCGCCCCTAACAGGGAAGGAGGAAGTCAATAATGCTTCTCCCCAAGAGAGTAAAATACCGCCGTGTACACCGCGGACGGTTAAAGGGTAAAGCGCTGCGCGGCAATAAAATCAGCTACGGCGAGTTCGGGCTGGTTGCCATGGAGCCGTCGTGGATAACAGGCAATCAGATAGAGGCAGCCCGTATAGCCATGACACGTTATATCAAGCGCGGAGGTAAGGTTTGGATAAAGATTTTCCCCGACAAGCCCGTTACCTCGAAACCCGCAGAGACACGCATGGGCTCCGGTAAGGGATCACCTGATTACTGGGTGGCAGTCGTTAAGCCGGGACGCGTTATGTTTGAGATTGCCGGTGTTCCCAGAGAACTGGCGCACGAAGCATTCCGGTTGGCAAGCCATAAGCTGCCCATTAAGACGAAGATCGTCGATAGGGGGGCTGAGTCATGAAGATAGATCAAGTCCGTGAACTGAGCAGAGCTGAGATGGAGCGTAAACTGACGGAACTTAAGAGGGATTTGTTCAACTTACGGTTTCAGCTTGCAACGAATCAGCTTGATAACCCCATGAGAATCAGTCAGGTTAAGAGAGACATTGCAAGGGTGCTTACGGCAATGCGCGAAGAAGAGTTAAAGGAGGCCGCCGGGAAATGAGTCAAGACAGAGCGTTTCGTAAAACGAGAGTAGGGCGCGTTATGTCCGACAAAATGGATAAAACCGTTGTGGTGGCTATTGAGTATCGCGTTAAACACCCGCTTTATAAGAAGATCGTTAAAAAAACCTATAAGTTAAAGGCGCATGATGAGAACAACGAGTGCCGTGTCGGCGACGTTATTAAAGTCATGGAGACCCGCCCGCTGTCTAAAGAAAAGCGCTGGCGTTTGGTCGAGATTGTTGAGAAAGCTAAGTAAAGGAGGCTTAAACCATGGTACAGCAAGAAAGTTATTTGCGAGTTGCTGATAACACGGGCGCTAAAGAGATTAAGTGCATTCGCGTTTTGGGCGGGTCGGCCCGCCGTTACGGCAATGTCGGCGATGTGGTGGTGGCCTCCGTTCGCAAGTGCGCACCGGGTGGTGTTGTTAAGAAAGGCGAACTTGTCAGGGCTGTTATCGTACGCACGGCGCATGGCGTCAGGCGGCCGGACGGCACAAGGGTACGCTTTGACGACAACGCGGCGGTCATTATTAAAGAGGACAAAAACCCCAGAGGGACGCGCATCTTTGGCCCTGTTGCAAGAGAGTTGCGCGACAAGGATTATATGAAGATATTATCCTTGGCTCCCGAGGTTTTGTAAGGGGGGCGGCATAATATGAATAAACTGCATATCCGCACGGGCGATACCGTTATTGTATTGGCCGGTAAGGACAAGGACAAAAAAGGTAAGGTTATGTCCGTTAATACCGAAAAGAGACAGGCGACGGTCGAGGGCGTGAATGTCGCCACAAGACACACGAAACCACGCAGACAGGGGCAAGCCGGAGGGCTTATCAAGAAAGAGGTGCCCATCGGCGCAAGTAAGCTGATGCGCGTCTGCCCCAAGTGCAACAAGCCTACAAGGCTGGGGCACAAGGTCATGCCGGATGGTAACAAGAGCCGCTTATGTAAAAAATGCGGCGAACTGATTTAACGGAGGGCGTAACTATGGCACGTATGAAAGATAAGTTTAAGAGCGAAGCCGCGCCCGCGTTGATGAAAAAGTTTGGTTATAAAAGCCCCATGCAGATACCCACATTAGATAAGATAATCGTTAATGTCGGATGCGGCGAAGCAAGGGACAACTCGAAGGTTCTTGACGCGGTTGTTGGCGATATTTCGAAGATCACAGGGCAGAAAGCCGTGGTCACGAAGGCGCGCAAGAGTGTAGCGAACTTTAAGGTGCGCGAGGGTATGCCTGTTGGCGTTAAGGTTACGCTTAGGGGCGAGCGCATGTGGGAGTTTTATGACAGGCTAATGAACATCGCGCTGCCGCGCGTGCGTGACTTTAGGGGCATTAACCCGAACGCCTTTGACGGGCGAGGGAATTATGCGCTGGGAGTCAAGGAACAGTTGATTTTTCCCGAGATCGATTACGATAAGATAGACAAGATCCGCGGCATGGATATTGTTATCTGCACAACCGCGAAAACGGACGAAGAAGCCCGTGAGTTATTATCTTTGATGGGCGCGCCGTTTACCAAGAACGCTTAGGAGGGTTGAATAATGGCTAAGAAAGCAATGATATTAAAACAACAAAAAACGCCCAAATATTCAACTCGGGCGTATACGCGTTGTAAAATCTGTGGGCGTCCGCATGCTTATCTGCGCAATTACGGCGTTTGCCGCATTTGCTTTAGAGAGCTTGCCTATAAAGGGCAAATACCGGGCGTTCGCAAGGCGAGCTGGTAAAGGAGGGTAAATTATGCATATCACCGATCCCGTGGCCGACATGCTGACCCGTATCCGTAATGCCAACGCGGCCAAACATGACACGGTTGAAATCCCGGCCTCTAATCTTAAAAAGGCGATAGCTGAGATACTTTTAGAGGAAGGGTATATTAAGAATTTTCAGTTTATAGGCGACAATGGACAGGGCATCCTGCGCGTTTCGCTTAAATACGCGGGCGGAAAGCAACAGGTAATCAGCGGCCTGCGCCGCGTGTCCAAGCCCGGCTTGCGCGTTTACGCCGGAGCTGATGAGCTGCCAAAAGTCCTTAAAGGGCTGGGGGTTGCCATAATCTCTACATCTCAGGGTCTTATGACTGACAAAAAGGCCAGAGCTGCCAATATCGGCGGCGAAGTCCTTGCGTTTGTCTGGTAAGGGGGTATTTGAATGTCACGAATTGGTAGAATGCCCATTGCCGTCCCTGCGGGTGTAACCGTTACGGTTGAAGAGGGCAACTTAGTCACCGTCAAGGGTCCCAAAGGGACGCTGACACAGGCGCTGCATCCGAGTATGACGCTTAATAAGACGGAGACGGGGTGGGAGGTAACGCGTCCCACCGAAGAGAAGAAAGATAAAGCTTTGCACGGGCTGACACGCACGCTGTTTAACAATATGGTGACCGGTGTGTCCACGGGCTTTACAAAAGAGCTGGATATCAACGGCGTGGGATATCGTGCGGCGAAGCAGGGCAAGCAGCTTGTACTAAACCTAGGGTTTTCGCACCAGGTATTTTTTGACGAGAACGACGACATCAAGCTGGATGTTCCGAACCCGAATAAGGTGATCGTAAGCGGCTGCGATAAGCAAAAGGTTGGACAGTTTGCCGCAGAGATACGCGAGAAGCGTCCGCCGGAACCCTATAAGGGCAAAGGTATCAAATATGCCAATGAGGTCATTCGCCGTAAAGAGGGCAAGGCCGGCGGTAAGAAGAAGTAAGGGAGGGACGTATTTATGGTTAAGAAACCCAATACGAACGCGCAGCGGCTTCACAGGCATAAGCGCGTGCGCGGCAAGATTTCGGGCACAGCAGAGCGTCCGCGCCTTAATGTCTTTCGCAGCGCGAATCATATCTATGCACAGATTATTGACGATGTTAAGGGTGTGACGCTGGTTTCGATGTCGTCGAATGATAAGGATTATAAAGGTAAGGCCGGAGGCAATTGCGATGCCGCTAAGGAAGTTGGCTTGGCGCTTGCCGCAGAGGCGAAGAAAAAAGGCATTGCCCAAGTGGTGTTCGACCGCGGGGGCTATCTGTACCACGGGCGTGTCAAAGCTTTGGCTGATGGCGCGCGCGAGGGCGGACTTGAGTTTTAGGAGAGGGAGGACGTTATGGAAAAGATAGATGGAGCCGCCCTTGACTTAAGGGAAAAGATTGTTTCACTAAACCGTGTTTCTAAGACTGTTAAAGGCGGACGTATCTTTAAGTTTGCGGCACTAGTCGTCGTCGGAGACGGCAACGGCATAGTCGGGTTCGGACTGGGGAAAGCGGGCGAGGTGCCCGATGCGATTCGTAAGGGCATTGAGGACGCGAAGAAGAATCTGGTAAGGGTTAACCTTTTGGGTACGACCATACCGCATGAGATAATCGGCGCTTTTGGAGCAGCAAGGGTTTTATTAAAGCCCGCGCCTCCAGGTACCGGCGTTATCGCAGGCGGTCCGGTGCGTGCCGTGCTGGAAACGGCAGGTATCCGTGATGTGCGTACAAAGTCGCTGCGCTCGAAGAACGCCCAAAACGTTGTAAGAGCGACGATGCAGGGGCTGAGGACACTGAAGAGCGCCGAAGATGTTGCTAAGGTTCGCGGTAAGTCGGTTGCCGAAATATTGGCGAAGTAGGTGAGTAATATGTTGAAGATAACACTTGTAAAGAGCCTTTCGGGGCGCAATGATAAGCATATTGCCACCGCACACTCACTGGGACTGAAGCGTATAGGCAATAAGGTCACACAACCCGACAATCCGCAGACGCGCGGTAAGATAAACCAGATAAGGTATCTTATCACCGTTTCGGAGGAATAGGAGGACGATATGAAACTGCATGAGCTTACTCCCGCGCCGGAATCCAACCGCGAGGCATGGCGTGTCGGACGGGGTATCGGTTCGGGTAACGGCAAGACCTCGGGTAAAGGACACAAGGGCCAAAAATCGCGCTCGGGCTATTCGCGTAAACGCGGGTTTGAGGGCGGTCAGATGAAACTGTCGATACGCATACCCAAACGCGGATTTAACAATATATTTGCCAAACCCTTTGAGATCGTTAACCTGAGAGACTTAAACGTTTTTGAAGACGGAGCGGTCGTTGATGTTAACATGCTGCTTGAAAAAAGAATTTTAAGCAAGTGTGAGCATGGCGTTAAGATTTTGGCGAATGGTGAGTTGAACAAGAAGATTACGATAAAGGCGAATGCCTTTTCCGAGACGGCAAAGCAAAAGATAGAGGCTGCCGGAGCTATAGCAGAGGTGGTGTAGACGTGCTTCAGACAGTACGCAACGCATGGAATATCCCCGAACTTAGGAAGAAGATTTTATTCACCTGTTTTATACTTGTGATATATCGCTTCGGGTCGGCTATTTGGGTTCCATTTATTGATGTCGAAGGCTTGAGGATTGCGTTTGAGGCAAACTTTGCGGACACTGTTTTCGGCATGTATGATATGATGTCGGGCGGCGCATTCTCGTCAGCTACGATATTCGCCATGTCGATACAGCCGTATATTAACGCATCAATTATTATGAACCTCCTCACCGTCGGCGTTCCGGCTTTGGAGCGCATGGTCAAAGAGGGAGGCGAGGAAGGCAAGAAAAAAATTGCCAGTATCACGCGTTTTGTTACGGTCGGGCTTGGTATCCTGATGGGTTTCGCCTATTATACCACGCTGACATCATTTGGTCTGATCACGCCGAACAACTGGTTTACAGCTATGGTAATCGTTGCCAGCTTTACGGCGGGCACGGCGTTTATCATGTGGTTAGGTGAGCAGGTCACGGAGTTCGGTATCGGCAACGGTATCTCGATCATATTGTTCGCAAGCATCGTATCGCGCGGACCGTCGATGATCTCGGCTGGTTGGACTGGTATTACATCGGGTGCTATGCAATGGTGGCAGATAATTGTCATACTGTTGCTTGGGCTCGCAGTCGTGGCATTTGTCGTGTATATCACACAGGCTGAGAGACGTATACCTATTCAGTACGCGAAACGCATGGTGGGACGCAAGATGTACGGCGGGCAGAGCACACACCTTCCGCTTAAAGTCAACATGTCGGGCGTTATGCCGATAATCTTCGCGCAGACTTTTGCGTCGTTCCCCGCGACTTTTGCGGCGTTCTTCAGAGATCCGCAGGAGGGGACATTCTTAGCGGGGTTCCTTAACGCTATTTCTTACGGATCAACGATTTATATAATCGCGTACTTTCTGTTAATCCTAGGGTTCAGCTATTTCTATACGGCGATACAGTTTAATCCGATTGAGATAGCGAACAACTTAAAGCAGAACGGAGGGTTTATACCCGGGTTCAGGCCGGGTAAGCCCACCTCAGACTTTATCGCTAAGGTGCTTAGTAAAACAACGTTGTTCGGCGCCTTGTTCCTCGGAGTCGTTGCGATACTGCCTATTGCCATGAGCATGGTAGTCAATGTTCAAGGTTTGGCATGGGGTGGCACATCGGTGCTGATCGTTGTCGGCGTTGCGCTTGAGACTGTTAAGCAGATGGAACAGCAGATGATGATGAGACACTATAAAGGCTTTTTGGAGTAGGGCAGGTGCCCTAGCACGCAACGCAACCCCCGCCGTCTGCGGAATCCTCTCCGAATGGAGTTTCCTAGGGAGCGAGGTTCCACCCCTGTGCCCTCGAACTTGGATAGTTATTATAGTGTGTACGCGAGCGCTTACAAAGTGCACTTATACAGAGCGATATGAAGAGGTGACGTTTTGAAACTTATCATGTTGGGTCCGCCCGGATCGGGCAAAGGGACGCAAGCGGCTATGCTTAAAGATAAATTAGGGATTCCCGCAATTTCCACCGGTTCGATACTTCGCTCGGAGATTGCCGCAGGAACGGACATCGGTCTTAAAGCGGACGGATATATCTCGCGTGGAGAGCTGGTGCCTGACGACATCATTCTTGACATAATCGAGAGACGCTTTAAGCAGCCGGACTGTGAAAAGGGATATATTCTTGATGGGTTCCCGAGGACGATTGCGCAAGCGCAGGCATTGAAAGAAAGAGCAGAGATAGACGCGGTTGTCGTTCTGAATATCAGGGATGATGTTATTATTAAGCGCATGAGTGGTCGGCGTATATGTAAAAAGTGTGACGCGGCGTATCATATCGAGAGCAAGCCGACAAAGAAAGAGGGCGTTTGCGATTTGTGCGACGGAGCTATTTATATCCGCGCTGACGACGTGCCCGAGACGGTAAAAAACAGGTTGGACACTTATCATAAACTTACAGAGCCGCTGTTGGATTTCTACAATGATAAATTGCGCAAGGTGGAAAACTATAACGGCATAGACGCGGTGTTCAATGATATATTAGAAACGCTTGGTGTATGATAACAGTTAAATCGCCGCAAGAGATCGAATGTATGCGGCGCGCCGGGCATATCGCGGGAATGGCGCTGGCGGCGGCCGGCGCGGCGGTAAGACCGGGAGTAATGACAAGGGAACTTAACGCCGTCGCGCATGAGGTCATTACCAAAGCGGGCGCAAAGCCGTCGTTTCTTGGTTATAACAAGTTTCCGGCATCGATATGCACGTCGATCAACGAAGAGCTTATACACGGAATACCAGGGAGACGCAGGCTTTTAGAGGGAGATATTGTCAGTGTCGATGTCGGGGCTTGCTTTCAGGGATTTCACGGGGACTGTGCCGCGACGTTCGCGGTGGGCAGGATCTCCGGTGAGGCGAGAAGATTGATCGATGGAACGCGGGCGAGTTTTTTCGCGGCGGCGGCAGCAGTCAGAGAGGGAGCCAGAGTATCGGATATATCGCGGGCGATACAGCAGACCGCCGAAAACTTGGGCTATAGCGTTGTCAGGAAATGGACCGGTCACGGTGTGGGACGCGCGTTGCATGAGCCGCCTGATATACCGTGTTTTGCGGAAAAGTCACGAGGGGCACGATTGGTCGAGGGAATGACACTGGCAATAGAACCGATGATCAATTTGGGAGATTGTAATGTGGAACTGGCGCTTGATGATGTGACTGTTTTGACATGTGATAGAAAGCTCTGTGCGCATTATGAACATACGGTGCTGGTGACGAAAGACGGATATGAACTTTTGACTTATATCGAGGGGAAGAGCATATGATTGCCGGTATGATTGTAAGGTCGCTTGCCGGACGGGATAAAGGTCTGCTGCACATTGTTCTGGCTGTCGATAAGGCATATGCGCTGATTGCCGATGGGAAGTTAAGAAAGATAGAGAGCCCCAAACGCAAGAAGCTGAAGCATATGGCGCCGGTCGGAGACTTTTGTATAGAGAGTGTTGTTATTACGAATAGAGAGCTTAGAAAGATAATAGCGACGATAAAATGTGAGATTGAGGAGGATGGGCCTTGTCAAAAGAAGATGTAATCGAGATTGAGGGCATAGTCCTGGAGGCATTGCCCAACGCGACATTTCAGGTTGACATTGGAAATGGGCATAAAATACTGGCCCATATATCCGGTAAACTGCGCATGAATTTTATCCGCATTTTACCGGGGGACAAGGTGACGATTCAGATGTCGCCGTATGACTTGACTAAAGGGCGTATTACCTGGCGTTCCAAATAGCGGTTTTGGCTAGACTGTTATTGTGTGTTCCGTCAAACACAGAGGGGTGCGGGTTAGTTTTATATATCTAGGAGGTTCATTGTAATGAAAGTTCGTCCATCTGTAAAACCCATGTGTGAAAAGTGTAAGATTATTAAACGGCATGGGCGCGTTATGGTTATTTGTAATAATCCAAAGCATAAGCAAAGACAGGGTTAGATTATATCATGTCTGTCAATAATTAATTGGAGGTGCTTGTAAAACATGGCACGTATTGCCGGCGTTGACTTGCCAAGGGAGAAACGCGTTGAGATTGGTCTTACGTATATCTTTGGCATTGGCAGAAAATCGTCGAATGACATTTTACAAAAAGCGGGCGTTGATCCCAACACACGTGTAAAGAATCTTACTGAAGATGAGGTCGCGAAATTGCGCGAAGTCATCGACAAGGATTTTCACGTAGAGGGTGATTTGCGCCGCGATGTGGCGCTTGACATTAAGCGTCTTATTGAGATCGGCTGCTACAGGGGTATCAGACACCGCAGGGGCTTGCCTGTGCGGGGTCAGCGTAGCAAGACCAACGCGCGCACACGCAAAGGTCCCAAGCGCACGGTCGCCAACAAGAAGAAGTAGAGGGAGGGAAGAATTATGCCGGCTAAAACCGCAAGGCGTAGTGCGTCACGCAAGCGCCGCGAGAAGAAGAATATTGAAAAGGGAGCAGTGCATATTCGTTCCTCGTTCAATAATACTATGGTCACTATCACCGATTTACAGGGCAACGCCCTGTCGTGGGCGTCGTCGGGAGGATTGGGTTTTCGCGGGTCGCGCAAATCTACTCCCTTTGCCGCGCAGATGGCGGCCGAGACTGCCGCGAAAGCCGCTATGGAGCATGGTTTGAAGACAGTCGAGGTTTATGTCAAGGGTCCCGGGTCGGGACGTGAGGCAGCGATTAGAGCATTGCAGTCCGCAGGGCTTGAGGTCAACATGATAAAGGACGTTACGCCCATACCGCACAACGGCTGCCGTCCGCCCAAGCGCAGACGCGTATAGCATAGGAGTGCCATGAGCAAAGCAGAGAGTTAAAAATGGAGGTTAGTTATGGCTAGATATACGGACGCTGTTTGCCGTCAGTGCCGCCGCGAGGGGCAGAAACTGTTCCTTAAAGGCGACCGCTGCTATTCGGGTAAATGTGGAGTTACGCGTCGTGCGTATGCCCCGGGACAACATGGGCAGAGCCGCAAGAAGCCCAGTGAGTACGGTATTCAGTTGAGAGAAAAACAAAAAGCACGCCGTTTTTATGGCGTTTTAGAGAGCCAGTTCGAAAAGTATTTCGATATGGCCAATAAGCAGAAGGGCATTACGGGCGAGAACCTGCTTAGGATATTGGAGTCGCGTTTGGATAACGTGGTTTACCGTTTGGGATTTGCTATGTCGCGCAGAGAGGCGCGTCAGATGGTCACGCACCGTCACTTTAACGTGAACGGACGCTGTGTAAATATCCCATCGTATCTGTTAAAGGCGGGTGATGTTGTGGAGATGCGCCCCAACTCAAAGCAGAAAGAGCGCTTTAAGTCTACGCTTGAGGGCAATGCTACACGTCCTATGCCGCGCTGGCTTGACATTGACAGAGATGCTTTTTCCGCTAAGATAGTTGCGCTTCCCACCCGCGAGGAAATTGATTTGCCGATTGAAGAACACCTCATCGTGGAGTTGTATTCAAAGTAAGGCAGGTGCCCTGCCGGGCAAATCGGGGGTTTTACCCCCGTGCCCCCGACAATCGCATCTTGCCGCATAAATTGATTAATAAATTTAATATGATATATTCACGAAGGAGGTTTACATTTTGGTTGAAATTGAAAGACCTCGCATTCACTGTTTTGAAGAATCGGGCAACTCGGATTATGGCAAGTTTGTTATTGAACCGCTTGAGCGAGGATATGGTACGACACTTGGAAACTCTTTACGCCGCGTTTTGCTATCGTCACTTCCGGGAACGGCGGTCACGACCGTTAAGATCACAGGCGTTCAACACGAGTTTTCAACAATACCCGGCGTGAAAGAGGATGTTACGGAAATCGTGCTTAACATTAAGCGTTTAGTCGCGAAGTTGCACGCGCCCACCGTCAAGACGATTTACATCAATGCTTTCGGTGAGAGGGACATTACGGCTGCTAACATTAAAGAAGATAGCGAAGTTGAGATCCTTAACCCCGAGTTGCACATCGCATCACTTGCGCCGGACGCGCACCTTGAGATGGAGATGACGCTTAGTCATGGGCGTGGGTATGTTTCGGCGGAGCGCAATAAGCCGGTACAGTCGATAATCGGGCTTATACCCGTGGACTCGATATTCTCCCCGGTCATTAAGGTCAATTACGCGGTGGAGAACACACGCGTGGGCAATATGACCGACTTTGACAAGCTGACACTTGAGGTTTGGACTGACGGTACGCTGAGCGCGAGAGATTCGGTGTCACTGGCAGCGAAGATATTGAGCGACCATCTTATGCTGTTTACCGATTTGTCGGAGACACTGAGTGCACGCGCGACTGTTGTAGAGAAATCCGAGACGCAGCGTGACAGGATGCTTAATATGACTATCGAGGAACTTGATCTATCAGTGCGCTCATTCAATTGCTTAAAGCGCGCGGGTATCAACACCGTCGAGGATTTGACGAACAAGACTGAAGAGGACATGATGAAGGTTAGAAATCTCGGGCGCAAGTCGCTTGAGGAGATTATCCAGAAGCTGGCGGCTTTGGAGCTTGGTTTGACTGAGGTCACAGAATAGGAGATATATTATGCGTAAATTAGGAAAGCCGACGGATCAGAGGATGGCTATGCTTAGAAACATGGTCACTGTTTTGATCGACAAGGGTAGAATGGAAACGACGTATATGCGCGCAAAAGAAGTCGCGCCGCTTACTGAAAAGATGATCACGCTGGGCAAGGAGAATAATCTTGCCAACAAGCGTCACGCATTGGCGTTTATGACCAGCGAGGATGTCGTTAAGAAACTTTTTGACGAGGTATCGCCCAAGTACGCTGACCGCAACGGCGGATACACGCGTATCACGAAGTTGGGCGCACGGCGCGGCGACGCGGCGGAAGTCGCAGTTATTGAGCTAGTGTGACAGGTGCCCTGTCGGGCAATGCGGGGGCGTTGCCCCCGAGTCCCCGATGGGCAAAGTTATTCAATAGCAAAAGCCGCCGCAAGGCGGCACGGCATGGAGAAGTACCCAAGTGGTGAAGGGGCTCCCCTGCTAAGGGAGTAGGGTGTTAACGCGCCGCGCGGGTTCAAATCCCGCCTTCTCCGCCATTGCGTAAATACACTTTCGTGAGAAGCGTATTTACAGGCACCAAAGTTCACCATTGAGGGCATTGTTTAGGAAACTAAGCGATGTCCTCTTTGGCGTCTAAGGACACGTTACCGATGAAGCGGTAGGCGATTTCAAGTGCTTGCTGTTGTCTGCCGTACTGCTTGACGCGCTCCGACACCGCTATGCTCTCTATCAGCCCTGTCACCGTGGCACGGTCAAGAATGTCAAGGTCAACGCAAGAACCAATCATCGAAAGCCAGTCCTCTACTTCGCCGTTCATTTCCTGTAAGCCGTCAAGTTCACGGCGTAGCCGGGGTAATCGTTCTTCGATTTCAGCTTGCTCTTTCACAAAGCCGTCCATCAGGTTTAGAAACACGGATTCGGGGATTTTGCCGCCGCATTTGTCCTCATACAAGGATTTTAACGCAGACGCGATAACGGTCAATCGGCTTTCAGCTTCCCGGACTTTTACGCGGAGGATGTTCGCCGTTCCGTTTTGGCTTTGCTTCCTGTTCGATAACAACCGCCCTGCAAGCTGTTCCCGTTCGTTCTGCGCCAGTTTCGCGTATAGCCGTATGTCGTTCAGTACAAACGCGCAAATGTCGGCTTCGTCGATGTAATGGGTCGTACAGGCTTTACCGCCGTTGTTGTTGTAGCGGCTGCAACGGTATACGCCTTTTTCGCTGTCTTTAAGCTGTTTCCACATATAAGCCAGCGGGGAACCGCAATCGGCGCATTTCAGAATACCTGCGAACAATCCCACGGTCTGCTTCTTCGTTTTCTTGACGCGGTTGTTCTCGTTCATGCGCTTATGCACCCTCTCCCATAGTTCGCGGGAAACAAGCGATTCATGCGTGTTCTCAACGACAATCCAATCCTCCGGGGGTATATGACGTAGCTTCTTCGTCTTAAAGGAAATGACCTCTCGTTTACCGTGAACCATATTGCCGATATACGCCTGATTCCGTAAAAGCTGCGTGACGGTTGTACTGCCCCATACGTTCTTTTGCTCGGAAAGCGGGTTTTCCCGCCCCATCTTCGTGTAATGATAGAAGCGTGGACTATCTATCCCCTCGATGTTAAGCCGGTCGGCTATCATCCGTGCGCTGTCGCCGTCCGCATATTCCGTAAACAGGCGGCGTACAATCCGTGCCGCTTCTTCATCTATAATAAGTATATGCTTGTCTTGCGGTGATTTTTGGAAACCGTAGGGGGCCTGGCTGTTCATAAATTTTCCTTGCTGCGCTCCCGCTTGCTTGACTTGGCGCACCTTTTTTGATACTTGCTTCGGATAAAATTCGTTCAGAACATGATGGAACGCGGCGATGTCGTTGTTTTCTTGCATAGTGTCTATCGAATCGTTTATAGCGATAAACCTAATGCCGCGTTCAACAAAGTATTCTTCGGTGTAGTACCCTGCCTGAACGTAATTTCTGCCGAGCCGGGATAGGTCTTTCGTGATGATGCAGTTTATCTTTCCGGCGTCTACATCGCGTATCATGCGCTGAAAATCCGGGCGTTGAAAATTTGTCCCCGTCCACCCATCATCAATGTAACACTCTTTCAGATTCCACCCCTTTTCTTTCACATAATCCGTGAGCATTTGCCGCTGGTAGGCTATGCTCATGCTCTCTAAAGAGCCGTTATTGTCGTCCCGTGATAGACGGCAATAGATTCCTACATCATAGCTGTTTTGCAATTTCATTTGGCTTAACCTCCATAAATTGCGGAACAACATGATATAGATTGATTGCACTTACATTTTATCGCTCATTCATCATGAGCGCAAACGTGCAAATCGCCATGCTGTTCTCGGTCGGCATCCCCTCGCTTCTTTTGGGTTATTTCATAAAACAAATCAACAAGCTGCTCGTTCCCTGCAAATCGGCTGGTCACAATAAAAAAACCGTACCCGGCTTTGTATTCAGCCTGTACGGTTTGCTTGTTTATCTGCTTGCGTGACAGTTCGGTAGGCATTATACGCGATGTGGTGGTCATGGGCGTTCACCCGCTGGACTTCTCAATCCCACGCTGACGGCAAGCGCCCTGTCAATCTTACTCATGCTCTCTCTGTCCAGCGTCCCGATGTACTCCTTCAGCCGCGCCTTGTCAATCGTCCGTAATTGCTCCAGTAAAACAAGAGAATCCCGGCCAAGCCCCTGTTGCTTCTTGATGGGGCAATGGGTCGGGATTTTCGTTTTGGTTGCTGTCCGGCTGGTGATGATGGCGGCAATAATGGTCTGGCTGTGTTTGTTGCCGGTGTTGTTCTGTATGATAAGTATGGGTCGGTATCCGCTTTGCTCCGAACCGACACCTAACGCTAAGTCGGCGTAGTATATATCGCCCCTTTTGATTTTCCTTTCCATAAACTAACCTCCCTTTGTATGTACGTCAAACGCAAACCCGGCTTTCATTGTTAAACAGCATAGGCATAAAGCCGCCCTGTCATTTTTGCCGGGTCTGCGTTTTGGCTGTATGAAAACCGTCTTTATTTGTCCTCGACACCCCAAGACGGCGGGAAGTCATCAAACGGCGGCTTGCTAACCGCTCCACGGGAATCTCACCCCTCCGAGGATCGCTCCGAGCTGTCCCCACTTGTTGCGACGGCTCACGGCTTGTGCCGCTTCAACGCTCGACTTTATGGCCGGACAGGAGTATCATTATCCCCATTGCCTGTTATCGCCTGTACCGGGGGCAACCCGGTATTTATAGCCGGAGGTTTCTCGCTCACCACACAGGGATTAACGGACAAACAAGTAAAATGATAAAGTGACCTTGTTTCCGTTTAACTGCGTGAGGTCGTGGCGCAACCGCTAACGTGGCTGCCGCTTTTGACAGCGGCAATGGGAAAGTGCTTGATGAATGGGTATGACCGGGCAAAGCCCCGGTGTTTGTCAAAGGGCATCCCATTCACCGCCGTATGACGGAAAACAGGCGAGGGGCAAAAACCCTCTCACCTGTTTCCACACTCAGAAGCCAAAAGTGTAGTCTGACTTCAAAAGATATTTTGGTTCTCTTGTATTTTAGCCGTGGCAATGTCTACGCTGAATTTGACGGCGCGTTTTGTACAGCCCTCCATTTCCGCTATCTGCTCGTATGTAAGGCCAAACTCATGGTACAGAACGAACCGCCGCCGCTGGGTTTCGGGCAGACGCTCAACCGCTTGCCGTAGGTTTTTGTCGCGTATGCTGTCAATGGCGGTGTCCTCAACGCTCTTTTGTGGGTTTATCGCCCTGCTGTGGAGCGTTTCGTCCGTTAGGTCGGATTGTTCGGTGTGCCGTTCGTCCCAACGCCGCAGATTGCGCTCAATCTTCACAAAGCGTTGAAACTCCAAATAGACCGGGCGGGACACTTCAGTTTCGCGGTGGATGGCTTGTCCGTCCTTGAAAGAAACGTAGTAGCGCGTGATACCCTCGTTAATCTCTGTACGCAGGGTATAGTGGCTTGCATTATCAAACATAGCCCTTTCTCCAATCTGATTTTTGTGGGTAAATCAGATTGGAACGGCGGCGAACGGCAGCCGACGCTCGACGATGTTTTACATAAATCGACAACAAAAAACGCGCCGTGTAGTGTGACTACATCAGCGCGTATTTTTTCGACTGTGTTCGGGTTACTTCGGTATCGCATTGGCGTGAAATATAAGTAATGTTGAAAGGCTGGTAATACCCTTAATGGAAACGGGATTTTTTTAGCTTATCACCCCAAAACATAACCGCAAGGCTCCTTTCGGACAACCTTGCGGGTTTAGTTAAGCGTGTTAAAACAGCCGGTCAAGGTCGTCTTTTTTTTTACGCCTTGTCCAACCGGCAATCAGTAAGGTGCAATATGTTTCATGCCGTGATGATTTCGATGGTGCTTATGTATCGCCCTCTTTCGCTGTAAACTAAAACCGGGGTGAAAACTATTGCATAAGACTATGACGAGAATGGGCGCTGTTCTGCGGAACGCCCGTGAAGCCAAAGGATTGACACAGGCGGCGTTAGCGGAGCGCGTTGATGTGTCTATCCGCACAATAATCGCCATCGAGAAAAATCAGAGGAACCCTACATATGAGGTTCTGTATCGGCTTGTCCACACTTTGGATATTTCCGCTGACCTCATTTTCTATCCTGACCAATCACCGCTCACGGCGGAACAAGACCAGTTCATGCGCGAATTATTAGCCTGCAATGAAAAGGAACAGCGGGTCGTAATGACCTCGCTCCAAAGTCTTATCCGGGCGTTGCGGGAAGATGAACACGAAAACCAAGAATAAGCGAATGTGTCTTACAACCATATTATAGCGCGATAAAAAAGCCGAATGGTGTGCGTGTGGCACACTTTTCGGCTTTTTTTGCCTTGATTTTTAATCCATCACGGTAACATGAACATCGTTCCGTCCGAGGGTGTCAAGATATTGCTCCATGTCCGAGTTTATCCGAAGTTCGGTAAGAGCCGGATGCTCGGCTAACGGCGAAAAATCACGCACTTCTGTCCACGCTATGTCCAAGACGCTTAGGCTGACAAGCCGGTCAATTCCGTCAAGGCTCTCAAACTGTGTCCCGCGTATTATCAAGGTGTTTATGCTGCCGGCGTCTCCGAAATCGGCGGGGCTTGACAAGGGCATATCAAACAGCAGTACATAACCCAGCGCGGTCATTTCTTTCAGCGGGGAGAGGTCACGAATCATAACCCCGCTTAAACCAAATACCGAAATATGGGGCAGCCGTGTTAAGGGCGATATGTCTGAAACGCCGGTATCATAAATCCCAAATTCCCAAATCTCGTAAGAAGCCGCAAGCGGTGTAATGTCCGTAACGGCTGGGCATCTGTTGAGCGTGATGTTCGTCAGGCGCGGACAGAACTCCAGCGGCGAAAGGTCGGAAAGCGGCTGGCCGCCGATGTATATCTCCCGCAGATTGGGCATAAACCGCACATCGTCTATATTATCCAGCGTTCCGAACCGTCTGTCTTCTCCAAAAAAAACGGCCTGAGATATGTCTTGAAATTCGTCACGGCTTGCTACAACGGTATCCCACGCAAAACCAAGAACCTCAACCCTATCCAATTCTGATAAAAAGACCGATTCTGTTTCGCCTTTACCCAGCGTGGCGCGGACGGCAGCTTCCATAAATGGGTTGCTGAACATATGTGGATTTTCGCTGAACGAACCGCCGCCGATGTTTTCGCCGGGGGTTTCGGACGGTATAATGTACCGGCTTGCAAGCAGTCCGGCGGCGATGACAAGACACAACGCCAGCACCGAAGCGGCGATGTATAACTTTTTGCGTCCAGTTCCCGGATTGTTTCTTATCAAGGCGATTTTTACCGCGTTTACGCTTTGATAACGGTCTTTCGGTGAGAACGCACAGCATTTCCCTATAATTTGCTCCAGTATTTTATCGTTGGCCGTTCCGTCAACATCGCCTGTCACTAAGAAGCGCAGAAGTATACCAAGCGCGTATATGTCCGTGCGGCAGTCTGTCTGCGCGAAGCCGTATTGTTCCGGCGGCGCGAATTTCTTTGTGCCGAGGTTCAAAGTGTCATTATCAGATTCATTGGAATACCGGCGCGATATACCGAAGTCGATTAACGTGACTTTTCCGCTGTCCGGGTCGTAAACTATATTGGATGGCTTTATATCCCGGTGAATGATGGGCGGGGTCTGAGAGTGCAGATAAGAAAGAACGTCGCAAAGTTCCGTAACAATATGAACGGCCTGCGCTTTGTCCAAGATTACGCGCTCCGCCATATAATGGTCAAGCGGTATTCCTTCAACATATTCGCGCAGAACAAAAATCGACGTTTCATTTTCACTTTTTGTTTCAAGTTTTGGCAAGCCGTTGTGACTAAGGCCGAGTAAAAGGTCGGCCTCGCTGTTTGCGTTGTCCACAAGTGATTTGGGATAGCATTTAAGAACAAAGCGTTTGCCGCCGTCTTTTTCCGACAGCAAATAGGTATCTCCCAAAGCATTGGAAGCAAGGCATTCCAACACATCAAAGCGGACGGAGAAATCCTTTGGCAGTTCAAAACCGTCAATTTCCACAAACTCGCTGTTCAGGAAATCCTTTGCAAAGGACTCAATCATATTTGCGTTCGTCCTTTCCCAACAACGGCAAAGAAAGTTCATCCAGCGTGGCCTGAACCTCCATGATACCGAAGCCGCGCTTCAAGGCATAAATAACGACGGCATCCCTTTTTACTTTTGGATACAGCGGACTTTTACACGCGGTTTTCAATAGCGCTTGCGTTTCGTCATAGTCCATTTCAAAGCCGAAGGCAAGCTGTATCACTTTATCGCGGGAGGGGGTTCGCCTGCCGTTGAAAAGCTGATGGCCGAATGTGCGCTCAATGTTTGACTTTTTGATAATCTGCGCCGGTGCGACGCCCCGATACGCGCAAAGCTGATTGATATATTCAGAAAAGGTAACGGAGTCCAGTTGTTTTTCATAATGCCTAATAAACCTCCCAAGATGGTTGGTTTTGAACAGTCTTTGTAATAAGCTGCTGGTAGAAATCTGCTCGGAGCGCATGGGGTTATCCTCCCTCCTTAAAAATGCGTACTGACAAACATTATAACACATCCGCTGACAACAGGCAGATATTCGCCCGCCGTCGTGTTTTCAATAACCGACAACCCAATTCAATTTGTATCCGGCTTTACGTTCTACAGGCGTTGTGCCGTATTCCGGCACAAAGATTATCCGCATAGGGGGCTGGCTTGCCGCAAGCCCGGCTTTGAATTTTGTAAGGCTCGCTTTGGATTGTGCTTGTATTGCCGCGAATCGGTCTTGCGCGTTGCCCGCTATCTCGTCTACCCTTCTCATCGCATTTACTGTTGCCGAAACTGCCTCATTTGCACGAGCCGTTATATCTTCTATATCCAAGACGTTAGCGTTTTCACCGTCAAAAAGCGCGAAAACAGAAATCGAGGTTCCATCGGAGTTATGAAACTGATTCATTCTTCCCGCACTTTGCAATTCGCTATTCTCAAAATAACCTGCATACGATGTGTAGGGGACACCCACTCCTTTACCTCTCTCTGTATATACGCGCATAAGTCCATAACCCGTGAACATTCCATCAGACCATTCCCCCGACAGTTCTTCATTGACACTGCTAAAAACACCCAACCCATGAAACTTGCCGTCCTTGAAATAACCAGTGTATGAACTGTATTTTTCCGTATCGGGATACGATATTCTACCAAATCCGTTTAATTCTCCGTTTTTGAAAGTACCGATACGGGTATTTGTTAAATCAAAAGAATAAGAGTTCCAAGGTTTTGCTAATACCAAATAACATAAACCGTCCGGCTTTCCGTTTACCATGTTGCCTAAGACATAATAACCCTCGTAAATAGGCGGGTTGTCCTTAAAATATGCAATGTTATTTATCAACTCAGGCCAACCTGTGGTCAGCGTTTTGTATTCCCGCGTACTTTCAGAGCTGAAACTAAACACTTCTCTAAAATTTGTGAGTGCCTTATCCGTGTTGTCATGCGCCGCGTCCAGAGCCGTAACCCAACCCGCTACGGTAGTTAGGTCAAAGCCCATCGTCAGCGTTACGGGCGATGGTGACGGTGAGGGTGAGGGGGTGCTGGGCGTTGGTGATGGCGTGGTTGTACCGGGTGTGGGCGAAGTCGCGGGGGACTGTTGCGGGGTTGTGCCGGGGTCGGACGGCGGGGACTTTTTTAGGCTCATGCCGAATGCCGTTGTGTACATTTCCTCCAGTTGGCTATAAAAGCCCTGCGGCACATCATTTTTACCGACATTTGCTGATAGAAAATCATAAATCTGCTCATATTTAGCCATGTGATCAGTGTTATAAATTAGAATTTCGTCGTTGTTTGTTGCTTGTAAATTTGCCTCATACTGCATATCTAAGTTTGCTCTTAACATGGATGCCTTTTCATCAATCGTCAGATATTCGGAAAACAGCAAATCAACCAACAGAACAGAGGCATATTCGCCCGATGTATGCCCTCTGCTTTCCGCGAGAGCAAACATGGATTGCAAGTCTAAGCCCGACGCCGTCTGTGTAGGCGGTCTGTTTGCGTTGCCGCCGTTGTTGGACGAGTTGCCGCTACACGCGGCGAGGGTGAGCGCCATTATTAACGCAATGGCAAGCGATATGTATTTTTTCATTTCGGGTGTCCTCCTACAAAATCAATGCGTCCGCATTGTCTTTATTATAGTATAACATCAAGCCAAAAGTCAAAGGTGTGCGCGAAGCACACTATTCAACTTTTTATGTATCGGCGCTTGCAAAGTTCGCAAACGCCTTGTTTTATCAGCCAAAATAAATAAGCGGATTAACCCTCACGCCGTCTTTGTGAACCTCCCAATGAAGATGATTCCCGGTGCTTCTGCCCGTGGAGCCAACGTAGGCGATAACCTCACCTTTCGCCACTTCCTGATGCTGGACAACGGCAATACGGACACAATGGGCGTAAAGCGTAGCAAAGCCGTTCTCATGCTGTATCTTGACGTAGTAGCCGAAGCCGCCGCCCCATGAATCCGAACCGTTGGCAACAGTCACCGTTCCGGCCGCCGCCGCAAGTATGGGCGTACCCTCCGGCGCGGCGATGTCAATGCCGCCGTGGAAGCGGGTTTCGCCTGTGAATGGGTCTGAACGGTTGCCAAAGCCGGAAGATACAGGCCAATCGGCAACCACCGGCCATGAGAGTATGTTGTTGGGTATGCGGTTGATGTTGCCGATAAGGATTTCACCGTTCCCCATGACATAGCCGCCCAATAGCATAGCCCATAGGTCCGAATACTCCGGGCTTAACAGTTCGGCCAGCATATCATTCTGCTCTTGATTGAACCCGTACTGCGCCGCCATTTCGACCGCGCTTTTTTGCGACATGGTGATATGAAGCGTGGTTATTATGACCTCTACAACGGTTTCCTCGCCATCCTCGTCAATCACCGTCCTTTCCTCCGTGTGATAGCTAAAGTGATGTGACAGGCTCACCATGTCGTTGAGAACGTCACGCAGGCGGTTTATCTTGTCCTCGTCCAGCGTGACGATTTCGGCAGGGTTATCCGGGTCTGTGTTGACACGGACGGCGTATACCGCCAGCACCTCCGGCCAGTTGATTGACATAGGCGGCAAATCCAGTATGTCATGCGGGTTTGCGCTTTTTATGTCCTCAATCTTGTCGTAAAACTCGCTTGACAGTTCCGATACCACGGCCGGCATGGAGTACCCTGTGCCGGTGTCCTCCCCGGAAAAGAATATCCCGAATATGGAGCCGACCAGCAGGGCAATCAAGCAGATAACCAAGATAATCACCACGGCAATCCAACCGCCCGCCGCGATAAGGGCAACCAGCCCCTTGATGGCGGCGATTGTCAGCTTAACCATAGCAATCGTAGCTTTCACAACGGCTTTGGCGGTTACTGCGGCCACTTTCGCGGCGACTTTGGCGGCATGAGCCGCCGCCTTTGCCGCTTTCGCCGCCGCTACTGCGGATTTCTGCGCGGCTTTCGCCGTCTGCTTCGCTGTTTTCACGGCTACTTTTGCCGATTTTTCCGCTGTTTTTATGGACTTCTTCGCCGTCTTGATTGAACCTTTGGCGGTTGCTTTCAAACCTTTCTTTGTGGATTTAACCGCCTTGCCGCTTGTCTTGGCTGTGTTCCCCGCGCTTTTAGCGGAAGTCACACCCTTATTCAGATAGCCGGGGCGCAACACTTCGCCTTTCGGGACGCCGGTTGTTGTGCCGACCGGCTTGCCGCCCGTTACGGACGGCGTTTTCTGCGCCGCCGCTCCGCTCCGTGCCGGGGCTGTGCCTGTTGTTGGGTTAGACAGCTTGCCGCCGCTCTTGGCGTTCAACCGGGCATTGTTCGCCCTTGCTTTCGCCCGGTTCTTAATAAAATACCGTTTTATTGGGTTTTCTGTCTTGGGAGCGTTGGCGGCCTGCGCGGGCTTCCCTTTTATCCGGGGAGTGTCGGCGGTTCGGCTTTCCGTAGTCGGCGCGTTAGGCTTCGTGCCGGATTTCGCGCTCTGCTTGACTTCGCGCAGCTTCTGCCGCCCTTCCATCCGGGTTTTCTTTAGGGTCTGCTTCGCGTCCTTGACCGCCGTTTTCGCTTCGTTTGCCGTTTCTTTGGCTTGGTCGGCGGTCTTTTTTAGGGTTTCGGCTTTCGTTTTCGTCTGCTGTGCCGTTTTCTGTGCTTGCTCGGCGGCGCGTTGGCGTTCTTTCGGGGTCTGCCGCTTGACCTCTTGAAAATGCCCTCTTGCGCGGTCGAGGTTATCTCGCGCCTTTCTCACGGGGTTGGGTACATGATGTACGGTTTCCCGCGCCGCGCCCTGCGTTGTAGAGGTTATATTGTCGCTGGCGTATTCGGTAGGCGTGGCATGGCGCGGCTCCCGTGTTTCCTCCGCTTTTTCCTTTGTACGGACAAGGCTATCTTTCATCCGCTTGGAAAGGTTGGCGGGTCTGTCGAGGACTTTAATACCCTTTACCGTGTTTCGGGTTTTTATCGTCCTCATGTCAGTTTTCACCCGGTTTTGTACTCATTAAGCGGTACAGGGAGGTATGGGGCTTCATGCGGTTTATAAATGGGACGATGGCATTGCCTATCCGTATTAAGCCGCACCCGGCGTCGGCGTTGGTGACATGGCCTAACTGTTCTTCGGATATATTCAGCAGTCGGGCAAGTTCCACGCGGTCGCTGGCGGCTTGATTGTTCATCACGATAAACTCGCTGTTACTCAACATCGTCCGCGCCGTGACTGAATCTAAAAGATACTCCACATTCTGCGTAATGCCGGTCGGGTAGGCGTTGCGCTTGCGGAATTGACGCCAAGCCGAATTGAAAAAGGTGCTGGAATACTCGTTTTGGAACACGACATGAAATTCATCAATGAATATATGCGTCCGTTTGCCTTTCTTCCAGTTCTCAGCGACACGGTTTATCATGGCGTCGGTGATGACGAGCAAACCCATAGCCTTTAGCTGTTGGCCGAGGTCGCGGATGTCGTAAACTACCATACGATTCTGCGTGTTGACGTTGGTAGGATGTGCGAACACGTTAAGGCTTCCGTTGGTAAAAAGTTCAAGGGATTTCGCCAGCCCTTCGGCTTCTCTGTCCTTATGCTTCCGCAGTTCAGCCTGTAAAACCGCCAGCGTCGGCAATTCGCCGCCCTGCGCGTGTGCGTCGTAGACGCTTCTCACACAGTTGTCTATGATACCTTTCTCTATGACGGAAAGGTTATGGTTGCGGTCAAGCTGCTCAAAGAGTGACAGGATAAACTCCGATTTGTCGATGATGGGGTCTTTGTTATCGCCGTAACCCTCCACCATGTCCATAGCGTTGATGTGGTCGGCGCTTCCCGCCGCGATCCGTATATATAAGCCGCCGTCGTGGTATAGCCGGTCACAACACTCCGCGTTGCTTTTGCCGTATATGTGGCAACGGCGCGGTAGCTGTCGGGAATGGACTGATAATCCACATAAACATACTGCTGAACCTCCCATGAAACAGCGTCAAGTTCCAGCGTCCGCCCGTTGTCCGTGATGGTTTTGGGTATCAGCGAAAGGTCGTTTGCTGATAGGTGCGGATATTCCCGCGTAGCCGTGACGGTGTAACTGCTGTTCCTGTATCCCGCCGCTTCACAGGTTACAGAGGATAAGTCAAGCGTCAATAAACCGCCGTAACCGTCCGGGGACTGGTATTCCAGCGTTGGCTGTAACAGCTTGATAATGTCGTTCATGTTGTTACTGCCGGTGCTGATTTCCACCGTTTCGGTGTGATTCCGGGTGTCCGTTTCGCTGGTACGCTGTTCGGTGATGTCGGTGAGGGTAAATAGCCAGCCGTCACGGATGAAGCTGGCGCGGGGGATGTCCGCGGGGGTCTGTCCCGCCGTGAGGATGTAGGTTCTGACGATTTGCCGGGTATCGCCGTTTGTGACGGTCTGCACATCGGCGGGGTACAGTTCCTCCCGCATATCCTCCGGGTACGGGGGCAGGGGCAAGGCTGCGGGTGCGGTTATCTGCTCGATTTCCGGCTCTGATTCGGCGGCAAAAGCTGTTAATCCACAAGATAACAACATAATGCAGACAAAAAGCACGGCACAGACAAGCCGCAAAGGTTTCTGTCGTTTCATGGCACGGTTTTCCTCCTTAAAATAAAAAATCCAGCCTTTATAGGCTGGTTACTGGATATTGATTTGTGGGTTAATGCGTTTTCCTGTGGATTAACAGAGGGGGAGGGTTCCGGGAGGGGGAGAACGGCAGCACACCATTTCGGCACGATACAACCCATTTTCCCCTTGGCGGGAGATACTACCGGGCATTTCGGTTCCTTTCCCGCTGACGGTACAACTCCAGCGCCTTGATAATGGTATCCTCAATCTTCTGCGCGGGCGTCCCCACGGGGAAGAAGCGGTTGATTTTATCTCGCGGCATTTTGAAGTGGTCTACTTGGTTTGGTTTTTCCTCTTGCATGATGGATAGGATTACATCCTCATTGAGCCGCCCTTCTTCCGCAAACTTCCGCATTTTCATTGCCTGTACATGGGACGGGGTACATTCCTCGCATTCAATGGTTTCAAGCAGTACCGCTTGATGTTCCGGGGGAAGATAGGAAAGTTCAACGGCGGGGCGCATAGCGATTTTCCCGGCGTCCACCATGTCAAGGACTTGTGGGATAAGGTCTGTAAGGCGGATAAAGCGGTATATTTGGTCTTTGCTTGTGCCTAATTGTTCTGCCAATTCTGCGCTTGATGTCTTTGCCGCAAAATTATTCGCCGGTGGCGAATAATTATCTTGGTTTGGTCTGCCTGCTTGCCGTTTCATGGCATCCAGCCGCATTTTATATGACTTTGCCTTTTCGCTCGGTAGGATAACCTCACGTTGTAGATTGCTATCCACCATCGCTATAATGGCTTCATCGCGGGTCATTTGCCGGACAATGCACGGCATGGTTTCCAGTCCCGCTAATTCACACGCCATCTTGCGCCGGTGTCCGCTGACGAGTTCATACCGCCCATCCTCTTTCTGCCGGATAAGCGCGGGGGTTTGTATGCCAACAGCTTTTACGCTGTCGGCCATTGATTGCATGGATTCGTCCAGCTTTACTTGGAATGGGTGGTCGGGGAAAGAATCAATGTGGGTTAATGGGATAGCCTGTACCTTCTCGCGGCTCACATCGTCCCGCTGTGCCTGTGTAGTGAAAAGGTCAGCGACAAGGCTCGACTGTTTTGGCAGCGCGAACGTCTGCCCCGATTTGTCTGCCATTGCGCTCCACCTCCTTCACCAGTTTTTCATAGGCATAGGCGGCGTTCCCTTTCGGCTCATAAGCAAAAATGCTCTTGCCCGACGCGCTGGCTTCCTTAACCTTAGTCGAATACGGGATAGGGTGCTGGAATATGCGGACGCTCCCGCCGTATGCTTCCTGTATGAGTGCCACGGTGTTTTTGGCAAGATTCGTCCTCATGTTGGCAAGGGTGAATAACACACCCTCAATCTGCAAGCCGGGGTTAATCTGCTTTTTCACCAGCGCGACGGTATCAAAGAGCTGCGTCATACCGATTACGGACAGATACTCCGGCTGGACAGGGACGATAACTCTGTCGGCGGCCGCCAGCGCGTTAATGGTCATCATGCCGAGCGTTGGCGGGCAGTCCAAAATGATTGTGTCGTATGACGGTTTCAGCCCTTCTAAATAGGTTCGCAGGGCAAACTCGCGGCTCATGGCGTTCACCATCCGCATTTCCAAGCCGGACAGTTCGATACTGGACGGCATGAGGTCTATGCCCTCGTCATGGCGCAGAATACCCTCATGTGGGTCTATGGGCTTGTTTTCAATGACTTTGGTTAGCTGTGTGGCAATGGTGACGGGCAGTTCATCTGGCTGCCGCCAGCCCAGCGAAACCGTTTGTGACGCTTGGCTGTCAAGGTCTGCAATCAAGACTTTCTGACCGCGCCGTGCAAGGCCGATACCTAAGTTGGTAGACGAAACTGATTTGCCTACCCCGCCTTTTTGATTTACACAGGCGTATACCCGGCAATTAGTGTTGCCGTCCATGTTTCCGCTCCCTCCTTTCGGTTGATTTTGTTACGCATGAGCGCATTACCCCCTTTGAATAGATTTAGCCGCTTCCAACCGTGGCCGGAAGCGGCTATGTACAGGAGGAAAAGCCCCGGAAATACAAAAAGCCGATTACTCTTGAACATGGCGTTCAAAAATAATCGGCGTAATGTTGATATGCGCTATTCGGCATCCTCTTGGATTTCTTTCCACGCGGCGGCGATGTCCTCGTCTTTCGCGTTGATAACAATAGCTATCAGCGTTTCAAGTTCATCGTGATACGCTCCCTGCCCTATGTCCTTATCGCCGTTTTGAATCGCGTAGAGTGCCGCTAAGATTTTTTCCTTGTCCATACTCTGAACCTCCCCTCGTTTGTGATATACAAACAGCTTACATCGGAGGGGTTCGGGATGGCAAAGGTGCGAATTGGAAATCGAAACAGAAAAAAGCCGCCTGTTTTATTGACACAGACGGCTTTATGTAGTATTATGTTGTCAGACGTTTTAGCGGAGAATGGCTATATGCCTTGCAATCAATCGTTTTTCATGTATACCGCGAAAGTGTATTTTAGGAAGCGCGTAGTTCTCCGCCAGTTCACTAATATCCCGTCGGGGATATTGCAATCATAGAAGATAGGGCTTGTAGAAAGTAGCTTTAGCAGGGCATAGCTTTCAACAAGCTCTATTTTCGTCTTCGGAGTTCTTCAGACCGAATTTATAAAAAATTTCCAAGTCCAAATATTTTTCTCCGTCCGCATCGTAGGTTTCGCTGACTTCGATGCGGCTAATCAGTTCAACCGCCATCGCCCGTGTGAGTGCGTCAATCGTCAGGCACTCTTTGATACGGGCAATCCAGCCGGTTAAATCCTGTTGAACGCGCTGGCACTCTTCAAGCTCCGCTTCCATTTGCTCAACGTCGGTTACGAGAACATTTTGTTCATCCTCATATTTCGCCGCCATGCGCTTGAAGGTGTCGCCGCTAACGCCGCCGCTTATTTTTTCTTCAAAGAGCGATTGAAGCAAGCCGTCGATTTCCCTTATCCGGTTTTTGGCTTCCCGGATATTCCGTTCATAACGGGAAACGTTCTTGTTTTTGAAAGCGTCATTAGATTTGAGAATACGGTCAATCAACTTCTGTTCGTCCTCCAAGGCTAACACGGCGTACTGTTGAATGTCTGTCAGGACAGCTTCGTACAGCACATCGTAGTCAATCTTGTGCGGCGGGCAAACGTCTTTGCCCTTTTGTTGATATGTACCGCATCTGAAGAACTCGCTGGTATGGGACTTGCAAACCTTGCGGTTGAAGATCATGTTGCCGCCGCAATCGGTACATTTAATTATTCCGGCGAAGATACTCACCTCACCATCCGCGCTGCGCCTGACCGTCTCACGTTTGTTTTTTGAGCCGATACGTTGAGCTTCTTCCCATTGCTCCCTTGTGACTAGGGGTTCATGGGTTCCCTCAACAATCACCCAGTCATCGAAAGACTTACAGACGATGCGCTTGTTTTTGAAGGATGTTACCATCCTCTTGCCGTTTGACATGGCTCCGTAATACGCAGGATTTTTCAGAATGTTCATGACGCTCGCGCTTCCCCAGGCGTTTTTGTTGTTCCTAAAGGGGTTAGGTTTACCGATTGTGGAGTAGAAATATTCATTAGGGGTAACTATACCTTCGCGGTTGAATATGTCAGCGATTGCGCGCGCCGGCATACCGCTCAGGTACAACTCGAAAATTCTAACGACATTTTGTGAAACATCCTCGTCCACGACCAGTACATGCTTATCCTCTTTGGATTTTTCGTAACCATAGGGGGCGCGGCTGTTGGCGAACTTACCTTGCTCCGCCATCAGTTTTTTTGTTGAGCGAACTTTGCGGCTTACCTCGGCGGCGTACATTTCGTTCATCATTTCCTTGATTGGCGTTGATATATCGTAACAATCATTGTTTATGCTGTCGTGATTGTCATGTATGGCGATATACCTAACGCCGCATTCGGCAAACAATTCGCGGTGTCTGCCAGCCTCAATGTAATTCCGGCCCAAGCGGGATAAATCTTTTGTGATAACACAGTTAATATTACCGCTTTCGATGTCGCTCATCATTTCTTTAAATCCCGGGCGGTCGAAGGTCGTCCCGGTCACATCGTCGTCGATGTAAATCTTGTAGACAACCCAGCCCTGCTGTTCTGCGTAAGTTATAAGCATCGCTTGTTGATTTTCAATGCTCACACTCACGTCTCGTCTGCCGCTTTTCAGGTCTTCCCTTGAAAGACGGCAATAAATTCCAACTATATATGCTGTTTTCATAAACTACGGCTCCTTTCGTGAGTAACAGCGTATATGTTGGGAATGCCTAATATTATTATAACACAAGACATTCCCAACATTCCACTTTATTACGCAGATTTTTCATTTAGTTTTGCGCTTGCTATCACAAACAAACTGTCAGATAGTTTCTTTTCGGGATAGAAGCGGCTTTTTACGTTGACGGTTAGGTTGCCAATTTTGCGCTGGGTGGTTCTGGTGCTGGGTGTCGTAGTATTTGTTGCTGATGCTTTGGTTTGTTTTTCCTTTGACATTTGAATCAACTCGTTGGTTCGTAGCCATACACATTCCATCCGTTCAGATGGAGCGTGCTGACCTTGCCTGCCTTCCGCTGGCCTTTTGCCGTAAAGCCTAGGCAACAGGGGATGTAGTATTTATATTTTCAAACCATTGATAAGAAGCGGATTTAGTGAGAGATGATTACCGCTTTTCTGAAGTGGCAGCTTCAAATCGTTGGCTATTAGAAACTGTTGGGGTAAGATTCTTGCGATACACTCCCGCCCCCGGAAATGCGTTTTCTCCATGCTCTTCATACAAACGTATCCATTTACCCACGTTTACATATTTTATACCTAATTCTTTCGCTACTTGAAATGGCGAAAGGTTATTATCTTTTATATACTTAACAACCGCCATTTTGTACTGTTGACCGTAGGACATTCTCTCTTTTGAATGATACACTGCCTTTTCCTCTTTTTCAGGTACAGAGTCAGTGCAAGGAATTGATACATCAGCAGGGTTGCTCTGAACAGGCGCATTTATATTCTGCTTGTTATGCAACTCGGAAATTGTTTGATCAAGGTCTTCATAATACACTACCGGATTCGCAAATGCGTTTTCTCCATGCTCTTCAACCTTGCGAAGCCACCTATACATGTTTGTTTTTTTAATACCCAATTCCTCTGCTGCCTGATATGGCGAAAGATTATTATCTTTCACGTATTTAACGGCTGCCATTTTGTACCTATCATTGTAGAGCGCTTTCTTTTTTGAACGAGGCGCTGCCGCATTTTGTTTATCATGCGACTTGCTACCGGTACTGGTGAATGCGTTTTCTCCATGATTTTCATATTTTTGAAGCCATCTATTCAAAACACTATCATCTATGTTTAATTTGTCAGATACTTGCGATACAGGCAATTGATGTTCTTTAATGAGTTTAACGGTTTTTAGTCTGAATTCATCATCAAATTTTCTTTGCTGATATGAACATGACTCCAGCATTTTCTCTTTATCATACGGCAAGTTTAATATGTCATATTTATCAGCATCAGCAGTTGGAGTAGTTTTAGAAGTGACAGTTTCTAAAAGAAAATCTTTAAATAGTTCAGCTATTAACTCCCTTTTGTCAGGATGAGGCGAAACGTTGCTGCGACCGATGAACGCATTTTCCCCATTTTTGTCATAACTCCATATCCATTGATATATAAGACTATGATAACCACCTATTTCTTTCACCGCTTGAGCCACCGTTAGTTGCTTTGCTTTAATGCGTTTTACAATGTCAAGTTTTAATTCTTTAGGATATACTTGATTTCGCGGTCGGATTATTTTTTCGTTTTTAAGGGTGTCGTTATCTTCGTCGACCGGATGGATGGAGTTGCCTCTTTTCAAGGCAATGAGCTTTGACAGAAGTTCATTAAATGCCTCTTTTGTAGGCATATCTTTATGCCCATTTTGGGGACTGTATTTTAGAGCGGAAGATATGCTCGAAATAAACTCCTTGATTAAATTGACGCTTGGGGCTTCACGAAAATCCAATTCAAGCATTGTACCGCTAACAAAAGCGGTTAACAGAGCGTAAGTTGCGGTCACATCATTCGCTTCGTCGTAATAATCAGCTATAGAGGCCATATGGATGCTTTCCAATTCTAAGAGACGGTCTTCTTTAATTTCTTCAACCTTGAACCGCCAAAAGGCACGTTTTTCAGGCAGGTAGGTAACAGGGTTATCAATCACACCGATATAAATTTCGGAATCTATGACATCTTCCGCACTACTCGTAATCCAAGACGAATCGGCATACATCGGACTAAGCACTGCAACCGCTTCAGTTATATTATGAAAACCCGAAGGCGAGTACAATTCATGCTCAATAAAATTTTTATATATAAAATCGTCGCAACCGCTATGTGCCGCTTCTTTAATTTTTTCACAATATTCTAAAAACGGCTCGGTATTAAAGAAAGGATTTTTTAACATCAAATACTTTTCCGTCTGACGATTCAATTCTTTTGCAAACGAGTTTGTTTTCTTTTTCTTAGACATGACTACGACCTCCTGTTTTTTTGTTTGTTTCCACGAAACCATGGGATGGGCAGAAGGTGCGGCGAACGCACCATTCCGCCCTATGGATAAATTACGCTGTTTGTGTGCGAACATTGCTATCGGTGAACAAATCGACATTCTCAAGGCTTGTAAGGCGCTTGGTGAACAATCCACTTTTGCCATAATGTGTGAAGAGGTATTCTGTGCCGTTTTCTTCCTCTATCTCAACCAACGCGCCGAATTCCGCCAGTTCAACAGCGCGGTCTTGTGTAGACTTATCCTTGAAAACAAGAAAACCGGGGGTGGGGTACGCTCTCCATACGTCTTTATCATCTTTATCTTGAACATGCAAATATCCGGTATAGAAGGCCGCATCCACCGTTTCATTTGCACCGGTGAACAAATGATATGTGATATTATTTCGCGGTGATATAGTAAATGCCGCGTTGCCAAACTGGATTTCGTTACCGCTTTCTTCGTAACATTGTTGTTTATGAGTTAACGAAAGAACAGTGACTCCGCTGAAGGAAATTGCGAGGGGGCAGCGTATATTATCCTCAATGTCAGATACAGCTTTATTCATGTCTGCCTCCGACATTAACGTAAACAATCGCTTATCGCGGACAACATCATCGTATGTCCAGAACGGCCAAGGCTTAGGCGTTACTTTATCGGCCTTAGCGGGTTTTGAGGCTTTTTTGCCTTTGGTGAAGATGTCTTTTAATTTCCAGAAATGCTGTTGTGCAGACATTTCTTTTTGCCATTGGCGCAGGTCTGCTATACTAAGAGGAAATGGTTTGCCATTATTCTTAGACCAGTCAAATTGGAGTCGAGTTATGATATTTTCATTAAACTCTGCTTCCTTCGCTGATTTTTTCTTATTTTTACTCATGATAAAATCTCCTTTTCGGTTAATTTATTTGCGGCTTCGGTATTGAATTGCGGGGAGTGCTGCCGCCGGCACTCGCTCACGCTTGTTTTGTATTACACTTACGAACCCGTGAGCCAGGCAGAGGGTGCGGTAGCGCACCCCTGCCCGAATAGAACTTAACCACTTAATTATTCGTCGCACGTAAGGATGCGGTCATCGCAATTCCGGGGCGCTTTGGCGCCGAGCGGGATGTCTGTCCGCGGCAAGTGTTTATTTCGCGGTGAGTCGAGAATATCGAATTTCACAATACCAAGTTCCTTGTCGAACATCGTGAAAACAGCTAAATTACTGCCATTAACTTCAAAGGTTGACAATAAACCAAACTCCGCCATTTCAGCGATGCGGTACTCGCCGGTGGCCTTCTCCGCCTCTATAAAAGCGCGGACGCTTCCTTCGTAGTTTCCGATATGCACGCGCACGTCCATACGGTAACACTCTAAGAACCCGCAGCCGGTTGTCTTATCTTCGTTTATGCCCCTGAAGAGGATTACGGCATCACTGAGATAAAACGTATCGCCGCCGTGTTTTTGGTTGAAATCTAAAAAATTGATTTCTGTGCAAAACCCTCTCTCCTTTTTGCACCAGCTGTCTTGCCGAACTTGTTCACGGATCGCTTCGCACGCCTCCCGCATCTGATCCGGTGACAAAGTTTGCCGGTTGAACTTAGGCAAATTGGAGACATCCAATATACAGGGGTCATCTCTATTTGCTTCCGGTCTTTGAGAGAAGTCCTGCCCGTCAAACTCTGTAAGCTTGACTGCCATTTGAGAAAAACAAGATTGTATGTACACTTGTTTTTCACTAAATGTCGGGGGTTCCGTTGGCTGTGCTGTGACTGTCGGCACCTTATCGTTTATGAGTTTAACGACATAATCGGACAATTTTGAGCATTTTATATCGTCCAAAAGGTCCGGGATAAACGGAAGCGGCGTATCGTCGGAGAACAGCAACGCCATCTTATTCTCGAATGGCCTATGGTTGCAATAGACCGCTAATTGCTTTTCGTCGGGATCAACAGCGAACAGAAAAAGGTCTTCAATCTCGTGAACGACAGCCTTAGTGTTGTCGGCTTTTGCAACAAGATACGCCTCATAGTTTTCGCCGTCGCCGCGCACATCACCGACAAGCAACTTCGCTACCAGTTGGTCGTCTGCGCCGACATACATGTATCCGGTGCTCTCGCAACCTCTTACCTTTAGATCCATTCCGACGTCGTGCAACTGGAAAGCACCATGCCAGGTGTAAATGAGATTGCTATAAAAGTCAATCTCCAAGTTGTTTACCTTGCCCTGTCGAACATTATCCTCGATTTTACGCGCGGAAATGACTATAGGGGCACTTTCGTTGTGGACTTTGTTTGATTTTAACATTGAAATTTCCTCCTGTTACAATAAAATTACGGTACAGGCACGGTCGCCAGCCGTGTCTTTTCCGTCTTGTTGCCTAAGCTGTTAGAATGTGAGGGTAATTGGTCTGACGGTACCTCCAAGGACTCCGCGTC
>Ga0123353_10000292_pt1 | contig 62135 bp, 61 predicted proteins | sample TergutLab28metaG_3_FD_92763 | JGI IMG/M metagenome (GOLD analysis project Ga0123353, IMG submission 92763) | Labiotermes labralis P3 segment gut microbial communities from Petit-Saut dam, French Guiana - Lab288 P3 | ecosystem: Host-associated > Arthropoda: Insects > Digestive system > Gut ... | reverse complement strand
TGAATCCCATCTTTTCGACACTCCGTTCCTTCATTCTCATGCCTATATTATACCATTTATGTCAGTTTATGTCTTTCCTTTCTCATTCCCCTCCGGCCTCATTCCCCTTTCCCGACGGTTTCTAAGATTCTGTCAAAACATTCGGATTCGTTTTTTATTTGAATACGATCATCGTCGAGGTTTGGTTGATATGCCCCAATAATTGTTCGCCGTACGTCGAAAACCCGATCGATGGGATTCCTTCGAAGATTTCGGCATATGCGTCCGTTTTGTTTTCATTCGCCAGTTGCAAGCTCCTTAGTACGCACTTAAAGTCTATGATTCCGGCGATTTCACCCAGTTCGGCTCTTTTTTCGGCGACCGCTTTTTTTGTATCGGGGATGATGTCCTTGATTTTAAGCAGGTTGACTTGTGTGTCTTCATAAATGGTGCAGAAGAATACAAGCGCGTCCCCGTCGTTTTTGTAACAGCTCCTGACATACACGTCGTTGTCGATAACCAAGCCTACGGGGTTAAAGAAAAGGTGGGGTTCAAGCTCCGATCGTGCCACACCCAACGCTTCCGCATATCTGACGGCGGCGGGTTGGCCGTCGAACTCGATGACCGTTCTTTTTTCCGCATCCACCTTCGTGGCGGTAAGTACGGTATCAAGGATATCCACGCTCTGCGTCTTGATATAATCGATACCCCGTACGGTTTTAAATACGGCTAATAACGCGGCGTCGGCGTAAGCCTTCCCGTTGGCGTAGATATATGTCTTTTCAAACTTAAGCGCGTCGCTTGCGGAACCGCCGGTAAACATGATGTTCGTATGGTTGCCGATTTCGTTCATTACCCGTTCTTCCATTATCGACAAACCGTCGATCAGGATGATTCCGCCGTATTTTTGGTAGTCTGCGGTGGACATTGGGGTCGCGAAGTACGCGTCAAAGGAAGCGAACGCCGCATCCGGGTTTATGCCGCCGCTGATATTTTCAAGTACCTCCACCTTTGCGTCCGCGATGGTTTCGGTATCGAAGGCCATCACCGTCAGCGAACCGACCAACGTACGCCCGTTATGTATCTCAGCATGGGACGAACCGCCGTAAACGACCGCATGGGGGAAAGCCGAATGCATCCCCGCGCTGATTTCGCAGGGGTCGTACTTTTCCCATGAAGCGAAAAAGACCGCCATTTTTATATCAAAGCCGATCAGTTTTTCCTTAATCTCCGCTACCGCGCCGGCAGCCGTCGCATTAATCGATGAACACGTTCTTATACTCATAATGATACCTCCGCCAAGTCGTTGATATTTACGCCGTATCCTATCGCCACGTTCCTTATCTTGTTAATCAATGCGGGGTTATCGGGCGTGGATTCTGTCAGCTTGTCGACCATAATGCCGCCGAGTATCAGTTTAACGCGGAGGTTCTTTTCGATGGTTTTATCGCCTTGCGCCTTTTGGTCGATGAGCGCGTCTATTATTCTCTTTGCGGTTCCGGTCATATCATCCGTATCCCCTCTCCGTCAGAATGTACTAAGAAGTCTAAACGCTTCTTCAAAGTCATAGTCATCAATCCTTTCCGCGACTTCCTCCATCCCCGCGATGCATTGCAACTTTTCGACGTAATCAACCGCGCCGAAATCATTCTTTTCCAACAGCGGCCTAAGCTCCGAAAGCAGGATTGCCAGTTCGTCCTTGTTTATTTCCATGGCGTCCGGTTTGGCGGATTCCATTTGGTGTACGATCGGTTCAAATTCGGCGAGGGCTTTTTCCAATTCGTTCCTGAGGGCGGAAATCTGACCGTGTGTATAGACGGGCGGATTGCCTTGCAGGGATGTTTCCAACGAAAGCGCGATTGCGTGCAGTTCCTCTTTTTTTAAAAACGCCGCGCCGCTTTTTAATGTATGCGCAATCAGGTGTACGGTTTTCAGGTCGTTTGCTTCAAGCGCGTCGGATATTTTCTTAAACGTGCTTTGGTTTTCCTTCGTAAACGTGACCATTGCCTTACGCAGCAAATCGTCCATTTTATCCAAGCGGGTTTCCGAATCATCTTCTTCTTCTTTGATCGTGACCTTTTCGGGGGGAAGCCAATTTTCCAATACCCGAATCAAGTCGTGGGAGTTGATCGGTTTGGATAAAAAATCATTGAAGCCGTTTGAGAGGAACATTTCCCTGGCGCCTTGTATAGCGTTCGCAGTTAACGCGACGATGGGTATTTCGTTAAATTTCCCGCCCATTTCGCGGATAATTTTGACCGTTTCGATACCGTCCATCCCCGGCATCATGTGGTCCATGAATACGATGTCGTAATCGCTTTCCTTGACGAGCTCAATCGCCGCGTAGCCGGAGTCCGCCATTTCCGCGGTTATATTAAATAAATCGAGGAGTCCGCTCGCCACTTTCAGGTTAAATTCGTTGTCGTCCACCACCAGAACCTCTGCTTCGGGGGCGGATATGGAATAACCTTCCGCATATGTTTTTTTCGCGACCCGATCCTTGTTGCCCGTTACGAACGGCATCGTAATCGTAAACGTGGCGCCCTTCCCGTATTCGCTGGTTAGGGTAATGTCGCCGCCCATCATCTGTATAAAGGATTTGCATATGGAAAGCCCCAACCCCGTACCGACCACGTTCCTGTTCTTCGATTTATCCACTTGTTCGAATGCGGTGAACAGCTTGGGTAAATCCTCTTCGCGTATCCCGATACCCGTATCACTGATTTCGAAGAGCAAAATCCCGTTTTCCGCGGTTATCTTTAAGCGCACATGACCGCGTTCGGTAAACTTAACGGCATTGCCGATGATGTTGGTCAGGGCTTGGCGGAGTTTAATGTCGTCGCCGTACAGCACCTTCGGCAGGTTGTCCCCGCATTCCAACAGGAATTCAAGGTTCTTTTTTTCCGCGATGTAGACAAACATGGACTTGATATGCTCGACGAAAGCGGGGAAATCGTAATCCACGGGGTTCAGGTCCAGCTTGCCGGATTCAATTTTTGAAAAATCCAATATATCATTGATGATCCCGAGTAATGAATTCGCGGAAAACACAATATCGTTGACGTAACCCCGCTGGCGGTCGTTTAACTGCTCGTGTTGCAATAATTCCCCCATACCGATCAACGCGTTCATGGGGGTCCTGATTTCGTGCGACATGTTGGAAAGGAAGTTTGACTTCGCCGTATTTGCCGCTTGCGCTTCCAGCAAAGCGGTCTCCAACCGGTTGGCGGAAGTCTTCAAGTCAATGGTCATTTCGTTACGCAGCATGGAGTTGGCGATCAAAAGACCGGCGGAGCGGAGTATGATTTCCTCGTTGTCGGCGAAAATACGCTCGTTCTTGCAATCGTCGAACCCGATGAACCCCCAAAATTCCTCACGCAGGAAAACGGGGGTAACGAAAATGGAAAGGATCCCTTGCGGTACAAGCTGCGCCTGCGAAGCGGGGGACATATCCTTTACCTTTGAATTGATGCACATACCGTTGGAAAGGATTTCCTCCCATTCGGGGGCGCTTTCCTTATAGGAAATGTCGATCGTTATATCGGTTCCCTGCTGCGGGTCGGCGCCTAATGACCATTCGTATACCTGCGTGCAGTGTAAATCCCCGTCTATCGTATGGTTTTTCCATATGTATACGCGGTCGGCGTGGACGGCATCGGCCATCATACCCATGCAGGTGTACATATCCGCGACAAAATCCTCTATGGAGGATTGCAACAGAATCCCGGCGACGCTGCTCACCGTATAAAGGAGGTTTTCCTGTTGTTCGATTTCTTTCAGCATAGCCCGTTGCTCGCGTAAATCCTTTATATACACGACCACCAAGTCATCGCTTTGCAAATCGATACGTACGAGGGTGATTTCGCAGGGGATGGAAGTGCCGTCCGTCGTGAGGAACATCCACTCGGCTACGTATATCCCTTCATTAAAAGCGCTCGTGAGGCATTCCGACGCTTTTTCCGTCGAAATCCTCCCGTCCGGTTGATATTTGGGGGAAAGCCTGAAGAAGTGATTGATAAAATTATCTTTTATGCCGACTTTAAACAATTCCAGGCTCGCATCGTTGCATTCGAGCATCTTCATATTCCTATCCCACAAATAACATGCGTAGGGTGTGGATTCCAACAGGTTCTTAATATTCATGTATTCGAGCGTTTTAATATTTTCCATCTGTGATTTGATGGTATGTAATTGCTCCAATATCTTGATTTGGTTAAATATCCTCAACTTTACGACGGCGGGCGAAAACGGTTTTACGATATAATCAACGGCACCCAGTTCCAATCCTTTTTCCTCGTCTTCGGTAGCGGACATCCCCGTGATAAAGATTACGGGGATGTCTTTTGTCTTTTCCGAATTTCTTAATGTCTTCATTACTTCGTAGCCGTCCATATCTATCATATGGACGTCAAGCAAAATAATGTCAGGCATATATGCTTCCGTTGCGCCGAAGGCTTCATATCCGTTTTGCACGGCATAAAGGTTAAAGTCGTCCTTCAGGATTTTACTGAGGACGGCGATGCTTGTTTCACTATCATCGACAATGAGGATGCTGTATTTATGCTCCATCACATACCACCCTGTTTCTTCCGGATTCCTTTGCCTTGTATAATGCTTGGTCTGCTTTTTCCAAGAAATCGGGGGTAGGGGAAGGTGTTTGCGGGACGATGGAGTTGGCGCCGATGCTTGCCGTTATTTTCGTTTGGGTTTGGTCCTCCGTTAAAATAACGGACGCTTCCACGTTTTTACGGATACGCTCCGCGACTTCGATCGCGCCGATCGCGTCTGTTTCCGGCAGCAAAACGACGAACTCCTCACCACCCCAGCGGGCAGGGAAGTCAACGGGACGCAACAGCGAGTTTGCGGTGGTCTGCGCAAAATCCTTTAAGGCGGCGTCACCCTGCTGGTGACCGAAGGTATCGTTGTAAACCTTAAACTTATCGATGTCCAGAATAAGGATGCCGATGGGGGTCTTGTCGCGGAAAGCCTTGCCCCATTCGGCGTTTAAGCGGTTTTCGAACCCGCGGCGGTTGGAGATCTTCGTAAGCGGGTCGATAAGGCCGATGCGTTCGATCGTACGCATTTGATCGACGATTTTGATGTGTGTATTGACGCGCGCCTTAACGATCGCCTTATGGAAAGGTTTGGTGATGTAATCCACCGCGCCGTAAAAAAATCCCCGTTCCTCATCTTCGGTGCTGGTAAGCCCGGTGATGAATATAACGGGGATTTTATTGGTGATATCGGATTCTTTTAGCTTAGCGATGACTTCAAAGCCGGTCATGTCGGGCATGAGGACATCCAAAAGGATAAGGTCAGGTTTGTGCTCTTGCGCGAGCGCCAACGCTCGGGTCCCGTTCCTTGCGATTAACAGGTTATACACAGGGGATAAGATGCTGCCCAGAAGCTCCACGTTCATTTTTTCGTCGTCCGTTATTAAAACGGTGAATTCCTTTATACCGTCCGCCATATCCAAGCCCCTTTACTTTTTTATGTATATAAATGGAATAATAAAATTAATTTATTATATACATTCGCTTGTCGGATTACAAGGATTTAAGGAATAACCTTCCCAATCGGTGCGTATCCGTAAAGATTCGGTTCAATGTCAATGAAATTTGGCAATAAATATTCGCCTCCAACGAAGCGGGGGGCCATGTGGCGTAGATCTCGTGGCTGCAAACGTTCTTGATATAATAAGGGAAAGGTACGCGAACGTTGCGCGCCGGGCGGTCGGGCCTGCCGAGGTGGACAGTAATGAATTCGGGAATAATCACTTCCGAAAGCACGCGGGGTAAAAAGGGTCCGGGACGTTCCATATGGCGCTCTTCGGTTGAAGTGAGGTTGTGGACGCCGATATCGAGTTCATGGACTTGACCCTCTTGTATAAAAGGGGTCATGCTGACCGACAGAATGCTGGTTTCGGTATCCAGTATTTCAACGCCGTGTCTGATTTCGGGCGTAAAGCCGGGGGATTCGGCCATTACGTCGTACGTCCCGTAGGGTATACCCATAAAATCGTAATCCAGCGTTAGCCCGATGTCGGGCGCATCCAGCGAAACGGCCTTGCCGATACCGCTTTCATCGGTTTGCAATTCGTAGAGTACTTTAGCGTCCTTGGAAACGGTTATCTTTGCGTAGGGCACCGGCAACGCGCCGAAACCCGTGGAAGTGACGACTTCCAAAAAGCCTGTTCCCATGCAATACCTCCAAAAATAATTGCTCGTATCATTTTATGGGGTATGCGGGAAAGAGTTACAAAAAAGAGACCCCAACAAAGTGAGGGTTCGCTTTGACAATATACAAATTATATATGACAATGCGTAACGTTGAAGTGCGGCACGGAATGTAGAAGCACCGCACATCGCAGAGGGAGAATGCAGGATGGGAAAAAAATTATTGATAATGGTTGCGCTTGCGTTGGTTTTAATCATCGCATTGCCGACCGTGGCTTCCGCGCGTCGGATGGACGACATAACACACAGGATCGAAGGCGGTATGGTTTATGTCCCGCTGCGGCAAGCAGCCGAAGCATACGGTTGGGAAGTCACATGGGAACGGAGGACGGGTATCGTCCATCTTACCAATCCGTCAGGTGTTGTTGAATCATACCCCATTGATTTCTTCGCGGAGGTCTTGGGAGGGTTCATCGAGGAGGGTGTGACATGGATCCCGTACGAAGTCGCACTCATGATGTTCGATACCAGAACCATGGTTTTTACGTTGACGGAAGAGGCACGCGACATCGCCCTGTACGACTTTGATTATATGATCGCTTTTATCTTGGAAAATTCCCCGTGGGATAATGTAATCTACCGTGCGTTGGGTATCGAATTCGGGGATATCGTCGATTTTTACAGGAACGCGATCGAATCGATGGAACCGCTCCCAATCACGATTTTCGATGAGGAAATGTTCGCGGAGCAATTCCCCGTACACGATGGGGATACCCCCCGTGAACTGGCCGCGAACTATTTGTTCATGTTACTTAATTTCTTCGCGATGGATTTAACGGGTATCGGCCATATGATGCCGCGTTTGTTGGATATATATACCGCGCAGTATACGGCTTACGTACGCGGGTTATACCACGAATGGCACAGCGAAGCGGCTATCGAATACGCTATGTTGATGCATGGCGTGTTTGAGGATCCCGCCGCCGTATGGTTCTACGGGGAAATAGAAGTGGATGTATATGATACGGACAGTTCATTTCCCCGCATTCCGGGTAATGTCGAAACGGAAATACTCGTCCCCGATGAAATCGCGCTGATACGCATCAACAGTTTTATGGCGAATTCGGAATACGACGACGCGTACATCCTGCCTTTTTTACGGGAAGTCAGCGATTTTGACCATTTGATCATCGATATCAGGGGCAACTTCGGCGGTTTGATGTATTATCCCTTGCAATTATTGTTCAGACGGTTGATAAACGAACCCGTATACGTCAACGATTATGAGTTCTTCGCCGACGGGGAAACCGCACGCAGCTTGATGGAAGCCGGTATCCGCTTGACGCTCGAAACGGAGGGGGTGGAGTATGCGGAAATATTACCCGCAGGGGATTTTGTGGCGGAGCGGGGTAAGGTTTTGTTCGGCGAGGACGCTTTGGCGCGTTTGGACCATGTTATGGTTTCCCGCGTAAGCGTCGAACCCGCAATCGACGCGGTAGGGTTTGAAGGTCGGATATGGTTGCTGGTGGACGGTTTTTCCGCCTCAACATCCGCCATGTTTACCCTGATCGCCTTGGAAACGGGTTTCGCCACCGTGGTGGGTGAAAATACGTCGCGTATTATGGGTTCGAGCCACGTATACATCGTATTGCCCAACACGGGTATCATTTGGCGTACGGATATCGGTTATCGAACTGACGCATACGGGCGTTCGCTGGAAGTCTACGGCATCGCGCCCAACCAATACAACTTCGAGGGTATGGATGCGCTCGATACGGTACTCGCGATTATCTTGGGGTGACAACTACCCCGCGCTGGGTTATTATTACAAGGTATTGATCATTTTTATAATGAGGAATCCATATGCTCGAAAAACTTACGCAATTACGCGAGGAAATAAAACGGTCGTTGGTTAACGCCGTACCCGAATCCATCGAAGCCCTTCGGGTAAGGATGTTAGGGAAAAAAGGTGAGATTACGGCGGTATTAAAGGGTTTGGGGCAATTGGAGCCCGAGGAACGCAGGAAAATGGGGGTAGCCGCCAACGAACTGCGCGACTGGGCACAAAATGCGATCGACGGTGCGAAGGCTGCCGCGGGGGCAACCCAACAGGCCCAAGCGCTGTCAGAAGAAACGATAGACATTACCCTGCCCGGTCGCAGGCGCGGAATCGGACGTTTACATCCCCTCACGCAGGTATACGGAAAGTTGGAAGAATTGTTCATTAGTTTGGGTTTTGATATCGTGGAGGGCCCGCATGTCGAAACCGTCTATCATAATTTCGACGCGTTGTGTACGCCCGAAAGTCACCCTTCACGGGACGAAACGGATACCTTCTATTTTAATGACGGTTTATTGCTGCGTTGCCATACTTCACCCATGCAGGTACGCGTGATGGAAAAGCAAAAGCCGCCGATACGGGTGGTTGTGCCGGGTAAGGTGTTCCGCCGAGACGATGTGGACGCTACGCATACACCCGCTTTCCATCAAATGGAAGGCCTTGTGATTGATAAAGGTATCCACTTCGGTGATTTCAAAGGGATGCTGGAGCTTCTCGCGGCGCATATCTTCGGGCCGCAAACAAAAATACGCCTTCGTCCCAGCTTCTTCCCCTTTACCGAACCCAGCGCGGAAGTGGACATCACATGCTACATTTGCGGTGGTAAAGCGCAGCATGAACCCTGCCGCGTGTGTAAGGACAGCGGTTGGGTGGAATTGTGGGGCTGCGGTATGGTACACCCCGAGGTGCTTCGCAAAAGCGGTATCGATCCCGACATATACAGCGGTTATGCCTTCGGCTTGGGGGTTGACCGTATTACGTCCGCGTTGTACGGCATATCGGACCCGCGTTTCTATTTTGAAAACGATATGCAATTCCTAAAACAGTTCTAGGAGAATCCACATGAATATTCCCATGTCATGGTTGCGCGATATAATCGATATTCCCGATGATACGCTTACCTTTTCCCGCAGGATTACCGATGCCGGCGTAAAGGTGGAAGGGATAACGACAAGCGGTGAAGCGATTACCAACGTGGTGGTCGGGCAAATCAAATCGCTGGAGCGGCACCCCGACGCGGACAAGTTATGGGTTACGCAAACCGATGTCGGCGCCAACGGTGTGTTGCAGATCGTAACAGGTGCGGACAATCTTAAGGCAAGCGATTATATCCCCGTAGCTTTACATGGTTCGACGCTGGCGGGTGGTTTAAAGATAAAGAAAAGTAAAATGCGCGGGCAGGAATCCAACGGGATGCTTTGCTCCATCGGCGAGCTGGGTTGCACCACGGAGGATTTCCCGTACGCCACGGACGAAGGAATATTGGTTTTACCCGAACCGCATCCCTTGGGTGTTGACGCGAAACCCATTCTGGGTATATCGGAGGATGTGCTGGACATTGAAGTCCTTTCCAACCGCCCCGATATGAATGCCGTGATGGGTATCGCACGTGAAGCCGCGGCGGCGTACGGTTTCCCCTTCGAATTGCCGGAGGTGAAAGTGCGGGAAGAAGGCGAGGGAAATACCGAAAGCCTTGTCTCCGTGGAGATACGGGACACCGAACGTTGTCCCCGTTACATTGCCCGCGTGGTGCGGGACGTAAAGGTCGCCCCATCACCGCGATGGATGCAGAAACGCTTGGAAGCCGCGGGTATGCGTTCGGTTAACAATATCGTGGATATCACCAATTACGTAATGCTTGAATACGGACAACCCCTGCATGCCTTTGACATCGGCGCGGTTGCGTTAAAAGACGGCAAGCACGCCATCGTTGTGCGCACCGCGGAAACAAGCGAAAAAATAACGACGCTGGACGGCGCGGAGCGTACCCTCACCGACACCGTACTGCTGATTGCCGACCATGAAAAACCCCTTGCCATTGCCGGGGTGATGGGTGGTGACAACACCAAGGTACACGACGGAACGCCCACGATCCTTTTCGAATCTGCAAACTTTAATCCCGAAAATATCCGTAAAACTGCGAAGGGGTTGGGGATGCGTACCGACGCTTCCGCCCATTATGAAAAAGGTATCGACCCCAACCAAGCCTTGACGAGCGTCAATCGCGCAATGGAATTGGTGGAGTTATTGGCGTGCGGTAAGGTTGTGCCGGGGATCGTGGACAATTACCCCGTTCCGCGCCTGCCCCATACCGTTAAATTTAACCCCGAAAATATCAACAAACGGTTGGGGCTTTCCCTTTCCGTTGAAGAAATATGCGGATACCTAAAACGTGTAGGCATCGAAACACGGGAAAACGGCGATTTATTTGAAGCCGTCGTACCTACCTGCTTCGGGTCTGATTGGACCGAAGTTGATTTGACCGAGGAAGTGGCGCGTTTCTACGGTTACAACAACATCCCTTCGAGATATGTCCAACGGGTTACGCCCAAGGTACCCTTCCAACCCGGCATGTCGCCACGCCGCCGCTTTGAACTGGACGTTAAGCAAGCCGTAGCCGGTTTGGGTTATTACGAAGCGTGTACCTATCCCTTCGAAAGCCCAAGGGTGGCCGATAAATTATTGTTACCCGCGGACGATCCGATGCGTAACTACCTTACGTTGGAAAATCCGTTGGGTGAGGATTTCAGTGTGATGCGTACGCAAACGGTCGGTGGTTTGCTTGAAGGCCTGGCCACGAATTACGCCAAACGCAACGGGGATGCACGTCTGTTTGAAATTGCATGGGAATACAGGCCGAAGGCGTTGCCGCCGACAGAATTACCGGATGAATTACCGCGGTTAACGCTGGCTGCATACGGGCCGGACGTGGACTTCCCCGCCGTTAAGGGTGACATAGAGGATTTACTTTCCGTTTATGTCAGCGGCAAGTGGGTGTACGAACCGTTGACCTTACCGTATATGCACCCGGGGCGCACGGCATCGGTATCGTTTAAACCGCACCCGAAGCGGGACGCGGTCCCTGTGGGATACGTGGGCGAATTACACCCCCAAGCGGCGATTAATTTCAAAATCGAAACACGGGTTTACCTCGCCGTGCTGGACTTGGATGTTTTATACGATTTGGCAAAATCCGCTAAAACGACATTTACCCCGCCGTCGAAATACCCCGCGATGATACGCGACTTGGCCTTTACCGTACCCGAAACCGTTACCGCCGCCCAAGCCGAAGCCGCCATCCGCGAAAAAGGCGGTCAATGGTTAACGGACGTTACGTTATTCGACGTGTACCAAGGCAAGCAAATCGAAGCGGGATACAAATCCATGGCGTATAGCCTGCGTTTTTCGGCGTACGACCGCACGTTAACCGACGAATCCGCGCAGAAGCTCATGGCTGTCATCCGCGAAAACCTTAATCGGCGTATTAACGCGCAGGTGCGTTAATGGAGATTCTTTACCTGCTGCCCGGCGCGTTTTTCGCCCCGGTCATACACGAATGGGTAAAAGCTGTCACCTCGCATTTGCAAGGCGACCCCACGCCGCGTAACAAAGGGTTCCTTACGGCTAATCCGCTTACGTTCGTTGAACCGATCGGCTTTATCATGATGCTTATATTCGGCGGTTTCGGCTGGGGGCAACCCGTACCGACCGCTTCGTTATATTATAAAAATCGCCGAAGGGGTGTACTGGTTACGTATGTCACGCCCATCGCGGCAAACCTTATGCTCGGCGTCGTTTCCGTAATGGTGCTGAGCCTGTTGGACAACGGCCCCATCAATCCTTTTATGTGGGTATTGTTTTATTTCGCGCAGTGCAATATCTTTTTGGCTTTGTTTAATTTGATACCCGTGCATCCGTTGGGTATGTCGAAAATCATACACCTCTTTGTCCGCCCCGAAGCCTTGGTAAAACTTAACCATTATGAAAAACCCATGCAGGTTATATTAATCCTCGCGTTGGTATTCCGTTTGGTGCAAATGATCTTTAACCCGGTGTGGGAATTTGTACTGCGTACGGCGTGGCTGACGTAATGGAAGTGAAGTTGGCGGTATACGCGGGGCCGCTGGATTTGTTGCTGCGCTTGATTGCGCGTAATGAAATGGATATATTCGATATACCGATTGCGGAATTGACGGAGCAATATCTGCATGAGATTAAGGATTCGCATCAAATGGATAACCTGAGCGAATTTTTGGTTATGGCGGCGACGTTGTTGGAAATAAAATCACAAATGCTTTTACCGAAGCCGAAACCCGTCGACGAAATCGATGATGTAGACCCGCGTGAAGCGTTGGTGCAAAGGTTGTTGGCATATCAATTGGCGCAACGGCTGGCGCAACAGCTTCACAGCTTAACCCCGCCGGGCGACAAGTTGACCGGCACGGGGGAATTATGGCTGGCGCAGGAAGCCGAGGATGCGCCTTCGGTGTTGGAGGGTGTCAGTGTCGGGGATTTGTTGGAAGCGTTTACCGAAATGATGCGGCGCAGGGAATCCCGTACCGATACGCAGCGCGCCGGATACGGACAAATGCCGCGCGAACGGTTTACCGTGACCGAAAAAATCGCTTACATACGTCATATGCTGAAGGAAGGGCGGGTTAGGTTATCGGCATTGCTGATAGAATGCAAAACCCGCGGAGAAATGATTACCACGTTTTTGGCGTTGCTGGAGATGATACGCCGAGGTATGCTGAAAGCGCATCAGGATATGGACTTCGCGGATATAAGCTGCGAAGCCGCGTAGGAGAAGGGGGACCCCATGAATACCGTCCGCTGCCAGTTATGCAAGCAGATGTTTTCGTTCGACGGCTTACCTCCGGATTCCTGCCCGGACTGTAAACGTTTGAAGGATATACAATTCCAATCCGTACGTGAGATCGTGAAGGATAACCCCGGCATTACCGCGCTTGAGGTACATGGGCGTACCGACATCCCCCTGCCTACCATCGTACGGTATATCGAATCCGGTATGCTGGAAATCATGTCCACCAAGGAAAACCTGGATAACGTAGATTTACAGATATGGATAGACAAATCCACCAATAAGGGCAAGAAAGCAAAAACCGCGGCGGCGGCGGCGGTCGAAAAACCCGTTGAAGTAATTTTTGAAGAGGAACAAACGAAGGAAACGAAGAAAAAGAAAACGGAAATCAAATTCATCGTAAAGTAAAGGGTTATGTATGTCGGGAAGGTTTTCTGAAAAGGAAAAGATGTTGGAGGCTATGTTGTTCGCCAGCCCCGAAAGCGTACCGCTGGTTAAGCTCGCCGATGCGTTGGGCTGCGACGTACCCGTGACGCGGGGTTTATTGGCGCATATGGGCGAGGTATACGCCAAGGAACAGTCGGGTATCCTGCTGCACGAAGCGGAGGATACCTTTCGTTTATGTACGAATCCCGCCTATTATCCATGCGTGCAAAAGCTGTTGCAATTACGCCCGAAGCGGCCGTTATCGCAAGCGTTGTTGGAAACGTTGGCGATCATCGCCTTCAAGCAACCGGTGACGAAAGGGATCGTAGAGGAAATAAGGGGCGTTAATGCCGACCACAGCGTAAATAAATTGGTGGAATACGGTTTGGTTGAGGAAAAGGGACGGCTGGACGCGCCCGGGAAACCGATTCTGTTTGGCACTTCCGAAGAATTTTTGCTATATTATGGGCTGAAGAACGTAGAGGAGCTGATTCTATGAAAGTATTAAACAAAGAAAGTTTGTATGCCGTTACCGACCTGACGGCGGACAAGATCATTAAAATGACGGACACCCAACTCCGTGCCTATCAGGAAACCCTGACCAACGCCGTCAACCTCTTCCCCGTACAAAAGGACAGGCTGGAGGATGCGTTCGCAAAAATGGATTACGCGCCCACGCTGCAATGGTTGAAGTCGATGCGGAATACGTTGAACCAAATCCATGCCGATAATTTGGCCAAGCAGTGCGATAAACAGCTCGCCATAAACCAAGACGTCGAAAACATACGGCACGACCGGCTGAAGAATTTTATCGACTTCTTTATGGCGTCGCTCACCATGTTGTATAAGGATATCCAATCCGTGTTGGACGAACTTAAAACGAAGGAAAAGGTAAAACCGAAGGAAAGTTTCGCCAAAAAGGTTAAGAATCAACTGTCCACCGTTGCCGAAATAAATGAAAAAACGATCGAACGCATGTCGGACGACCAAATAAAAGGGTACATTAACAAGTTGAAGGATTTCTTGGATGATTGCCCCGCGCAGGAGGACGGCTTGCGCAGCGCGTTTAAGATTAAGAATTACGCGTCGGTGATGCGTTGGTTTAACGTAATCGAAGGCACGTTGACGAAGATACACGCCGACCACTTGGCGGAAGAGTGCCACCGCCAAATCAATATGAACAATGATTACAGCGCCATACGGCACGAAAAACTGGAGCCTTTCGTCAACTATGTCCTGACTTCCCTTAATATGTTGTGCGCCGATATCGGCTCGTTACAATTGGACGACCGTTAGGGCAGCGGCACAGCGGTGTAAACCTTGACAAGATAAAGCGGCTGGATTAGAATCCTCCTCGCCGCGGGAAACCGCATTAAGCAGCTGTGGCGGAATTGGCATACGCGCCAGACTAAGGATCTGGTGGTAGCAATACCTTGCAGGTTCAAGTCCTGTCAGCTGCAGTACAAAAAAGGAACACTAAGCCACATGGGCGTAGGGTTCCTTTTTCGTTACCGGGTTTTTGTCTTTATCATCAACAAATGGGTGGTTACGCCAATCCCTACCATAATCAAAAGGATATAAACCCAAGCGGTTCCCGTGAGTATCATGGAAACGGTTAACCCTGACCATAAGAAGGCGATGCTTACGGTTTTGTGCAGTATGCTTATGCCCTGCTTTGTGCGGTAGTTGTCGATGAAGGGGCCGAAGATGCGGTTTTTTTGCAGCCATTTTTCGAGCCCTTCATGGCTCATGGAAAAACAGGCCGCCGATAATAAAACGAAGGGTGTGGTAGGCAATATCGGCAAGATGACGCCTACCGCACCCAACGCCAATGATACAAGGCCCGCGGCGATAAGCAGGGCTTTTTTCATAAATCGAATCGGTCGGCGTTCATGACCTTGTTCCACGCCGCGATGAAGTCGCGGAGGAATTTACCCTTTGCGTCGTCGCACGCATATACCTCCGCGACGGCGCGTAATTGCGCGTTGGAACCGAAGATCAAATCCACGCGGGTCGCCGTCCATTTTTGCGTACCGGTAAGTTTGCATAAACCGTTAAACACGTTTTCGTCGTCTGTGGGTTTCCATTCGGTTTTCATGTCCAATAGGTTGACGAAGAAATCGTTTGTCAGTGTTCCCGGGGATTGTGTCAGTACGCCGTGCGGGGAGTCGCCGTAATTATTACCCAAGACGCGCAAGCCGCCGAGCAGGACGGTCATTTCCGGTGCGGTGAGGGTTAATAATTGCGTCCGTTCAATCAACAGCTCCTCCGGTCGCGGGCTGAAGGCTTTTTTCAAATAGTTCCTAAAGCCGTCGAAGATGGGTTCCAACACGGCAAAGGATTTTATGTCGGTTTCCTCCTGCATGGCGTCCATCCTGCCCGGCGTGAAGGGTACGTTAACGGTCGAACCCGCATTTCGCGCCGCCATCTCGATGCCCGTGTTGCCGCCCAAGACGATGAGGTCCGCCATGGATACGAATCTTTTTGTGTTGAATGCTTGGCGGATCCTGTCGTATACCTGCAATATTTTTTTCAACTGTTCCGGCTGGTTCACGTCCCACGAAATTTGCGGCTCGAGCCGTATACGCGCGCCGTTGGCCCCGCCCCTTCGGTCCGAACCCCTGAATGTGACCGCGCTTGCCCATGCGGTGTTGACCAGCTGGGATATGGTTAGGCCGGAAGCGCGGATCATATCCTTCAATTCGTCAATATCGCGGTTGTATAAAACATAACGATTGTTGCTCGGGATGGGGTCCTGCCAAATAAATTCCTCCTTGGGTACCTCGGCACCTAAATACCCGGACGCGGGGCCCATATCCCGATGGGTGAGCTTAAACCAGCCTTTCGCAAAAGCGGAGGCGAATTCTTCGGGGTGGTCGTGGTAATATTCCGCGATTTTTTTATATACGGGGTCGAACTTGAGGGAAAGGTCCCCCGTGCTCATCATGGGGCGGTGTTTTTTATTGGGGTCGAAGGCATCGACGACCATGTCCTCTTCCTCGCAATCCTTCGCGAGCCAGATATAGGCCCCGGCGGGGCTCTTGGTCAATTCGTAATCGTATTTGAGCAAAACCTTCAGGTAACCCATGTCCCATTGGGTGGGGTTGGGTTTCCACGCGCCTTCCAAGCCCGAACTGATGGTGTCGCTTGCGTTGCCTGTACCGAAGGAATTTTTCCAGCCCAAGCCTTGTTGCTCGATGGGCGCGGCTTCCGGTTCGGGTCCCACGAATTTGGGCGGGCCTGCGCCGTGCGTCTTGCCGAAGGTATGGCCGCCCGCGATCAAGGCTACGGTTTCCTCGTCGTTCATGGCCATACGGGCGAAGGTTACGCGTACGTCCTTCGCCGATTTGAGGGGATCGGGGTTGCCGTCCGGGCCTTCCGGGTTAATGTAAATCAAACCCATCTGCACCGCGGCAAGGGGGTTGTCGAGGTCCCTGTCCCCGGAATACCGTTCATCGTCGCTCAGCCACTTCGTTTCCGAACCCCAAAAGATGTCCTCCTGGGGTTCCCAAACGTCCTCGCGCCCGCCTGAGAAGCCGATCAATTTAAGCCCCATGGATTCGATGGCGCAGTTACCGGCGTAGATCATAAGGTCCGCCCACGACAGCTTCCTGCCGTATTTCTTTTTGACGGGCCAAAGCAAACGGCGGGCTTTGTCCAAATTGATGTTATCCGGCCAACTGTTAAGCGGCGGCAGGCGTTGCAAGCCGTCCCTTCCGCCCCCGCGCCCGTCCCCCATACGATATGTGCCTGCGCTGTGCCACGCCATTCGGATAAGGAACGGCCCGTAATTGCCGTAATCCGCGGGCCACCACGGTTGGGAGTCCTTCATAAGGGCGTATAGGTCTTCCTTCACCGCCTGCAAGTCAAGCGAAAGGAACGCGTCGCGGTAATCAAACCTTGCCCCCATCGGGTTGGACAACTCGGAATTTTGACGCAGAACGCGTAAGTCAAGTGAATTGGGCCACCATTCGCGGATAGTGGTTCCTTTTGTGAAATCGGGGGGGTGGTTCATGCCATCAACCTCTTGTCAAAGTTATTCATGTAAATATATTCACGGAGCTCGGCATGAGTACTATGTCCCGAACAAATTAGGAAGAGATGATTATAGGCATTTTATATCCTTGCGTCGAAGCGGCCCAAATGGTATGATTCAAACGTCGCGAAAGCGGCCATATTAAATATTGGGGGGTAGGGCAAAATGAAAACGCCAATTTTATCCAAAAAAGATAAAACCATTTTGCCTGCGCCGATTTAATTTCTTAAATTATATGAGCTTGCGCCGTGGTTTTGTCCGCGGCGTTTTTTATTGGGTCCGCTCCGCAAAACGGAGGAATTAATCGAATGAAACGTCTGCGTTATTATCTCAACCGCATCACCGACCAAAGGACCGTCAATTACCGTTACAACGACATTGCGGAAAATAAACCCGTACAAAAGGAAATCTACGACGGGGAATGCGTCGTCGTGTACGTCAAACCCAACGGTGAGGTGGACGGCAACGGGGACCGTACGGGAACCCGCCGCGAGCCGACCTTTTGGCACAACAGTATCGGTTATACCTTCGACCGTACGCACAAGCTGGCGTTGCACAGACCCACCGTAACGGTCCATATCCCCGTGGAAATGCTGGGTATATCCGATTGTACGGTTGCCGCCGCGGACGAATGCCTGCGGCAAATAAAGCCGTATTTCGACGCTGTTAACGCCGAATACTTTAACCGCACGCGGCCGGACAGGGACAACGGCAAGTTTATCCTGTACGACCCCGGGCAGAAGGTGCTGGCGCGTAACGCGGCGTATTTTTCCGAGGTGTGTGTGCCGGATTACACCGAGGGGAAGGGTAATACCATCTTCGTGTGCGTTTACACCGACCCGCCGCCTGATGTCCTGTGTTTATGTATCCGTATGGAAATCCAGCTTCCGTATTTGAAATTGGACAGGGCGAAAACGATGCTGCTGAAGCAATTACCCGAAACGACGGAACGGTTTATCAAGGAGCTTGACAAAAAGGGATTGGGAGCGGCGCTGGAATTGGAGCGGACGCAAAACAAAATCCGTACGTTCCTTCGCGAAAACGGTTTTTGCGCGTTTATCGCTAACGGCAGCGTCCTCGCGCGGGGGAAGGGGAGCGACAAACCCGCTGCGGGTTCCGTCCCCTTCCAAAGCCCGTCGGGGGATGAAATCGAAATAACGGGCATAAAAGGCATGGGCATTAAAAACGGCGTGACGGTCATCACGGGTGGGGGGTATTCCGGCAAGTCCACGGTGCTTAACGCCGTATCCGCGGGGATATACAACCACGTACGCGGCGACGGACGTGAGCTGTGCATCGCAAACGATACCGCCGTGACGATCACCGCAGAAGACGGGCGCGCGGTGACGGACGTAAATATTTCACCGTTCATCAAGTGGCTGCCGAACGGCGACCCGAAGTGTTTTTCCACCACGCACGCTTCGGGTTCGACGTCGCAAGGGGCGAACATCATGGAAGCCGTATCGCTTGGTGCGGGGCTTTTGCTGATCGACGAGGACCGCTCGGCCACCAATTTTATGATACGCGATAAAATAATGAAGGATTTGATCGAAAGGGAACCCATCATCCCTTTTACGGACAGGGTACGGGAACTGGCAACGAACGGCGTTTCCACGATTTTGGTCATTGGCGGCAGCAGCGAGTACCTGAATGTGGCGGATCGGATTTACATGATGGACGAATTTGTAATGGGGGACGTGACGGCGCGTGCGAAATCGTTGGTAAACCGTACAGACTTACCGCACGGGTCGGTCGATTGGGAAAACGAACGAAGCAAGATTGACGCGTTTTCCTCCTTCCCCACGGGTACAACCCGCGAACGGCTGGAGGTGTCGGATACGGGGTTCATCATTATCGGCGACGAACGGATTGACATCCGTAATCTGCACGACATCGCCACGGCGGCGCAAACGAATACACTGGCGTTTATGCTGCGTCATCTGTCAAGTAAAAATACGGATGTAAGCGAATTGCAAGCATTAGCCTTGGCCATGCGCGGCTTGACGCCGAAAGCGAACGGTAAAAACAAGGTTGATATTAATAAAAGCGTGGATGAATTATACAAGCGAATCGAAAAGGAAGGCTTCGAAGTAATCGACACGGGTTTCTTCACCGATATGAGCCGTTTTATGGATATGCCCAGACGGTTTGAATTAATGGCGGCGATTTACCGTATGCGGGGAAGCGGCGGATGATTGTTTCTTTTCCTTACGCTTCCGCCACCCTTTAACCAATTCATACACCGCCATACACAAAAGGAACACGGCGAACCCCTTCCGCAACCAATTCGCGTCGATACGTACGGCGATCAGCGCAGCGGGGACCGCACCGAATACACCGAAAAGGGCCAGCTTCAACAGGCCCTTTTTTTCGATATTGCCTTCTTTGATATGCGTACGTAAAGCGATGGCCGCCGTCGGTAAAAAGAATAATAAATTAATATGCTGCGCTTCACGCTGACCCGTGGCCAGCAGGATCGTCAACGCGGGGATGAGGATCGCCCCCCCGCCGATGCCCATGCCGCTGATAATACCCGCCGCCAAGCCGACGAGTACGTACCAAAGCCCGTTCACAACGTGAGTATCCGTATCGCCCCGGCGGCAAGGAACAAGCCGAAGAGTATGTTAAGCCACGCGGCCGAGAGTTTTTTCAGCAATTTCGCGCCGATGACGCCGCCCGTCACGCCCCCGATGGAAACGTACAGTACCGTCAGCCACGCGACCTCTACGTTTGTGCTTATCGTATAGATTACCGCACTCACGACGGACAACGGAAACATTACCGCCAATGCGGTAGCGTGTGCCTTATGCGTTTCCAACGGGAAAAACCGTTCCAAGCCGGGGACGAGGATCGATCCGCCTCCCGCGCCGAACAAGCCGTTGGCCGCACCGGCGATCATGCCGATAACAGCGGTTATATGTTTGCGTGGTTTCATGGTGCTTATTATATACGGGAAGGGGATTTTTATCCCCCGGTATTATTCTTCAAACAATGCCTGTGCGAACATGCCCGCGTCAAACGGTTGCAAGTCGTCAATACCTTCGCCCACGGTGATGAATCGGACGGGTATATCCAATTCCTTTTTGATCGCCACGACCATACCGCCTTTGGTCGTTCCGTCCAGCTTGGTAAGGATGATGCCGGTGATATCGGCGGCTTCCTTAAATAATTTGGCTTGTTGGATGGCGTTTTGGCCTGTTGTGGCGTCGAGTACAAGTAAAACCTCTTTATGGGCGGCTTCGTGTTGGGTGTTGACGATTCGGTGGATTTTACGCAGCTCGTCCATGAGGTTCTTTTTATTGTGCAAGCGGCCCGCGGTGTCGCAGATGAGTAAATCAATGCCGCGTGCCTTCGCCGCGGAAACCCCGTCATATATCACCGCCGCCGGGTCCGAATTTTCGCCTTGGCGTATCATGGTTACGCCCGCGCGTTCGCACCATACGGCAAGCTGGTCGATGGCCGCGGCGCGGAAGGTATCCGCCGCCGCGACAAGTACGGATTTATTTTCGGATTTGTACCACTTCGAAAGTTTGCCCACGGTAGTCGTTTTCCCCACGCCGTTGACGCCGATAATCAAAAACACGGCGGGGAAGGTGACCTTAAAGGGTTGTACGTCCGCTTCCATGATTTTTGCGATCTCGTCCGCAAGCAAAAACCTTACTTCCTGCGGGTCGGAAATGCGGCGGGCCTTCACTTGCTCGCGCAGGGTACCCAAAAGGGTAAGCGTCGTTTCCACACCCATGTCGGCAAGGATCAACGCTTCTTCGAGGTTTTCGAACATTTCCTCGTCCACGGAATGGAACGCGGAAAGGATGTTGTCGCGGGTTTTGGTCAGACCTTGTTTGATACGGGCGAATAACCCCGGTTTTTTATCGACATCCATAAAGCAATACTCCTTTATTTAAGCAGATCCTTCATTTGCGTTAACCCCAGTGCAAGCGCTTCGTTTATTTTTGAAGCGTCCTTGCCGCCGGCTTGTGCGTGGTTGGGTTTTCCGCCGCCGTTACCCCCGCACAAGGCGGCGGCGGTTTTTACGATATTGCCCGCGTGGATGCCGCGCTTTACCGCGTCGTCGGTAGCGGAGGCGATAAACGTCACCGCACCGGATTCGGGTTGGGACGCGGCTAAAAGCAAACAACCCGAAGCCATGACCGCTTTTATACGGTCGGAGATTAAGCGCAGGGATTCGATGTCATAATCGGGTAGGTTTACGGCGATCAACGAAAAGCCGTTATAAGTTTCGGCCGATTCCATTATATTTTTCGCGTCTTCTTCGATTTGCCCCTTGGCCGCTTCCGTTTGCCGGCGGGCGGCTTCCTTTTTTAATTCCTTATTTTCAGCCATCAGCGCGGCGAAGCGAGCGGGAAGTTCGGCTTGCGGGATTTTCGTCGCAATCGCCAGATCCGACAACGTATCGGCGGCTTCCCGATACAGTGCAACCGCACGGGAACCCGTGGCGGCCTCGATGCGGCGTACCCCTGCGGCGATACCCGCCTCAGAAAGCAGCTTAAACGGACCGATTTCCACGGAGTTGCGTACGTGCGTGCCGCCGCACAATTCAACGCTGTAACCGTTTATATCCACCATACGTACGGTATCCCCGTATTTTTCGCCGAAGAGGGCGACCGCGCCTTGCTTGCGGGCTTCCTCGGGGGTGGTGACGAGGGTGGAAACGGGCAACGCGGAAAGGATTTGTTCGTTTACGCGCGCTTCGACCCGCGTACGTTGTTCGGGGGTGAGCGGCGCGTGGTGGGTAAAGTCGAAACGCAAACGGTCAACGGTTACTTCCGAGCCCGCTTGCTCTATATGGTTGCCCACGACCTCACGCAGGGCGGCTTGCAATAAATGCGTGGCGGTGTGGTTACGGGCCACGTCCGTCCGATTGCGGTTATGGTGGGAGGCGGTTATTGATTCGCTTACTTTGATCGTCCCCCGCGTAACCTTCCCGATGTGGACGGTATTATCGCCCGCGACCTTCACGCAATCGGTGATCTCGACCTGTAGTGAATCGGTGTGCAAACAGCCTTTGTCCCCTATCTGACCGCCCGAAGCGGCGTAGAACGGCGTACGCGATAAAACGACCGCGACCTCCTGCCCTTCGTTCGCTTCGTCCGAAGGTTCGCCGTCGGCGATCAACGCCAATATCGTGCCTTCGGTTTCCGATGATTCGTACCCCGTAAATTCCGTGGGCAGGTTGGGCGGGAGTTTGTGATACACCGTTTCGTCCGCACCCATGTAGGTTGAAACCCCGCGTGCCGCGCGGGCGCGGTCCTTTTGCGCCTGCATTTCCGCGTCAAAGCCCGCTTGGTCGAAGGGAAGGCCGTTTTCGGCCAGAATCTCACGCGTGATATCGGGCGGGAAGCCATAGGTATCATATAACTTAAACGCGTCCGCGCCGTTCATTTGGGTTATGGAATTTTGCAAAAGGGCTAAGCCCGTTTCCAACGTATCCAAAAAGCGCGCTTCTTCTGCGCCGAGCATTTGTATTATATGCGTGGATTTTTCAATCAAATTGGGATACGCGCCGCCGTACACATCAATAACCGTTTGCGTAACCTCGGCGACGAACCCCTTCAGCCCGATTTCGCGCCCGTACCGCACCGCGCGGCGCAGCAAACGACGCAGCACATAGTCGCGACCCTCGCTGCCGGGGCGCACGCCGTCCGATGCCATAACCGTTGTGCAACGAATATGGTCGGCGATGATGTTTACGGCGATCCGTTGCGCATCCGATTCTTGCCCCGTTATATTCGCCAACCCGAGTACCTTGTTACGGATATTAACAGCCGTGTTTATTTCGTGGACGCTGTTTACGCCCTGCATAATCATTGCCATACGTTCCAATCCCATACCCGTATCGATGCTGGGCGATGGCAGCGGCGTATAGTGATCGTTCTTATCCTTATCGAATTGGATAAAAACGAGGTTCCAAAACTCCATAAAACGATCGCAATCACAACCCACGGCGCAATCGGGCTTACCGCACCCAGCCGCTTCGCCGCGGTCGAAATGCAGCTCGCTGCACGGTCCGCAGGGACCTACGCCATGCTCCCAAAAATTGTCCTTCTTACCCAATCGTACGATCCGTTCGGGGGGTAAGCCGATCTTGTCGCGCCAAATGTTATATGCCTCATCATCCTCGAGGTATACCGAAGCGTATAATCGGTCCACGGGCATTTCCATGACTTGCGTGGCGAATTCCCACGCCCATGGGATGATCTCTCCTTAAAGTAATCGCCGAAACTGAAATTGCCCAGCATCTCAAAAAATGAAGCGTGGCGTTCGGTTTTGCCCACTTCGTCGATGTCGGATGTACGGATACACTTTTGACAAGTGGTAACCCGAACCGAGGGCGGCACCTGATGCCCCGTAAAATACGGCTTCATGGGCGTCATGCCCGCGTTAATCAATAACAAGCTCTTATCGCCGATCGGCACCACGGGAAAGCTCGGCAATACCAAATGGCCCTTAGAAACGAAAAAATCCAAGAATCGCTCTCGGATTTGGTCAACGGTCATGTACTTCATATGGATGCACCTCTGTTTTTAATAATAAAATGCCCGCGAAATAAGCATTTTCTACTTCGCGGGCAGTATAAAGAAGGTAAAGAGGCTTGTCAAACGCAAACGCCGCGCGTCTTACGGGAAATTATTGGTGAGTGCGGGCAGGTTCAAATGGATATTTCCGCTGGCGGCGCGCGCATTAATTGTGTAATGGGGATTCGCCGCCGTCACTTGGCTGTTGTCCGCGCGGTTGCCGTTTATACGAACCATACCGGTCGCTGTCCTGAGGTTATAATCGAATAAAACGTTTTGCGGGCTGTTGCCGGTGAAGCGTATATTACCGGAAGCGGTGCGCAGCTCCGCGTTGCCGCCGGCAAGTAGCGCTGTATCGACCGTGATGTTGCCGCTGGCACCCTCAGCGGTAAGGTTAAGGATCGAACCGTTGGTTACGTAAACGTTGCCCGATGTGCTTTGCAAGTTGCCGACCGCGATATCCGAATCGAGGATACGTATGTTACCGCTGGTCGAACGCACCGTCAGCGTATCCGCATTAAATCCGTCCGTACGGATATTGCCGGAAATGCTGCTGAGTTCGATCGCACCGTACGGCGTACCGTTCGGTACATACAAAACCACTTCATAATTGTAAACGCCGAGGTTAAATCCCGAAAATCCCCTGCCGAGTTCACGTTCCCGCCGGCGCGTATCGATGGACAATATACCGTTCGTGAAATTAATTTCGGGTTCGACATCGCCGTACGTTACCAAGTGTTTATTCCCGTCCTCCAAAGGACGCAGAACGATGTTCATCGCGGTTGTGTTGATGATTATGCCTCGAATGCTTTCCGCGTTGTCGGGAAGGTTTAATGTCGTGGCTTCGTTGGAATCCCGATTGACAGAACGGATTTCGAATCCCCAAAAGTTAAGCGGGCTCCCTCCTCGGAAATAGATATGCCCGCCCCGCGAACCGCTTAACCAGCCCGCCGAAAACAATAAACCGCCGAAGATAATCAATATCAATGCCAAACGGTTCCATGGAAATCGGCGTTTGCGCGGCGTCCCCGTCCTTGGGGGAGGTGTTGCGGGTACTTCGTGGGGAATTCCCCCACCGACGAGCGTGCCGTCGTTGTTATACTTTCGGTCGTCCATGATATTCACTCCTTCTCGTGATCTTTCTGCCTACGAAGCGCGCTATCCACATAAAACCGCCCATGGAACGCACCGCGACCCCTATTAATAATATACCGATCCCCATCCCGACCAACGCCATGCCCGCGCTTACCAAACCGAAGCCCAAATCCTGCACGACGATAAAGGGGAGGGTAAACAAGCTGACGACTCCCGCGACCAACACCGATATGCCGCTTACACCCAGCGCGAATATAACGGCGACCAACGCGACGAACAAGGCGAACGCCGTCGCTCCAACGGCGATCAAAAGCGGGAACCCTACCGGTACGGCAAACAAGGCGAGGATAATCATCCAAGCGGTTTTAAACCCGTTTTTACGCAGGGGTACGTAAGCGGGCATTCCCGTTCCCGCGGGCGATTCATTGGCTACGAAGTTCGCCAAAATCACGGCCGCCACTTCGCCGGGCGTGCCGAGTTGCGCGATGGCGTTCCCTTCGCTGCCCGAATCAGAAATATAACCGTCGTAGTAGTCCAGCGCATCCTGCCGCTCGCTGTAGGGCAACACGCGCAGCTTGTAATCCAACTGCTCAAGGTACTCTGCTTTTGTCATTGAATTTTTCCTCCCAACAGAACTCCATCGATTCTTTCCTTAAATAACAGCCACTCCCGCTTGCAATGCTCGTGACGTTCGCGGCCGCGTTCGGTAATACGGTAGTAACGGCGATTCCGCCCGCTGTGGGGTACGTCGTAGGCCGTCAGACACGCGTCCGTTTGAAGGCGGCGCATGACCGGGTACAGGGTGGACTCCGAAACGCCCAATTCACTCTTTACCCGTTGCGTTAGGCTATAGCCGTATTCGTCTTCCTGCGAAAGCAAGGACAACATGCATCCTTCCAACAAGGCTCCGGCTACCTGAATATTCATTTCACTCCTCCTTGGAATGGTGCAATATTGTATGACGTATAATATTACGTGAAGCAAAATAAAAAGTCTGATCCTTGTTTTTTCTATTATGTTTACGTATGATGCAACGAAGAAAGGAAGTGCGGATAGCGGATGATCACGCGAAACAGGCTTTTTACCATAAAAGACGGGATCGTCATCGTCGTTATCCTCATGGTCGCCGTCGCGTTATACGGCGTCAGGGAACGGGTGATCAACGATACCGATAAAGAAAGCCGAATATATGCGGAAATCACCTGCGAAAATGAAACGCACATCATAAACCTGACCGAAAACAGAACCTTTTCGCTGCCTTCGGTTCCCCACGTCATTTTTAGGGTCAACGACCATTCAATCGCTTTTGTCCAATCCAACTGCCCCGACCAAATTTGCGTACGTGCCGGTTTCCAAAGCCGCTTCGGGCATATGGCGGCTTGCTTGCCGAATCGGTTGATCCTGCGGATTCGGGCCAATGGGGAAAACGATAAGGACATCGATGTATCCGTACAATTGGGGCAACCATGAAATTTTCCGCAAAAAAACTGACCTTTTTGGGTTTTATGCTTGCGTTAATGGTCATCCTTATTTTTTTTGAAAGGATGCTCCCGCCGTTACCCATGCTGCCGCCCCAATTCAGCAGGCTGGGGCTTTCCAATATCATCGTTATGTACATATTTTTCTTTGTGGGTAAAAGGGAAGCCTTTCTTATGGCGGTTATGAAAGCCATCTTCAACTTGCTCATGCGGGGGCCTATGGCTTCCTTGCTGAGTTTGTCGGGAGGGTTATTTTCGGTTGCCGTCATATTTATTTTATGGTGGGTTTTCAGGGATCGGATTTCCTATGTTGCGCTTAGTATCGGCGGCGCGATCGGGCACAACCTCGCACAATTGTTGGTGGCGTGCGCCGTTTTGCAAAGCGGGTATTTATTCTTGTTCTACCTCCCGATACTGTTGGTTGCGGGGGTTGTTTCCGGCACGCTTACGGGTATCTCCTTACGGGTTATCATGCCCGTGTTTGATAAAATAAACGGGGGAAGCAAGCAATGGTAAACGTAACGGCATTCGGACGGCCGAAGCGTTTGTTCTTGCAAGCGGTACCCGTATTTATTTTAATCATCATGCTAACCGGATGTTCAATGAACGGAAAAAACGAAGACCCCGTGCAACCTTCTTCGGAATACACACGGTTTAACCATATCTTCATAGATATCTTCGACACGCTTATCAACATCATCGGTTATGCCCGATCCCAAGAGGATTTTGATCACTTGAAAAACCTGATCTACGATGAATTGCATCACTTTCATATTTTATTCGACGGCTTCAACGAATATCATAGGATTAACAACATACGGACCATTAACGAAAACGCGGGTATACAACCCGTTGAAGTCCATAACGACATCATAACCATACTTAAGACCGGTATCGCCTTCTACCACGAAACAAACGGCGCGGTCAACATCGCCATCGGCCCGGTTACAAACATTTGGCGGGAATATATAAAAGCCGCCGAACCGAGGATACCCGATAAAACGACATTATCGGCAGCCGATGTTTTAACCCATATCGGGGATGTGATCATCAACGAAGAAAATAACACCGTATTTCTGCCCCATGCGGGCATGTCATTGGACACAGGCAGTATCGGCAAAGGTTACGCGGTTAGAAAAGCCGCGCAAAAAGCGATGGACGCGGGTTTTGATTCATTCGTATTGTCGGTGGGGGGTGATATATACGCCGCAAACGGACCGCGGAATGGGGAAAGGAACGCGTGGCGTGTTGGCATCCTCAACCCCCGCAACACGGGGGAGTTCGTTGATACGATTTTAATAAATAACACCGCTGTATTTACCAGCGGTGATTATCTGCGTTTCTTTATGGTTGACGGTACACGGTATCACCACATCATTAACCCGCGCACGCTGATGCCTGCGGACAGGGTAAGCTCCGCAACCGTTATTCACCCCGACGCGGTAATCGCTGAAATCTTATCCCTCGCCGTTTTTATCCTGGAAATCGACGAAGCGAGGGAAATACTCGCAAACTTTAACGCCGAGGCCATTTGGGTGCTTGCGGACGGTACGGTTATCACAACAAACGGTTACGATACCTTCCGTTAAATTATTTGCCCGACAGCGGCAAGCGTTTCTATACTTCGCTTTCCTTCAGCGCTTTATCGCTGTCGCAATCCACCAATATAATATCCTCGCCTATCTTCGTAATGTCCTTCCATGGGATACGGTATTCCTGATCGCGGCCGAAAACACCCAAAACGCGCCCCGGGCCGGGGACGATCAACGCCTGTATCTTTCCTTCTTCCACGTCGATTACGAGGTCGCTGACGAAACCGAACCGTACGCCGTCCTTCGTATTAATGATTTCCTTCTGGCGTAAGTCGTACATCCGCGCCATATGGATTCGCCTTTCCTAGAAAAATAGGTTTAATACCGCCATGTCGAGCAGGATAAAAATCGCCAACGCCCATACATAGAAGGAAAAATACCGCAGCTTCGCGGCCTTAAGCAATTTGAGCAAAAGGCTGATAGCCAAGTAACCTACCGCGGCGGAAACAAGGAAGCCGACCATAAGCGGCGCGAAACCCACAGCATCGACCGTTACGTTGCCGCGAACCAGTTCACTTGCTTCCAACGCACCCGCACCCGCAATCGCGATGATCGCCATAAAGAAGATAAAACGCGTAGCGATTTCGCGGTTAAACCCGCGGCCCAACGCGCCTGCGAGCGTCGCGCCCGAGCGGGAGATACCCGGCGGCACGGCCAAAGCCTGCATACAGCCGATGATTGCCGCGTCCGCGAAGGTGATATCGCGGTCAACCCGTTTGCGTACGTTGATGCCGTCCCGTTTGCCGTTATTCGTAAAATAATCCGCCGCAACCAAGAGAAACCCGGTGACGGTAAATGCGACCGCCAACACCCAAGGGCTTCGCAATTGGTTTTCAACGAAATCACGCGCAAAGAACCCTGTTATAACCACAGGCACCGTCGCCACGATTAACAAACCCGTCATCCTGGAGAAGGGTCTTTTGATCAACGCCCATATATCCTTCCAAAAGAAAACGAAAATCGAAACCAACGACCCCAGGTGTACGACGATATCGAAGGTCAGCGCGGGTTCGTCCATCCCAAAGACCCGTTGTAAAACAACCAAATGACCGGAGGAACTTACGGGAAGGAATTCCGTTATACCCTGCACAATACCCAGCAGTATCGCTTGCCACACGCTCATGCGCATACCCCTTTGTAGCTACCGTTTTATATTGATTCCCAGTATACCACCAAGCCCGCCGCCCACAATAGCCAATGCCGTCACCAAAACGGTACGACCGTCCACGCCGAAGTCGGGGAGCATCACCATCATGATAATCGCCAGTACCGCTATGTACAGGAATCCGGCCCCCATACCCCACAACCAACCCTTAACATGTACGCCCCTCGCCGCGTCAAAACCCGCGACCAATACGGACAACAACGTCGTCACCGCCACCACCATAGGTAAGCTGCGCTCGCTCATTTGCGTGTACGTGATCAGCATCGCGTACCCCAAAAAGACGATCGCCGTGATGGCAAAACCCATCAACACGCCGATAACCAACTGTTTTATCGAATGGTTAAATCCGTTCATAAAAAATCCCCTTTTACCATTTATATCAAATATATGGTAAGGGGGAAGGGGAATATACCAATATACAAGCCTACGGACGCACCCAGCCTACGGGTAGGTGGTTTTTTAGACGTCCCTGTACGAAGCGGCCCCAACCGAGGGGATGGCCGGCATGGCAAACGAGGACCCACGGCTTGTCGGTGGGTAAATCGTTTGCGCCGTAATCGAGGGATTCCCCCCGCACATACCGCCACGCTTCCGCTTCGGTCAGATCGACGGCGTAACGGGTTTCCGTCATGCGTAACCCCATCGCCAATGCTTGCGAAGGAATAAAACGGCCCTTCGAAATTTCGCCCGCATGCCACCCACTGCGGGCTACCCGCAGGCCGTTTAACGCAAGCGGTTCGGGTTGGAGATACAGATTATGATTGTGCATAACGGCATAACTGGGCAAGGCTTCTCCGGTTAAATATACACGGCAAAAATTAACGAACGCGGAAGGAGGTGCCGTTATATCGCTTTTTATTCCGCATTCCGTATTCCGCACACCGTATTCGCTTTTTTCCAAAACAGCCACGAAATGCCCTTCGCCGATGTCCTTATGCGGCCAAAGGCGTTTAATTTTTATTAACGAAAATTCATCATAAGAAGATAAAAATTTTTCAATGACTTCCTCGTTTTCAATCGTGTTGAAGGTACACGTCGAATAAACCAGCCGTCCCCCGGGTTTTACCATCGCGGCGGCATGGCGCAGGATGTCGGATTGGATGGCGGCACAAGCCTCGGGCTTGTTTGCGGTGTAGGCCTTCAACACATCCGCGTCGCGGCGGAACATTCCTTCGCCGGAGCAGGGCGTGTCCGCGAGTACGCGGTCGAAAAACGCGGGGAAGCGTTCGGCCAATTTTCGGGGCTGCTCCGTTAGGATAACGGCGTTACGTACACCCGCGCGTTCGATATTACGTACCAAGGCTTGCGCGCGGGTGGGAGAGGCGTCGTTGGCGACGAGCAAGCCTTCCCCCTGCAACGCCCCCGCGATTTGCGTGGTTTTACCCCCGGGCGCGGCGCACAGGTCGAGTATCCGCTCGCCGGGTTTGGCGTCCAGTAGTGACGCAGGAGACATCGCCGACGGCTCCTGTATGTAAAAAAGCCCTTGGAGATACGCAAGGGATTGGCCCAAGGGCAGGGGTTCGCGGTAGGCATACCCCTCCGCGCACCACGGGACGGGGGTGAAGGATTTTTCTTCGCCGATAACGGGTAAACCCGCGTTTGTGTCGTCGATTTTTAATCGATTTATCCGTACCCCCCGCCAAGGTTCCTCATCATACGCGGCGGCGAACGCAAAAAAATCCTCCCCTGTTTCGTGCGCGGCACACAATTGCTCGCGTATTCGGGAAAGGAAGGTTTCGGGTAATCGCATAGGCTTTGTCATTAAGCTAACGGCTTTCTATTAAAGAGTTCAAAAAAATATTTATCCAGCGTACTCAACCCCGAAGTTTTATTTTTACTTCAATTCTATATATATCATGGTTAGGAATCAAACCGTATATTTACATTCGGCAATGCCGTTTTGAGCTCGTTAATTTGATAGTAAGCAAGCGGATTTCCGTTTAACCATAAATCTTGCAAATTGATTAAACCCATTAAACTGCTGACGTCTGTTATGTTATTGTTTACTAAAACCAAAACCTCTAAATCCTTTAATCCCTTTAACGGACTTATGTCGGTTATTTGGTTGCCCCCAAGATACAGTATTTTTAATTTAGGTAAATTTACTAACACATCAATTTCCGCAATGTCGTTTCCGGTAAGCCATAATTCTTCCAACTCCGTCAAATGGGCCAAAACATCAATATTATTGATAGTATGCCCCATTAGATACAACGTCCGAAGCCCCGGTATATATTTCAAAGGTTCAATATCTGCGTTTGTTAAGGGTTCCCATATCACAACGTTTGAATGGATATTCATATCGTAACTTAGAATGAGTTCGGTTATTGATGTGCTGACATTCATACCGCCGATTCTTATGTAATTGTCATTATTTTCCTTAGAGATATCTACAACGATAAAATACGTTATTACAATACATATGAATATTGTTGAAACGGCACTGCCTATAAATAAACGGTTGTTTTGTACGGTATCGCTCTTCTTATATGGCAATCCGGTCTGAATCCATTTCTTTATATTTGCAAAATTTGGTATTCTTTGCTGCGTACATTCTTCGAATCCATGGCTTGATTGCTTATTTATCTTTTCTTTTTCATAGGTTTCTGCAATCATAAAAATTATGCGAATGGCGAACATTATTGCGAATATGGCTAAATATATATCAGCAAAATCAAAAATATATGCTGTTGTCCGGTAAGATTGTCTGAATTGAAGAGAAATAAAATCAAGAACCCCCCCACGGGCAATCGTGTCTGTTATCCTGCATATCAACGCAGAAAATATGAATACAATATAACCGTCCCATACTTCGTGTTTATTATAAAAATACCGCGTAAACCGGTAAAGAATTATAAAGAAAACAGCGATTATCGTCATATGAACAATATATAGTATTCTGTTAAGGTTTGTATAATTATCAATAGGAATGTATTGCATATGGGTATTTAAATATGTTTCGATAAATAATCTGTCAGGAATTATGGCGATAACATTATCCCCGACGGTAAGCGCTATAAAGATTTTTATACCTTGATCAATAAAGACCAAGAAAGCAATCGTTTTAAACGGAAACATGATTTATTTTCTCCCATTTTAAAAATCCGCTTCCCGTTTCCACTTTTCAATCAACCCGCCCAACTCTTGCGCACCTTCATCCCCGTTTTCGCGGCTCCTAAGTGAAGCCGTACCTTCCTCCGCTTCCTTGTCGCCGATAATCAGCATCCGGGGAATTTTTTGCAATTGGGCTTCGCGGATTTTGAAGCCCATCTTTTCGCTGCGGTCGTCCAATTCGGCGCGGATGCCCGCGGCTTCGAGTTGGGACAATACTTTTTGCGCGGCTTCGTGGTGGCGTTCGGCGATGGGGATGACGATGGCTTGCACCGGGGTCAGCCAGAATGGGAACCAACCCGCGCAATGCTCGGTGAGTACGCCCAGGAAACGGTCCAACGAACCGAAGCAGGTGCGGTGGATCATTACGGGGCGGTGCTTCGCGCCGTCGGCGCCGATATAGGTAAGGTCGAAGCGTTCGGGCAGCTGCATGTCGCATTGGATGGTGCCGCATTGCCAGCTCCGCCCCAAGCTGTCGTGGATTTGGAAGTCGATTTTGGGGCCGTAAAAGGCACCGTCGCCTTCGTTAATTTCGTAAGGGCGCCCTAATTCTTCAAGGGCTTCCCGGAGTGCCGTCGTCGCTTTTTCCCAGCCTTCGTCGGAGCCGATGGAGTTTTCGGGGCGGGTGGAAAGCTCAAAATAGAATTCGTTCAAGCCAAAGGCGGCGTAAATGTCCTCGTACAGGCGGATGACGGATTTGATTTCATCCTTCAACTGCGATTCCATCATATAAATATGCGCGTCGTCCTGCGTAAATTGGCGCAGGCGCATCAAGCCGTGCAGCGTCCCCGAAAGCTCGTTGCGGTGGACAAGCCCCAATTCCGCTACGCGCAGGGGGAATTCCTTGTAACTGTGCAGGTCGATACCGTATGCCAGCATTCCGCCGGGGCAGTTCATGGGTTTGATAAAATAAGTAGTTTCGTCGATTAACGAAGAATACATGCCGTCCATGTAATAGCCTGTGTGCCCGCTGCGGTCCCACAGCTTGGACATCATGATTTGCGGGGTTTGGATTTCCAAATAGTTGTATTTTTTGTGAATCTTGCGCCAATATTCGATGAGGCGATTTTTGAGGATCAGTCCCTTGGGCAGATAGAAGGGCATCCCCGGCGCGTCCTCCATGAAAGCGAACAGCTTCATTTCGCGCCCCAGCTTGCGGTGGTCGCGCTTTTTCGCTTCCTCAATGCGCTCAAGGTGCGCGTCAAGTTCCTCGCGGGTGGGGAACGCCGTGCCGTAAATGCGCGAAAGCATTTGGCGTTTTTCGTCCCCGCGCCAATACGCGCCCGCCGTAGACGTGAGCTTGAACGCTTTGATGCGCCCCGTTTTATCCAAATGCGGACCCGCGCATAAATCTACGAACTCGCCTTGCTTGTAAAAGGAAAATTCCGTGGCGGGGGTTTTCGCGGGGTCTTTCGGGTTTAACAAATCCTCGATAAGCTCCCGCTTGTAAGGCTCTTTTTGCCCGTCAACGTACGCAAGCGCTTCGTCGCCGTTTAACGTAAAGGCTTCCAGCGGCAGGCTTTCCTTGATTATTTTCTTCATTTCCTTTTCGATTTTTTCAATGTCGGCGGGGGTTAAGGGTGTTTCCGTGTCAAAGTCATAATAAAACCCGTCCGCGATCGCCGGGCCGATGGCCAGCGTTACGGTCGGGTATAAACGCTTTACCGCCTGGGCGAGTATGTGCGCCGTGGTATGGCGTAATGCTTGCAGGTCGGGGGATTGGTTTTGCATGGATAACGCTCCTTTATAATCGTGTTGTGGGGATATTTACAGTACGAATTTGTTTTTGATAAGCATGGCCGCTTCATCGGGCGACAAGTTCGTATTATTAATGCGGATATAATTTTCGCGTGTGATTTCGCCTTCAAACGAATTCGTCCTTTCGTTTTCGTACGAATCCCTAATCCCTTTTTCGGATGCTTCGATATTTCGTTTTGACGGTTTGTGGGCCAATCGGTTGGGCGTCTTATTGCGTTTAATCCTTTCCCCGATATCGGCCTCAAGCTCGGCGAAATAAATCTCCGCACCGCGGGATTCGAATATATCCACCAATTTCATCGAATAATCCCACGAATTCTTATTATCAAATTTACTGACCGAAGTATAGATCAATCCGTAAGAATCGCCTTCCGCTACGGCTTCCAATATTTCTTCGATAAATAATTTGGTTAGCCTCCTGCTTTCGCTTTCCTTCATTGTGCCATCGAAATGGGATATCAAATCCATTACCATATGGTTATGGAACAACCTTAAGCCCGTGATTTTTTCAAGCGATTGCCCCACCGTCATTTTTCCGACGGAGGACGGCCCGAAAATCCAAACAAACTTCATATAACCAATCCTTCAAAATGATTATTGCTGTACCTGCTTCGTGATGTTCTTTTGTCAACCGCTTTACCGCTTTAAATAATCTTCCTTCATCACCGGCCTACCCGCAACACCCAAGCGGCGTTCCTGCCCGCTACGGATAAAAAGTGGTCGTTTTTGAAGAAATCGCTCAGCTTCGCTTCCAGCTCCGGCGGCATGGGGTCTTCGTACGCGAGGAACGCCCGCGTTTCTCCTTCGTCGAGGGAGAGGGTTTGCCATTCGTCCTCCTTGGGTCGGGGGTTGGCGGGGCATTTGTCTTGGCACAAACAACAGCCGATCAACGCGTTAAAAGCGGTTTTGGGTACGTGCGCGGGCAGAGGGTCCAAGCGGTAGGTGTATTGGTTGATGCATAAATCCGCGTCGATAACGGGCGCGTCGGTAATGGCTCCGGTGGGGCAACGTTTGCGGCATACGGTGCAAGTTGCGCAGGAAGTCATGAAGGTCAACGGTTCGTGAACAACACCGTCGAAGGGAACATCGGTATAGAAGGTCGCAAGGCGGCAATGGCTGCCGATGCCTTTTATATAGCACAAATTGTTGCGCCCGTATGTACCCAGTCCGCTCATCACCGTCAGCAACTTCTGCGAGATGCCCTTCGTGTGCGCCGTATGATACCCCTGCGTTGCCGAAACAACCGATTCCTCCATGTGACTGTCAATATACGGCTTATCAATGTAAATGGCGGGTATGGGGATGTTTATATCCTTGCCTTCGACGCGCACCGATAAACGAGCGGGCGGGCTGGGGCAGGCGACGACCAAAAAGGACAAAGGTGCAAAAGGGATGTCGGGCGGTTGGAATTTTTGGAAATGCTTGGCGGCGTTTTGCGCGTAGGAAGGCGCGGTTTCCGCCAAACCTTCGTATACCGCCGTAATCCGCTCGATTGCGCTATAAGGTAAAAATGCGGCACGAAAGCCCGCGGCTTCGAGGGTTTCGATTATTTTTGTGGGATTCGTCATTTTATTTCCGCTTCTTTCATTAATATTTAACCGCGTATAAATACTCCTTAACGCTTTTATTAAAAATCAGCAATGCCGCGCATATCAAATAGCAAAGCAGCAAAGCCGACAGCATCCAATAAAAGAAAGCAAAACCCTCCGCCGGGTAAAGGGGCGTGTTGGGGGTTTCGATAACGGTATAGACGGTTTCGCCCGTGTGCGTATTAAAATCGGCGGATATTTGCGGGCCGTAATTAACGGGATTGCCCGTCATGGGTACCGAATCCAACATGTTTAAAACCGCGAACGCCCCCAGCAGCATGGAAACGATAATAAAATACCTGACCCACGGCACACCTTTTAATAAGGCAACGGCAAGGCAAACGGTGACAACGGTGGCAACCGATTGCCAGAGCGTAAAATTTGATATCAAATTGATAAACGCGCCCGCGATGATAAACAACGCGATAACGATCACGATAATTTTGCCGCGTATAATCCTGAGCTCTTGCCTTTCACGGAAGGCTTCCGTTTCGGTCATGCGCTGGGCGTCGGTAAGATCATCCAATCTCATCATGCGTTTTCACTCCTTTTTTGCATACTATCATAAGCCTTGCATGTTCGCCAACATTCCTTCGCAGGTGTCACGGCGGCGGATTAATTTTACCGTGCCGTTTTCGCAAATCAAAGCCTCCGCAGGGCGTGGCCGCATGTTGTATTGCGACGCCATGGAATATCCGTAAGCCCCCGCGTCCTGAACGGCGATGATGTCACCTTCGGCGAGCGGCGGAAGCGGGCGGTTCTTGGCGATGTAGTCGCCCGTTTCGCATTGGTTGCCGACGAGGTGGGTGACTTGTGCTTTCCCCGCCGCTTCGGGATACACTTTTATATCATGGTAAGCATCATATAATGTGGGTCGCGCAAACGTTGAAAATCCGAGGTCGCTCCCCGCGTAATGCGCCGCGCCGATTTGCTTGACGGACGTGACCGTACCCAGCAGCACCCCGCATTCGGCGGCGATGTAACGCCCCGGTTCAACCATGCAGGTGAGGGGTTTGCCGTATTCGATGGAAAAATCATGCATCATACGCGCGAGCTCTTCGCCTACGGGTTTTAGGTCGAAGGGTTTTTCCCCGTCCATCTTGTGGTACGGGATATAAAACCCGCCGCCGAAGTCGAGGAAGTCCAAGTCGTCGAAGCTGCGAGCGATTTCGATCAGAGCTTTCGCGCCGATAAGGTACATTTCTTGGGCGTATTGCGAGCCGATGTGGTGGTTGATGCCCGCAAGGCGCAGGTTATATTTATTTAATAATTCCTTAACCTTGGGGATGTCCCCGGGTAATACACCGAATTTTGTGTCGTCGCCGCCGGTTACTACTTTTCGGTGGTGGCCTGCGCCTATGCCTGTGTTGAAGCGGACGCAAATGTCGCCAATACCCTTGAAACCCCGGGAGGAAGAACGGTTGCACTCCCTTGAAGGCGAAGTCGGTCGTTGCAACCGTTCTTCCTCCCTGGTGTCCGCGCATAGCTGTCCGTACGTTTCCAGTTGTGAAAGGGAGTCCACGCTTACGGGTAAGCCTTTTTCGATGGCGAAGCGGAGTTCGTCGGGGGCGGCGTTGTTTACGATAAAAAAGATGTCCTCCGGGGGGAATCCCGCTGTTAGCGCGGCTATCGCCTCGCCTGCGCTGCTTACGTCGGTACGCAGGCCTTCTTCGCGGGCGATTTTTAGCAGGGTGAGGTTGGAATTGGCTTTGATGGCGTAGTTGACTTGGTAGTGCGGATAGGGGCAGAAAGCCTTCATTGCGCGGCATTTTTCGCGGAAGGTGCGCTCGTCGTATACGTATAGGGGCGAGCCGTAGGTTTCGATTAGAGATTGGGGGGTGATTTTATTGGGAAACATGGGTGCTTAAACTCCTTTTGGGGTTATGTTATGAATGATTATGACCCCGTGGATTTGTAATGCCGCAGGCCGAAACGGAAGAACCCCCAGCACGGCAATAAAAACGCCAACGCAAGTACAGGCGTCAACGCGTACAAAATACTTTCTTCGCGGCCCACGAGGTACAATAAAGGATAATACTGGATTAACGCCAACGGCACAACATAGGTGAGGAATTTGAGCACGCCTTCGCCGTATACGCTGAAGGGCAGGCGACCGTGTTCGCGCCCGCCGTCGGTTAGGATATTCATGAATTCCAAACCTTCGATTGTAAAAAAAGAGAACGCGGCGTATAAAACAAAAAGCCCGAAAAACAAAACGGAACCGCAAGTTATCATCAGCGTTAGCGTTAGGATTTTATCCCATGTCCAATCAATCCCGCTGCGGGGCAGCGCATAAACCAGTATCGCCACCGCTTGTACGAAACGCCCGAGCCGTGAAAATTCGACCTGCGAAGCCAACACTTGAAACACGACGTTGCGCGGGCGCACCAAAGCGCGGTCAAACCCGCCGTTGCCTAACAACATGGGGAAACGGTCGAAGCCACGCCCAATCAATTCCGATATCGAAAACGCCATAATCATCACGGAAAAGCAAATCAACACTTCTTCATAATAAAACCCACCCACGGAGTCGAAGCGGTCGAACAGGAAATGAATGCTCAGGAAAGTGGCGAAGGCCACCAAAAATTGCCCCGTCGTAGTGAAGAAAAACGAGGTTTTATATTGCATTTGGCTTTTGATATGCACGGAAAAATATTTTATATACAGCCGCATTTTAGCCCCCCTGCACAACGACGCGTTTTAACGCCCGATTCAATAACACCCGTCCGACGCACACCAAAATAACCACCCAAAATACTTGCAACAGCATTCCCCGCGCCAACGCACTACCCGTCAAATATCCGCTGTAAATTAATAAGGGCATGTTCTGCATCGCGCCGAAGGGCGACAACTCCACCGCGATACGCAACGCATCAGGGAAAAACGGAATCGGGATATAACCTCCCGCAAGGAAATCCCCCGCAACTCCCACTACAATTCGTGTCCCTATGCTGTTAATCGTGGAAAACGCGGAAATATAAATCAACATGGAGAAGCTCACCACCACGCCAAGGGAAAGCACCATACTTAATACAAACAATCCCAACCGCGCCCATTCTCCGGGAAAAACAAGGCGATACGGCTCGGGTAGGACAAACGCCACGATTAGAATCGGCAAACACCGCAAAACCGCCCGCGACAAACGGTTGGCGGTGGTCATCGTAAACCATCGGTTGTACAAATCCATCGGACGCACCAATTCGTAGGAAATCTGCCCGCTTTCGATGGCCTCGAAAATGGAATTGTCGTACATCCATATAAAAAATATCGCGATAAACGCCTGTTGCATCCATATGTAGGAAACGGTTTGTTGGAATGTCATGGGGAACGCGGCAGGGTTGCTTCGGTAAAACGCGGCGAAAGCCAAAACATACATAAAACCCCAAGCGAATTGCGTCGTTAGCCCGGCTAACGCCGCCGCCCGGTATTGCAAGGAATTAGTAAAACGGATACGGAACAAAGCCCGATACATCATATTTCGTATTCCCTGTACAGCGCGGCGACCATTTCCTCGTCATTTGCACCTTCCGGCGCACGTTCCTTTAGCTCCGAAAGGCTGCCGTCCAACAAGATTTGTCCTTTCCCGATTAAAATAATCCGTTCGGTCAGAGCTTCGATGTCCTGCATGTCGTGGGTGGTGAGCAGCACCGTCGTGCCGCGTTCGGCGTTTAAGCGTTTGATGAATTGCCGCACCGCGAGCTTGGATACGGCATCCAAGCCGATGGTCGGCTCGTCCAAAAATAAAATTTTCGGGTCGTGTAATAAACTCGCCGCGATTTCGCAACGCATCCGTTGGCCCAGACTTAACGTCCGCGCGGGGGTTTTTATGGTTTCCGAAAGGTCAAGCAGCTCCGTAAGCTCACAGAGGTTCCTTTTATATACCTTTGCGTCCGTTTTATAAATATCGCGGATCAATTCGAAGCTGTCGATGACGGGTACGTCCCACCACAATTGGCTCCGCTGGCCGAAAACCACGCCGATTTCACGTACGTGCGCCACGCGTTCGCGCCAAGGGGTGCGCCCGTTGATTTGACATTCGCCGCCGTCGGGGGTCAGTACGCCGCACATAATTTTAATCGTGGTGCTTTTGCCCGCGCCGTTGGGACCTATGTAACCCACCATTTCGCCGGGGCGGATGGAAAAGGTAACATCTTTCAACGCGTGCACGGTTTCGTACTCGTGCGAAAAAAGTGCCCGAAACGCGCGGCTAAAGCCCGCTTGGCGTTTTGCTATCCGGAAGGTTTTATTTATACCTTGCAGGGTAATCATTAAAAGGCTCCCCGGCGAAGTGTTGGATACGTAAAAAAGAATAAATTTAACAGTAGTGATGTTTTATGTTGATCCTTACGTTATGTTATAACATACTACATATAATGATTATTTTCGGTAGATTATTTTTTACATTTCAAAAAGTAGTAACACATACTCCCCATATAACTTTCCCCACGACTTTTAGCGGAAATCATGTCCGAATCTTCTATTTCAAAATAGTCTTTTAATAAATCTTCAAATTCTTGTGGCAGCATATCAAATTTATCAGGTCGCCCCATATATTCCTCCACCATCATTGCCGACCGTCCGCTTGGGCTTAAAATATTTGGAATATCAAGCACGAGTTTGCCGTTGGGTTTCATCAATCGGTGAAATTCTTGAATTACTTTTAAGACAAAATCTCTTTCAAAATATTCAAGAACACCAATGCAATCCCCGATGTCAAAATAGCTTTCGGCAAATGGTGTTTCATGTACACTTCCGCAGTACAAAGAGCCGATTGACAAACTGTTTTCCACAATATATTTGTAAAGCAGATGAATGGTTTCCTTGCTAATATCAACGCCGAAATATGTTGACGCCCATTTGTCATAACCTTTAAGCATTAAGCTCAAGTTACAACCAAAGTGGATAAATTTCATATTTTGGGTAGGGGATAAATAATCTTTAAGTTTTTTACGTCTGACCTCTTCCCAATCACTTTTATTGTCTTTAACTCTATGCGGATAGTCCGGGTGGTTTGTAATATAATCCGGTAAGTTATCGTATGAAAGACCGTCCTTTTTTCCATGTTCAAAGACGTGTCTGTCATAGGATTTTGCAATCTGCTCCAATTGATTTTCTATTTTCATAACAACCTCCGAAAATGTAAATTTATATGAGGACGATAACCTTGTTGTTCGTGCCCCAATTTTGGATTAAGATTAATCTTGATAATATCGACTTGTATCAGAGTTCCGTTCACCATTTTCCATTCCCCAGCGCTCTAAGATAATCATTTACATAAAACAGCAAGCAACAAGCCGCTTTTTATGGAAATTTCAGCGATATCAGCGGTAAACTCATTACTGACGCCGCATGTTTCCCCCGCGCGAAGGGTACCGTCCGTAAGGGGATAAGCCAACCCGCGGGTAGTGATACCCGTGACTTCGGTGGTAAGGGGGATCAGGGAAAGTGTAGCGTAACGCAGCCCCCCGGTTAGGCATCGGCGGCTGAGAATGACTTCGTCTTTTATCAACCGTATACTCGTCGATTCGTCCCATATCTCGGCAGATACGCTGCCCGTTTGCGCCAACACATGCAAATTAGCCAAAGCATGATCGATACGGCCGCCAAGCGCACCCAAAATTACGATCGAGCAGGGGGCGAAGGGTTCGGCGGTTGCTACGACCGACTTCGCTGACGAATGTCTTTGCATTCGTCCGGAGGGAGTGCAACCGCCGAACTCCTCGCCCCCGGGGCTAAGCGCAACTGCGTGCGCTACGGCAAGCTCTAAATCGGTCTCATCTTTTTCCGAAGGATAAGAAACAACAGGAACACCCCGCGCACGGTAATCGGCGAGCAAATCCGGCGGAGCGGAATCAAAATCACCGATAATGCAATCGGGCGTTAACCCCAACAACGGGAAATGCCGCAGCCCGCCGTCGCAAGCGATAAAATAATCGGAACCGATTATCCTTTCACGCGCCACAAGGTAATTTTCGATTGTCCCGTTTGCGATAATAACGATATGCATAAAAATAATTATAAATTATTTTTTGCGGTAAATAAATATGTATTTTTTCCGTTTATCTTCGTCGGGATATTCGAATGGGTAAATCCGTTCGCATCAAGCGCCTGCTGTGCCTCATCAAGCGCGGACGTTAAGAATACGAACGCCCCGCCCGGCTTTAAAATGCGCGCGGCTTCATTGATAAATTCATTATAAAATATATTTATATTAATATTTTCAAACTCCCCCCAAGGGGGGTCGGTGATGATAGCATCGACGGATTTGTCCCCCAATGGGGTTTTACGCGCGTCCCAATGATTAATAAAACAATTTTTATTCTTTTTTAATCTATTTTTTTGGTGTGCCACACACGCGTCGTTATTATCGCCGGAATATATTTTTTTATAATTTCCGCTTTCAATCACCGCCGCGGCGATCGCACCCCACCCGCCGAATAAATCAACGACGACAAAATCCTTTTCAAGCCCCGCTTCATGCAGCATCACGCTAACGATATCGGGACGCAACTCGCCTTTTTTTAGTGTCTTATCAAACGAAGCGTGCTTTTTCATCCGCAGCATAAAAAAAACCGCGGAATCGTTCCTGCGGTTAAGCCACAATTCAATATCGGGGTTGGCGCGGTTGGGGGAAAGGTTGGTTTTGTAAGAAATAATTTTTTCCAATTCCTCCATAATTTTTGCGGGGATGGCGCATAATTTTCCGCAATCCATCACCACGACGCGAAAGCTCCGCCCGTTTAACTTGGGGAAGTTGAAGCGTTTCCTGAATAATTGCTTCGCGGCGGCGGTAATGTCCTCGCAAAAATAATTTGTCATGATTAAAAATAAATTATTAATGCATTTATTATTTATTTCGTTTTCGCACGAAAACACCAGCGCGCTGTCGAGGGTTTTGATATCCTTCGCGCCGTGGTGCCCAATGATTTTTGCGCAAACATCCTCCAGTCCATAATTGACGCTTGCGTACCATTGTTTCACATATGCTCATCCTCGGATAAACTTATTGATTCTTTTTTCGGCGGCGGCGGGGTTTAATTCCAATATCCGCTCCCGGATTTTCTCCACGGCTTGTTCGGGAGGGATCGACGCAGCCTCTTCGAATACATCTATACCAAAAAAATGCTCCGTTGTACATAGCACGTTTGACGGCCAGTTCACTTCCTCGTGTTCCCCGCAGATGGTCAGGTACATTTTCATTTGCAATTCCGTTAGGGCGGAGTCGAAAGCGGACTTGTCCGACGGAGCGAAACCGCCGATTTTTTTGATGGCGGGCAAGGGAAGGGTGCCGTGTGCCGAAACCGCGTCATATATCCGCTTCGCCGCGTATGAAATCGTACCGCTTTCGTACGCTTCGGCAAATTCCATGCCCCCGCGCCGCGCCGCAAGAAAATAGGGATACCATTCCCGCGTGATGTATCCGCTCTTTTTAAAGAACAGCTTGCCGTAGGCGATATCGTCGCGTTCCGTCAGCACGCGGATGCGCCACGCCCACGGGTCGGTATCGGGGTCGCCGGTATGGTAGCGCACAGGCGTATCATAAGGTGGTGGATCGTTCCAATTCCATGGCATGAGGCAGAAAACCCCCTCCGCGTTGCCGTAGCTCATGGAAAACCCCGCACGCAGCAGGACCTCCACGAAATCGTTGTAATTACGGATTATATCCATCGCTATCATTCCTATCTTTTACTTTCGAATTATTAATTCTTAATCCATAAATTCCTAACTCATAATGCCTATCCCTCAATTATTTCATACCCGTCCCAGCGTACCTCCACGGCTTGGTTGTCGGTCAGCGGGATGTGAGGCAACGGCAGGTCTGTCCTTGCTTCCGTACCTTTTTCGCAATGCACGGTAATGTACGCGTTGATTAAACATAAGCCCGATGTTTCCTTGTCGTACGGTTCACCGATGTTGGGGGTGGCGATCAGGCTGCCCGCACTCGCGCCGACGTATACCTTGTTCGCGTACACCATTTGCTTGATAATTTCGTCAAATTTGAATTCCTTAACGCGGTTAAGCAGGTGCCTTGTATTACCGCCCGTCACGTAGATTACGTCGAAGGCCATCGCTTCTTCCAAGGTCAGCGTGCCGTCGATGTCGTGGATTTTAATATTGTTGGGCATAATCCCCGCGCTTAGCAATTCGGCGAAGCACGCGCCGGCGGCGGGGTAATATTCGAAGCGGTGCGCCGCCGTGGGGATAAAAAGGACACGCGTTTGTGCGGCGGGTTTGTCCAACATGGACAGGAAGCGGTCGAGGATACCTTGTTTTACGGTCCGTTTGCTGAATTCGGTGTAATCGCTGTACCACCCGCTGTCGGTAAGCAGAACCTTATGCCATTTATGTTTTCCGCTTTCCGCTGCCCAGCGGCGGGTATTTTCCACACGCTTGCCTTGCGGCTTGTCGCCGTGTTCCGGGTCGAGGTAGGAATATTCGTATAATGCCTCGCAAGGCATGATGTCACATTCGCCGCAATGCGTCAGCCCCTTGCATTGGCAGCATTGGGCAATCGGACATTTGCCGTGAAAGGGGTTGCCGTTGGTTTCGATACAACCGCCGCAACCGTGGGATTCCTTCCACGGGCAGCCGGTGCAGGGTAATCCGCAACGTGAATCGATCATAATACGTCGCTCCCCACCGTTACGAATTCATGATCGATCCACAAGGTCGCCTCCTCGGTAGTGAAGACCAATATGGTATAAGTAGGGTCGTCGATGCCGCCGGGAAAATGCTCGAAAAAATCGTCCTTCCATAAGTCCTTGCGCAAGGCGGGATCGCGCGTAACTTCCATGGTGCCAATCAATGTCATGCAGTCGCCGCCATGCCGTGCACATACGCTTGCCTTGGGGTTGGCTTTGAAGTGCGCGGTCTTTTTGCTTTCGGTTCCGGTGGACATATAGATTTTTTTGACGCCTTCGGCTTTGCATTTGGACATAACGCAAATACGCGGATAACCGTTTTCGTTGACCGACGCAAGCGTGACATCAGAGCAACGCCCCAACAGATCGATTGCTTTTTTTACGATTTCCATTTTCATTTCCTCCCGTTTTTTATCAATCATATAATAATAAACACGACATCTGTGTGCCGTGTTTATTTGTAATTCGACAAAATATTTTTAGCGATGGATTTTATATCATTAACAATCTCGGGCGGCCCCAGCACTTTAACCTTCGCGCCGAAACCCAGCAGCCACGAAAGCATAAAAGCGCGGTTGGTGAAGCCGACCTCCAACAGCAAGCCGTCCGGCGTTTCGGTAAAGGAATCAAAACCGTACGATTCGATTAAACGGTATTTTTCGCTTGGGTCGAACAGAGCGGTCAGCGATATATTATCTGTGTAACGGGCATTGAAATCGCGCTTTTCCGGTGGGATTGGGCGCGGGGTAAAATATGTATCGCATACCCGCATATTATACAGGCGCACGAGCTTGAACAACCGCCAGTCTTCCCGTTCCAAGCAGAAGCCGAACACATACCACGAGCTCCATTGGAAGATGACGAAGCACGGTTCGATCCGCCGGTGTGATTCGCCTTTTTCGTAGTAATAATCGAACTCGATGTGCCGCGCTTCGCGCACGGCGATTTTTATTTGCTCGATGCGTTGGGTCAAGCTGCCTTTGTAATGTGAAGCGAGGTCGATAACCACGGGTTCCGAAAGGGACACGACGGTTTCGGCATTGGCGCCCAGCTTGTCCAGTGTGCGCTCGATCCTTGATTGCTCGGACACGCTGCCCAGCCCGCGCAAGGCGGCGATGATTTCGGAAAGTTCGTTTTTCGTAAGGATATTTTTATCGAGTTTAAAACCTTCTGCGATCGAAATCCCGCCGCCGTTACCTTGGTGCGTAACGACGGGGATGCCCGCGCGGCAAAGCGTATCGATGTCGCGCCCGATGGTGCGGCGGTTCACTTCGAACTTCTCCGCGAGGGTAGGCGCGGTTACGCGGCCGTTTTGCAAAAGCGTCGTGAGGATGCCCAGCAGGCGGTCGAGCTTCATCAAACCCCCCTAAGAATATTTATTTTAACCGCTCCAACAATGCACCGATCATTTTAATCCTTTTATGCCCCCCGTCCTCCGGGGGTTTTTCGTCCTTATGCGCCCGAATGGTGAGGTACGGGTTTTGCGCCATGGTGAAGAGTAAACGCGAAGGGTTCTTGGTGACGATGGCGGTCAGTTTATCCACATCGACCGTAGCGTCCGCTTTAAAGACAATGACGATGTTTTGCCCTTTTTGCATGACGGTAATCACGCCGATATTACGGGCGTGTGCTTTCATGAGCGCGACCTCCAGCAGGTTAACTACGGGGCGGGGCGGTTCGCCGAAGCGGTCCTCGATTTCCTCCTGTACATCAAAATAATCCTGTTGGTTTGTCACGAGGGCGATCTTTTTATAGATTTCGAGCTTTTGCTGTTCGTCGGGGATAAAACGGTCGGGGATGTACGCGTCCACGCTGATGTCGATCGTGGTTTCGAAGGCTTCTGCCGGGGCTTCACCTTTTAAGCCCGCCACCGCGTCGCCCAAGAGCTTGCAATACATGTCATACCCGATGGCGTCCATATGGCCGTGCTGCTGCGCGCCCAGCAAATTACCCGCGCCGCGTATCTCCAAATCGCGCATGGCGATCTTAAAACCCGCGCCGAATTCGGTAAACTCGCGGATGGTTTGCAAGCGTTTTTCCGCGTCCTCGCGTAATATCTTATCGCGGCGGTACATGAGGTAGGCGTAAGCCAAACGGCTCGAACGCCCCACGCGCCCGCGCAGTTGGTAAAGCTGCGCGAGTCCCATGAAATCGGCGTTCTGTATGATGATCGTATTCACGTTGGGGATGTCCAGACCCGTTTCCACGATGGTTGTACACACCAGCACGTCCACGTCCCCCGCCACGAAGTCGTGCATGATGTTTTCGAGTTCGTGCTCGCTCATTTGCCCGTGGGCGAAGGCGACCTTGGCTTGGGGTACGAGATTGGCCACGCGGATGGCTTCATCGGCGATCGAGCGTACGCGGTTGTGTAAATAATATACCTGCCCGCCGCGTGCCAATTCGCGGTTGATGGCGTCGCGCACGAATTCGTTGTTGGATTCCATCACGTAGGTTTGGATGGGCTGGCGTTCCTCGGGGGGTTCGTCCAATATGGACATGTCGCGTATGCCCGTTAAGGAAAAATGCAGCGTGCGCGGGATGGGTGTCGCCGTCAGCGTCAATACGTCCACGTCGGCGCGCATTTCCTTTAATTTTTCCTTATGGCCTACACCGAAGCGCTGTTCCTCGTCCACGATAATCAAACCGAGGTTATGGAACTTAACGTCCTTCGATAATAAACGATGCGTGCCGATTACAATGTCGGACGCACCCTTCGCCAAATTCTTAAGAGTGACTTGCTGTTCGCCGCGGGTTTGGAAGCGGGAAAGCCGTTCGACCGTAACGGGGTAGTCCTTCATGCGGCTCGCAAAGGTTTGGTAATGCTGCTGTGCGAGGATCGTCGTGGGCACGAGGTACGCCACTTGTTTGCCGTCCTGTACGGCTTTAAACGCGGCGCGGATGGCCACTTCGGTTTTGCCGTAGCCCACGTCGCCGCATAGGAGTCTGTCCATTACGCGCGGGGATTGCATATCCGCTTTTACGTCCTCGATGGCGGCGGCTTGGTCGTCGGTTTCGGTATAGGGGAACTGGCTTTCGAACTCCGTTTGCCACACGGTATCGGGGCCGTAGGTATATCCTTGGCTCGATCGCCGCTTCGCGTACAGCGCGATCAAATCCGCCGCCATAATCTCCACGGCTTGCCTCGCGCGCGCCTTCGCCTTCGTCCAGTCCGCGCCACCCAGTTTGTTGAGCCGCGCCTCCTGCGTGCCGCCGATGTATTTATGCACCAAATCCATTTGTGAGGTTTGTACGTACAAATGCCCGCCGTCGGCGTATTCCAGCTTCAAATAGTCCCGCGCCAAGCCTTCGTTTACCACCTGCTCAATGCCGCGGAAAACGCCGATGCCGTGGTTGTCATGTACGATATGGTCGCCGATACGCAAATCGGTGAAGTGGTTGATCTTTTCCGCATTCTTTATTTTACGGCGTGTACGGCGTTGGGCTTTTTCCTGCGAAAATAAATCCTTGTCGGTAATTACGGCGAGGGAAAGCGACGGGTATTCGAAACCTTCCGATAACGCGCCGCGGGCGACCGTGACGATGCCTGCGGGGATGCCCGAAGGGATGGAACGTTCCGAATCGCTTGAAGGCAAAGCCGCTCCTTCGGAACGTTCTATCCCTCTCGATCCTTCCAACGCACCCGCGAAATACGCGGGGACGTCCAATTCCCGTATCGCGTCCGTTAGTTGCTGCCCGTGCCGCCGCGTACCCGCGAGGATGACCACGCGTTTATATTTTTTCAGCAAATCCCGTAAATCATCGGCCAATTCACTTGGTTTTTTTCGTAAGGGAGAAGAGCTCCGCACATGGAAGGGGATTTCTGGCGGAGCGGGGTTAAATTCACTAAGCGTCCCCGTCATGGAGGAGAACAGCACACGCGCAAACCCCGCCGTCTTATGTAAAACCTGCGCCCACGGGAGCGTGACATGCACCTGTTCGGGCAGCAGCCGACCCGCCATCAAACGGTGGGAAATACTATCGGTATATTCCGCCAGCACGGTTTCCATATGGACGGCAACCGCGTTCGGCTCGTCGAAGAAAAGCACCGTATTCCCGGGTAAATAATCCAGCAGGTTGCATTCCTCTTCGTAGAAGAACGGGAAGAAGGCATCCGCGCCCGTGGCATGGCTGTCCGACCATCGGATAAGTTGCTCCTCGATGGTATCGGCGAGGATTTGCGCTTCTTTATGGTTACCCCTAGCCTTAAGCACAGAAGTTTGATTATCCCGTGCGGCATTAATTCGTTCCCGCGCGCGGCGTAAACGCTTCGGCCCGAAGACCAGCTCCCGTACGGGATATACCATAAACGACGCGGCCTTTTCGACCGAACGTTGGGACAACGCGTCCACGATGCGTATGGAATCAATTTCATCATCAAAAAATTCAATGCGTAAGGATTGCGCTTGATTTAAATAAAGCGTTTGCTTTTCGCCGTCCCGGGGCACATAACTCGCCACCGCCGGAAAAATATCCAATATCCCCCCACGCAGCGCAAACTGTCCCGCCCCCTCCGCCAAGCCGCTGCGTTCATACCCCATCGAAGCCAGCTTACGTATCAAATCCTCAGGCTTAACGCGGTCGTCGATCTTCAATCCCTGTCTATATGTGGCGAATATCTCCGGCGGCACAAGCCTGTCGAGCAGCGCCTCAGCAGAAAGGATGACAATAGGTGAGGCTTTCACAGAGTCCCCCAAGGCGCGATCCCCCGAAAGGCCAATCCCCGCGACCGCCCCCGCTTCCCCCGCCCGCGTTAACTTATCGATCACTTGCAACCGCTGCCGCGTAATATCCACACTCTTCACATCGGCAGCGTAAAAAATCATGTCGCGCCCGGGGTAAAAATGACAGGAATCGGGGAAGAAATACGACAAGTCCTGATGAATTTCCTTGGCTTTCAATTCTGATGACGCAATCACCATGGCAGGGTGGTTCGGTTCATGCAACAACCCCGCCGCCAAATGCCACTTCTGCGCGCCCACCACACCCGAGCACCACGCCGTTTGCCTCCCGCGCACAGCCGCGCGTACCCGGGTAAACTCCTTTGACTCCGCAAGGGGAGCGAGCAAAGCGTGGTTCATCGTTGTTCCCAAATCGGCACGGGATGAAAGCCCGCAAGGGTTAATTGCTCGATAATGTCCGTAAATAATTCGTGCGCGCCCGAGCGGATGACGTGGGACAAGCCCACCGCCGCAAAGAACGTCGTCGGTTCCTCCGTTTCACGCAGCAAACGTTTAATTTCGTTCGCGTAAAAAACGGAGCGCCAATCCATGACCATTTCCTGCATATAAACCATGTAGGGGCAATCGAAACCAACAATTAACGCGAAACTGTCGTTAATGGGCGCGAAATCGTTGGCGGCATAAAAATACGCCATCTCGTCAAGGGTCAACTCGCCGCTTTCCAAGAAAGCCTCCACCATAACGTCCGGCGGATGCAGGTGCATAATCATCGCCAGCAAAACCTCAAGGGGAGGGTTATACAGGATGTCCAGTTGCTGTTCGATGGGTTCCAGTCCGATGACGGGTAAGCCCCGCTGCGCCGCCACGGACGCGATATAACTGTCAACGCTTGCCTCAACGCCTACATCAAGACCCGACAGGCTTACCGCGATACTCAGGTTCAATTGCCATACGAGGTATGACGGGTTCATGGTATTTACGTCGTTATAGGAAACTCCCCATGCGTCCATCATTTCCACCATGTGGTTATAGTGTTCCTCCGGCAGCAAATCAACCCATGTCAAGCCGTCCGGTAAAAATATCGCGCCCATTACCGCATCCATCATGGCTTCGGGTGAAAGCCCGATTTCATCGACCTCCACAAGCACGACGTCCGCACGGCGCAAGGCATCCTCCACGACTTCCGCCAGCGGGAACCAATCGGGCATACCCCCGTGGATGGTGCCGAAGATGTACGCCGTATTTTCGCCGTACGTGACGCGGTGGATCGCTCCGTGGATACCGCTGCCCGTATTTACGGATATGGCGGGGGCTTCGGAAGGGTCCCCGCCGGAGTTCGGCGGCGTAACATCGGGCGTCGCGGTCATCGCGGGCGTTGCGGTCGGGTTTACGGATGCGGGGGCATAAACCTCCTGCGTACGTGAACACCCGCCAAAACCAGCCAAAAATATAAGAACGCATACGATTAATATAATCTTTGTTTTCATTCCGTTTCTTCTCCCCGTTTCGTTTTTTTATTGAATTGGTTCATCGCCGCTTGTGTTCCCTCTTTTAATATACACGCGACAGCGTCCCCCGCCAGCGTCACGCCGCGGATAAAACCGTCCCATTCCTCCCGTTTAAAGCGGCTCAGTACGTAATCCGCCAAGTCCCACCCCTCGGGCTTCGCGCCCACGCCGATACGCACGCGGGTGATTTCGTCGGTTTTAAATAACGCGATGATATTTTCCATGCCTTTTTGCCCGCCCGAACTGCCCCGCTCGCGCACGCGAATATCCCCCACCGGAAGCGCGGCGTCATCGTACACGACGATTAAATCCGTTGGGGGTAATTTATAGAATTTTAAAATGGCTTGCACCGCTTCGCCGCTGAGGTTCATGTAGGTTTGCGGTTGTACCAGTAACGCCTGTGTCCCCGCTATTTTCCCTTCGCCGACAATGGCGCGGAAGCGGCGGTTTTGCTTGGTCTTTACTTCGAAGTCATAACACAGCTTGTCGATACATTCAAAGCCTACGTTATGCCTCGTTCCTTTGTACGCTTGGCCGGGGTTGCCCAACCCTACGATGATTCGCAAAGGCATCATCCTTTATTTAATGCTGATGGGGAAATTCTATCGAATAAAAAATGAACTTCGTATCATCGAATGAAAAAAATGTTACATGGTGGTGATTCGTATCAAAAATTGAAGTGTTAAAGCCGCGGTACATGAGTATACCGTCTTCGCCGCGATAATAATACAACGGAATCTCGTAAAATAACAGCCGGCAATAATTTTCCGCGTTTTCCCGGGTTAGGGAGATATATACCTTATCAAAATCGGGATGGTATTTCTTCATTACAATATCCAATACCTGTGAAGCGGGAACGCACGGTTTTGCGGGCGTAACCGATTCATATATACCACCGGGGCCTTCAAAATCGATATAACGGAAATCGTTCCAATCGGGAAGGTAGCGGATATGGGCATACCAAACAACTGTATCATACGTCACTTCATCGAATAAAAAATTACGTTCCGGTATCGTTCCGTTGTATAGGTTATATCTTACGGATTCGTCCTCCATGCGCCATGTATGCCGCTCGACCATATGGTTGATGAAATCAACCGATGTATGTTGGTTGTGGGGCCCTACGGAATAAAAATCATATTTATGGAAGGATGTGAGTTTGAAATTGCCATTTGTATAAGCGAAGCGCATTTCTTGGCTTGTAGACCACGCGCTTCCCATAAGGTAGTGAATAATCAAAAATCCGTCTTCTATAAACATTTTGTCAAACGCATCCCCAAACCGCCCGCCGCTCCCCGCGTCGGGAATCAAGGATTCATTTTTGTGCGCGATTATATGGCCTCCGTGTTCGTCACCGAGAAGTATATAGATATGGCGGGGCGAACCGGGGGTGAATCTGTATTCATCTTCACTTTTTTCCGCAAATTCAACGACGACGGCAAAGTCGGTAAACCCGTCATGGTTTAAGTCACCGGATGCAATAAAAATGACGCGGCTGTACGCGTCAAGATATAAAAAATGCCTGTGAAGGGATGAGGCTTCGGTAATGGCATATATATTTTTATGTATCAATGATTCGATTTCCGATGACCTTATTTCGGGTGTGTGCCATAAACCCGGTTCGCTTACCCGGACGGTGATGATCGGGTTGGCTGTCGGGGTCGCAATATCGTTAACCGGTTCTTGTTGGGTGTTGCAAGCGGCTAACAAGAACAAAATACATGGGATAAAAAAATAATTTAAATGATACTTATTCTTCATCCGCATCATCCTTCGTGGCTTCCAACAATATATGGGTGGAGCCGTTCAACTCCTGCACCGTCCGTAAGGTCTTGTTTATCGCCCGCGTGCGCCGCCCGACGATTTCCTCCAGCGTTTTGTCCGCTGTTTGGATTTGCTTCTGCGCCCGGTCGAGGATATCGCCGAACTTGCCGAACTCTGCCTTCACCGCGCGCAACGTGTCCCAAACCTCCTGCGAGCGTTGCTCGATGGCGAGCGTTTTGAAGCCCATTTGGAGCGATGAAAGGAAAGCGGAAAGCGTCGTCGCCCCCACCGCCGTCACGCGGTATTTGTCGCGCAGTTCTTCGAAGAGCGCGGCGTTCTGCACCACTTCGGCGTACAGCCCCTCTGTGGGGAGGAACATAAGCGCGAAGTCCGTCGTCCTTGGCGGTGCGATATATTTGTCGGAAATGGTTTTCGCTGATTCGCGCAGTTGCCGCGCCAAGGACTTTCGCGCTTCTTCGATGGCGGTTTTGTCCTCCGCGTCCAGCAAGCGGTTATAGTCCTCGATGGGGAACTTGGAATCGATGGGGAGCAGCAGCGGTATGTCGCCGTTGCCGGGCAGCTTGATTGCGAATTCCACGCGTCTGCCCGATGTGATTTCGGCGTTAACTTCATATTGCGCGGGCGCGAGGATGTCGGAAAGGAGCTTTTCCAAGCGTACCTCGCCGTAGGTGCCGCGTTCCTTTACGTTGGTTAGGGCGTTCTTTAGGCTCTTTGCGTCGGCGGCGAGGTTCTTCATTTCGCCAAGCCCCTGCTGTACGTTTTCAAGCTGCTTGCTGACCAGCTCGAAGGACTGCGACAGCCGCGTTTCCAAGGTTTTTTGCAATTTTTCATCCACAACGTTTTGCATTTGCTCCAGGCGTTTTTCGTTGCTTTCCTGCAAGGATTTCATTTTATTTTCAAGCGTTGCGGTTACCTTTTCCATGTTTTCGGTGTTGCCGCGTTGGATGGAAAACAAACGCGTGTCTACCTGCTCGGAAAATTCGCGCAGGCGTTTGTTCACTTCCTCCCGGTTGAGTTGCAATGTTTCGGTCACGCTTTTTTGAATAAGCCCGAAGCGGTTAAACTGCTCGGTCGCGCCGTTTGCTATTTGCCGCGCTATTTCATTACGTTGCTCTTCGGTCGCGCGCTTTAATAATTCCGCGATATCCCCGAGCGGCGATTTTTGCCTTCCCGTAAGCACGGAAAATAGAATAACAAGCAACACAATGATAATAACGATGCTTAGAATTAATTGAATATCCATGACGATCCCCCGTTTTTATCCCCGCTCGTCGGGGAGGGTCGGTTAGCGGAATGGGTAAAACAATCCTACTCCGTTTTAAATACAACCTTCTCCTCCGCGTAATCGACGGTAATTTTATCCCCTTCTTTAAACCGCCCGCGCAGGATATCCTCAGCCATTTCGTCCTCGATTTTGGTCTGTATCGCGCGGCGCAGCGGGCGGGCGCCGTATACTTGGTCGTAACCGTCTTGGGCGATGTATTCCACCAGCGCATCGGTGAAGGTTAACGTGACACCCAAATTATCCGCGGAACGCTGTACGGTTTCGTCCAGCATTAATCGGGTAATGGCTTTTACCTCGTCCTCTCCCAGCGGGTGGAACACGATAATATCGTCGATCCGATTGATAAACTCGGGGCGGAAAAGGTTCTTCACTTCGTCCATTACGCGTTTTTTCATGTCCTCGTAGGAGCGGTTCTTATCATCGGCTTGCGCGAATCCCAGCGTCTTGGGCGACACGATTTGCCGCGCCCCGGCGTTGGAAGTCATGATGATCACGGTATTCTTAAAGTTAATTTTACGCCCCTGCGCGTCGGTGATATGTCCCTCGTCAAGGACTTGGAGCAAAACGTTAAATACGTCGGGGTGCGCTTTTTCCACCTCGTCGAAGAGAATGACGGAATAGGGCTTACGGCGTACGCGGTCCGTAAACTGGCCGCCTTCGTCGTAGCCGACATACCCCGGGGGAGAACCGATCAACCGCGAAACGTTGTGCTTTTCCATAAATTCCGACATATCCACGCGGATGATGGCGTTTTCGTCGCCGAACAGGATTTCCGCCAACGCGCGGCACAGGTGCGTTTTGCCCACGCCCGTGGGGCCGAGGAAAAGGAACGAGCCGATGGGCCGCGCCGGGTTCTTTAAACCTACGCGCCCCCGCCGTATCGCCTTGGAAACGGTGGTGACGGCCGCATCTTGGCCGATGATACGCTTGTGTATCGTGGCTTCCATTTCCATCAGGCGTTTGCCTTCCTCCTGTTGTAAGCGTTTGACGGGGATGCCTGTGGTAGCGGCTAAAACGTCCGCGATTTCGTCCGCGTTGACCTCGTGGTGGGATTTGGTGTTGGTCGCTTTCCAATCGGATTGCGCGTCTTCCAATTGCTTCTTTACGGCGTTTTGCTTTTGCTTGAGCAAACCCGCTTTTTCGAATTCCTCTATTTTGATCGCGGCTTCTTTTTCCGCGTCCAGTTCCGTGATTTGCTCTTGCAACACCTTGATGTTGGGCGGCGCGGTGTAGGAACGCAAGCGTACCTTTGAGCAGGTTTCGTCCAGCAAATCGATCGCCTTGTCCGGCAAAAAACGGTCGGAAACGTACCGCGCCGATAACCGCACCGACGCCTCGAGTGCCTCGTCCGTTATTTTTACGCTGTGGTGCGCTTCGTATTTGTCGCGGATACCGCGCAGGATTTCGATGGCTTCTTCTTCCGTAGGCTCGTCCACCATCACGGGTTGGAAGCGTCTTTCCAGCGCCGCGTCCTTTTCGATGTGCTTGCGGTATTCGTCCAGCGTAGTCGCGCCGATGACCTGCATTTCGCCCCGCGCGAGCGACGGCTTAAGGATATTCGCCGCGTCCAGCGCACCCTCCGCCCCCCCCGCGCCGATGAGTGTATGCAATTCGTCGATGAACAGGATCACGTTCGGATTAGTGGTAACCTCCTGCACAACGCGTTTGATCCGTTCTTCGAATTCGCCGCGGTATTTCGTCCCCGCCACCATACCCGGTAAATCCAATTGAACGACACGCTTGTCCTTCACGGGTTCGGGCACGTCGCCGGAAACGATCCGCTGGGCAAGCCCTTCGGCGATAGCGGTCTTACCCACGCCGGGGTCACCCACCAAACAAGGGTTGTTTTTGGTGCGTCGGGTCAGGATTTGGATCACGCGCTCGGTTTCCTTTGTGCGCCCCACGATGGGGTCAAACTTGCTTTCCTTCGCCATTTGCGTAAAGTCGCGGCTGAAACGGTCAAGCGTGGGTGTATTATTTTTGGTTTGCTTTAAAGCGTTGGGGTTCATGGGGAAGGGTTGGCCGGGGTGCGGATGGCTTTGGTGCGGCGGTTGGTTGCCGCCCAGCATCAGCATCATGTCGTCGTACAACTTCTGTATATTGCACGAAAGGTCCATGAGGATACGCAACGCCGCGCCCTCCTGTTCCTTCAACAGGGAAATCAATAAATGTTCCGTCCCGATATAGTTGGTATGCATCCTTGCGGATTCCTGCTTGCTTAATTCGAAGATACGCTTGGCGCGGGGGGTAAAGTCCTGCGGCGCGGCACCGGGTAAGCCCTGTTGGGCGATGCCCGTGCCTTCGATGCGTTTCTTGATATCGTCGGGCGATACGCCTTGGTTTTGCAACGCTTTGGCGGCCACGCCGTCGTGCGTTTGCGCAAGTCCCAACAGCAAATGTTCGGTGCCCACATAGGACTGCCCCATGGATACGGCCGCGTCCTGCGCGTTTTGGATGGCGCGGCGCGCTTTTTCGGTGAATGGTCCTTTCATTGGTTCCTCCTATTTGAATATTTCGCGTAGATATTCCGCACGTGCGTAATCGCGGTCCAGTTCATCCATTTCCCTGCCGGCGATGCGTTGCAAGTGGCCGGGTTGGATCTCCATCATGATTTGATAGATTTGCTTGACGGGTTTGGGTTTGTCCAGCAAGCCGTACAGGTAACCGAGGCGAACCTCGGAAAGCAGGTCCATCGCTTCCTTGGCGGTGATTTTGCGGCTGTATGCCAATACGCCGTACGCGCGGTACACCATGTTTTCTTGGTCGGCGCGGTGCGTACCCAGCATTTTGTCACGCGCCTGCGCCTCGTGCTCCATTACCTTGATGGTCATATTTTGCAAGACTTGGATGATTTCCTCTTCGGTCTTACCCATGGTGGTTTGGTTGGAAATTTGGTAAATGCCGCCCATCGACTCCGTCCCTTCGCCGTAGATGCCGCGCAGGGTAATGCCGAATTTGGAAATGATCGGCAACAGGGATTTGAATTGGTCCGTCCGTTCCAAAAAGGGAAGGTGGATCATATAGGAAGCGCGCAAACCCGTGCCTGTGTTGGTGGGGCAAGCGGTCAAATAACCGTACTCGTGGTGAAAGGCGTATTCCATACGTTCTTCGATGAGGTCATCCAATCGGTTGGCTGCCGTCAACGCATCGGATAACGCGTCGCCCGCCTGCATGGATTGGATGCGGATATGGTCTGCCTCGTTTAGCATCACGGAAAGGTTTTGGTCGTCGCTGATCAAAAGTCCCCTCGGTAACAAACCCCGTATAAATTCCGGTGAAATGATGTGCTTCTCCAAAAAGACCTTCTGTTCGGCTTCGCTCAGGTTCTGCATGTCCAGCTTATGGAAAATGGAAATCGCTTCTTGCATCTCCTGCACCATATAAGCGGCGTTGGGGGCGTTTAATTTTTGTTGGAAGGGGTATTTGCGCAGGTTTCGGGCGAGTCGGATACGTGAGGAAAGGATGGGGTTGATATCGGTTTTTTCCGAGGTGAACCATGGGCTGCTCATGATTGCAGCTCCTTCGGTGCTTCAAGCGCGCGGATTTGGTCGCGTAACCGGGCCGCGTCTTCGTAGTTTTCGGCTTCGACGGCTTCCTTAAGCTGGCGGCGCAGCTGATCGGCCTCACGCCGCGCGCGCAAGTCCGCGCCCAGCCTTTGCGGAAACTTACCTTCGTGACGGGTCGAACCTTGCACGTTTTTGAACAGGGCCTCGATTTCCTTGGCGAAGGTATGGTAGCAAGCCTCGCAACCTAATTTTCCCGCCGATTTGAATTGCTCGTAGGTCATGCCGCACCGCTCGCAGGGGGTGGTGGGTATCCTCGTCGGGCGGTTGGCGGTCATGGATTGCAACGAAGTAAGGAACCCTTGGAAGATATTTTCGAATGATATGGGCATTTCCATCTTAAACGAGCATGATTGGCAAAGGTGAATTTCCGTTTTGTTGCCGCCGATGAATTGTTGCATATGCACCGTGGCGGTATTTTTTTTGCATTTTTCACAAAGCATGGCAGATACCCCGTTCTTATATGAATATCCTAGTCTACTATTCTTCCGCAAGAAAGGCAAAATTTTGTATTCGCGTCGTTGGATGCGCCGCAAACGCGGCATTCGCGTTTTGTAAGCGGCGCGTTCGTAAATAACGCCGACGGCGTATCCGCGTCCGCGCTGGGTGCGGGCATTGGCGGCGTTTGCGCGGTTGCGCCCCCCGCTTCCAAGCGTATCCCGCACTTGGGGCAGAATTCCGAATTACGTTCCACGCTTTTGCCGCATTTTGGGCATTCCCGTATGCCCTTGATGGCGGCGATCTGTTCCTTTATTTCCGCGATTTTACGTTCGGCGGCTTCCAGCTCAAGGTATTTTTCGTCGAAGAATTTACCCAGCGTGCCGCCGTATTGGTAGATTTCGTGTACCTTCTTCCCGATTTCGGTATAAAGGTTTTTGATCGTCGTTTGCTCGCTTGTCAACGAAATGTTCAGCTTTGCGGTCTTGATCAAATCACCGGTGGTTTTACTCGCGTTTTTTGTCAGGTTGACGAGCGTTTCGCGGATTTCCGCCATGGTTTACCCTCCCCTAAAGAAACATCATATATTCCATAAACAAATCGTTGAATTTGGGATGCGCGGCGAGGCTGATTTCGGTTGCCGACGCGGCGAGCGCCGCCGTACTTGCGGGGTCGTCGGTCAAAAGCGTTTTAGCTGCGCCGCCCAAGGACGCATTGCCAACGGCTTTCGTTTTTTGCGCCATACCCGCGGGCAAAAGCCCAAGTGTTTCGGCATTACGTGTGTTTAATTTATATCCGAATCCCCCGGCTAAATATACATGGCTTATATCATCGGGGGTGCATCGCGCCGATTCAAGCAGTATCTCGATGCCTGCGCGAATGGCGGACTTCGCCAACTGCACTTCACGGACATCGGCTTGGGTAAAGTAAATGCCGGGTGCCGTTTCCACGCGTTTGTTCGGGCAAGCGTCGGATAAACGGCCCGTTTCGTCAACCATCCCGTGGCGTACAAGCTCCGCCGTTATATCCACCACACCCGTGCCGCATATACCGATGGGGGATACGCCGCCGATGGTCTTATATTCGAACCCGTTTGATTCGAGCGTATACCGCGCGTATGTTACGGCGCCCGAAACCGACGCGATCCCCTGCGAGATATTACCCGCTTCGAAGGCCGGGCCCGCCGCCGTTGACGAGACGAATATTTTACCTTGGTGCACCAACGCCATTTCCCCGTTCGTGCCGAGGTCGATGAGGAGGTATGTTTCGTTCTTTATCCCGCCAAGGTAAAAAATACCCGCCGTTATATCCGCACCGACGAAGGTTGATATGCCCGGCAGGGTCAACGCCTTGCATCGGGGCAAAAAATCGAATCGTACGGCACGGAGGGTGATATCCACCGGAGTAAAAGGATATACCCCCAACGTATCGCAAGGTAAATCATGCAAGAGGTGGAGCATGGTGGTGTTGCCGGCGATGACCATTCCCCGTACATTATCCGCGGGTACGTTCGCTTGCGCCAATAAATTCGAAATCCCGTTGCGGATGTCTTCTATTATATACGCATGAAGCGTTCGGGCCGCTCCCTGCGTCGCGTTTTTTATACGCGTGACCACGTCGGCCCCGAACGAGCGTTGGCTGTTTGCCGCGGAATATACGGAAAGGCGCCGCCCATCCGTCAAATCAAACAATTCAAACGCAAGCGTGGTCGTACCGATATCCAACGCGATACCCAAGCCGTCGCGTAAGCGAGGGGCGGCTTTTTCCCCGTAATCATAGTATTGCATTATTTCCATGGATGATACCGCGGCGTTGTTGCAACCGCGGCAAATCCCGCCTTTTATGTAAACGGGGCACTTCGCGCAGGTACCGTTATATTTTCCCATGACTTATTCTACCATATGTAAGGGTTTAAAGGAGCAAAACGGTATGGTATAATAAAAAACGATTGATTTTACGGAAGCGGGTGGGCGTATGTGGTTCCAAATAACGGCGGTATTTTTCGTGCTGTTGTTTTGGGCCATTTTTTTTGTAGCCATACAATCCGCCCGTATGAAAAGAAAGCAGTTTAAACTGACGCAGCGTTTCTTGCAGGAAGAAGATGCGGCCAACAGTGTACGTAAGCAACCCCTTGACCCGGAGCTGTTCTTTACCGCCGACCTTAAGGAACTGCCGCCCCTGCCCGAAGGTGACCCCCACAAAGTGGAGCGGGCCGCCAACCGCAAGATGATACGCTTCGACAAGCCGATGTCCAACATCGAATTAAAGAAACGTTACGGCCGCTTGCAACTGGAATACCTGGCGCACTACGAGGAAAACTTCAACGATTACCTGCGCTGCCTCACCAAATGGGCGGAAGCGCTGATAAAAGAAGAAAACCCCGCGGACGCCCTGCGCATCCTGCATTATGCCATTGCATTGGGTTCGGAATTCCGCAACACATATAAATTCGCGGCGGATATCTACGCCGAAGCAAAGGACGCGGAAAACCTCGAGGAACTGTTATCCAAGGTCGTGTTCCATTCCTTCCGCGACCCGGCCACCGCCAATCACATCATTACTTATGTACAGGAAAAGATAAATACACTAAGAACGAATTGAAATAATGAATATTATTATAAAACCAATCAAACCGGCGATTCCAGCGTTATCCTCCCCAGCTTGCCCCCGCGGAATTCATCCAACAGCATAATAGCGGTGCGTTCGAGGTCGATCGCGCCGCCTTTCATTTTAAATCCCCGCGCTTCCCCGATACTTACGAGGATATCGCGGGGGTTTTTTATGTCATGTGACCCTTCCGATGAAAAACGATACCGAACATGGATTGCTTTGGGTGCAACATCCCCCAGCATCATGATCAAATGTTCCGCCAACGTTATCCTGTCTAAAATCAAATCGGACACTGCTCCGGTTACGGCCAAGCGTAAACCCACTTCCGGGTCCTCGAATTTGGGCCACAATACGCCGGGGGTATCCAACAGGTCAAATCCCGCGAACGGGGAAGTTGGCGTTCGCACGTTGATCCATTGTCGTCCCCGCGTCACGCCGGGTTTATCCGCCGTCGTCGTAACGGCCTTACCCGCGAGCAGGTTAATGAAGGTCGATTTACCCACATTGGGAATGCCGACGACCATGGCGCGTACGGGTACGGCCAAACGGCCCTTCTTACGTTTTTGCTCGAATTTTTCGGCCATGATTTGCTGCACGAGGGTCGTTACGCGAGCAGCCGCGTTTTTTTGCTTGCCCGCCTTCAAATCCATCGCAAGCGTAAAAAAACCCGATTGGCGGAAATATTCCTCCCATCGGGTTGTTTGCCTTGCGTTGGCCATATCAGGTTTTGTCAGGATGATGAGACGCGGCTTATTTTTTGCCAGCGTGTCGATGTCGGGGTTTTTACTGCTGAGGGGGATGCGTGCGTCCAAGAGTTCGATGACCAAGTCCACCAACTTCATGTGGGCTTCCATCATTCTGCGGGTTTTGGTCATGTGGCCGGGGTACCATTGTACGGTCACGGCCGGCCCAAACCCCCTATTGGCCAAACGCGTACCGATACGCGCCCCACAATTTCGGAAATGGGGACGTTGCCCACGGAGGAAAAGCGGCTGTCCTTGGAGCCGTTGCGGTTGTCACCCAACACGAAAACGGTCCCCTCGGGTATGGTCACGGGGAAGTTCGTGTCCCAACGGTCGGCGATACGTTCATGCGTAAAGGCGTCTTCGAGGAGAACGCCGTTAACGTAGAAAGCCCCGTCAACGATATCCACTGTATCACCGGGCAGGCCGATCACCCGTTTGATAAAGTTTTCGGACGGGTCCATACGGTAGGGGAAAGCAACGATGTCGTTGACCCGCGGGCCCGAAACCAACCAGCCCAAACGGTTGAGTACGACAATGTTGCCGTTGGAAAGCGTAGGTTCCATGGAGTTGCCGTCCACGTGCGCCATACGGAACAAGAAATTACGTGTAACGAAGATAAACAAAACCGCCAACCCGATCGCGACGAACCATTCTAAAAGGTTACGTACGAAGGGGTTGGCGATTTGGTTTTTAAACATTTTCCGCGGATTTCTTGGGCTTTTGGAAGATGGCCTCTTTTACCTTTGCGGCCTTGCCTACGCGGTCGCGCAGGTAGAACAGCTTGGCGCGGCGCACGATGCCGCGGCGTACGACTTCGACCTTCTCCACGCGGGGGGAGTGCAGGGGCCACGTCTTCTCCACGCCCACGCCGTAGGATATACGGCGTACCGTAAAGGTTTCGCGCAGGCCGCCGTGGCGTTTCTTAAGCACTACGCCTTCAAATACTTGGACGCGTTCCTTTGCGCCCTCCACGATTTTGGCGTGCACCTTCACCGTATCGCCTACGTTAAACGCGGGCGGTTCGACCTTGATTTGCTCGCCTTCGATTTGTTTTATCATGCTGTGCATGGAAGCCATCTCCTTTATTGGTTGCATTCGCGAATTCGGATTATACAACCAATTGATGGATGCGTCAAATAAATCTAATTTACGATGTGATTAACATGAGATAAAGTCCCGTAATAAAAATTGTGAGAAAATGTCTCGTATGAAGGAGACGAGAATCGCGATGAGCGGGAAGCAGTTGAAGCGAGCGCATGTACTGAGGAAGTTC
>Ga0123353_10000291_pt1 | contig 62161 bp, 60 predicted proteins | sample TergutLab28metaG_3_FD_92763 | JGI IMG/M metagenome (GOLD analysis project Ga0123353, IMG submission 92763) | Labiotermes labralis P3 segment gut microbial communities from Petit-Saut dam, French Guiana - Lab288 P3 | ecosystem: Host-associated > Arthropoda: Insects > Digestive system > Gut ... | reverse complement strand
TATTAGTCTAGCTGTTTGATTACGCATTTCTTGGGGATATTTACAATTATTACTTGGCATGTGATTACCTCTTGGTCTTTCTATGCATACGATATCACAAACCACTCATGTTTTCCCGCCGCATACCAGTTTTTGGTGTTGCAAAATATGATGTTTTAGGTTTATAATGTCATGTCTTGTGGGGTCAAAAAAGCTCTTAGTACTTTCCCACCAAGCGTGCCGTTTATTTTTTACCGTGTGGGCGGTTAGCTCAGTCGGTTAGAGCACCTGCCTTACACGCAGGGTGTCGGGGGTTCGAGTCCCTCACCGCCCACCATTATTTAACAGTGTTTTTTCGTCGTAACAACCGACTATATTAACTGAGCCGCATAAAGACTCAACACGTTTTAATGCTTTATCTACCTTTTTATCTTGAATATTACCTACAATATCTGTGAGAAAATAGTAGCCCTTATTATCTTGACGCGATTCTATGCGGTAAAGACTTATGTCTTCACTTAAAAAAGGTAGTAATAAATCGGCTAAGGCACCACTGCGGTTTTCCGTGCGGAAAATAACACTGGTGATATTGCTTTTCTTAGTATATTCTGGAGTGTCAGCGATGACCATAAAGCGGCAATCACCGTTTTCTTTGTTACCTTTAATCCATACTTGTTGCACTATATAGCATTTTTCTTTAAGCAACATGTTATAAATAAAGCTGTCAGCCCCCCATCGTTCGTTTTCCGCCAGCAACACGCCGTAATGAACATCTTGGTTTTTTATAGCCATAATTACTTCTTTATAATCTTTGACTTCTTTTAATCGACCATGTGGGAAAAAGATAGCAGCGGCTTGAGCTGATTTATTGCCTTCATAGGCTATGTTTGGGTTTTTGTTTTTAACATTTCCTGATAATGGTAGCCATGCTTCTTTAGAGTTGGGATATCTTTTTTGTTGATTACGGCGGCTGCTTAGATTCTGTAAGTGCCCTATCAGGGTTTCTATATAATATTTATCGTTACTGTCGCTAAGCTTAGCCATTGTATTGATAGCTTTTTTCTCGCGTTTTTTATCTATAACAGGTATATTGCTAAGTTCAGAAATAGTGCGGCTGGCTTTTAAGCGCTCACCCAAAATTTCTATCATTTGCTTATCCAAAGCATCTACATATTCTTTAAGGTCTTTAATTCTTTCTTTATTATCCATCGGTGTGCTCTCCATTTTATCTTTAAAGTTCATTTATCCAGTATAACATATGTCTTTTTATTTTCTGTTAAACAAAAAGATTGCCCTGATTTTTATTGACAAAAAACACGCTACAGTTTTAAATGCAGTTATATATCTTAATTAAAGAGCTAAAAAATGATCAATATAAATCCTTTGAAATGGTATAAAAAGCTGCAAGAAAGTGCCGCTCGTCGTCAGAGTGGCTATTTTATGGCTGAAGGTTACAATGTTATAAGTCAAATTGCCGCTGTTGCTCCGGATAGTATAGAGGAGATACTTTCTTCGGTAGCGGTACCGTCAGAGCTGACCGGCTATCCTTTGCGCATGGTTTCCCCCAGTGGATTAGAAAGTATTTTAGCAGCCAAAACACCGCAGGGTATAGCAGCTCTAGTAAAATTGCCGCCTGAAATCTATTCCAACCGTTTGCCATTTAAGACAGGTAGTCGTGTTTTACTTTTGGATGGGGTGGCTGATCCTGGCAATGTTGGTACACTTATACGTTCAGCTGCTGCTTTAGGCTATGATGGTGTAATACTTTCTGCTAGTGGCTGTGATGTGCTTTCTCCTAAAGTAGTGGCGGCTTCAGCTGGCTCACTTTTTTCTTTGTGGATAAGGCGGGTAGATGACATAGCTACTGCTGCGCAAACTCTTAAACGACATGATTTTTATGCGGTAGCTACTGCCTTGGATGGGCAGTCTGACACTGCTGTTTTGAAATCTAATAAACTTTTACTGATTTTGGGTAGCGAAACCCACGGCGTATCGGCACCTTTGCGTGTTTTGAGTGATTATGTTTTACGTTTGCCTGTAGACAATAAAAGAGCTGAGAGTCTTAATGTAGCTGCTGCTGGCGCTATTTGCATGTATATGAGTCGCTATTAAACAAGTTTAATGAGAGCTTCTTTATTGTCACTTAATAACACTGTAATTTATTTTGTTAAACATATCATTTTGTTTTTTGATGCCTTCTTTAGCATAACCTACTATAATACTGCAGATAGGCGTATAGCCTTCGGGAATATTAAGAGATCTAATTAATAACGGATCAGTTTTAAAAGCAGCTATGGTGCCTAGAACAAATACACTGCCTAAACCCAATTCAGTAGCCGCCAACAACATATTCTCAGCAATACAACCAGCATTTAGTTCTTCAACAGCCATGCCGTGAGCACCTTTTTTTCCGGCAATAATAATCAAAGTGGGGGCATCATAAAAAGGTTGCATATTTGGGCGATTAAAAGAGGCAGCCACCAAAGCTGATATCTTTTCCAATCGTTCTTTATTTTGCACGACGGTAATATGCATGGTTTCATAAGCACCCATAGCTATAGGAGCCGAACCTCCAGCAGCCAAGATCTTTATAAGATCGTTTTCATCAATTTGGGTGTCTCTAAAACCACGAGTGGATTTGCGGGTGGCTATAGTTTTAAAAGTATCCATTTGTACCTCACTGTTTTATAGGACTTATCAATCTCGTATTTTACTTTAGCATAAATCAAACGTCTTGTGTATAGTTTATGTTAAATGCATGATATTTTTTATATAAAGTGTTTAGTTGAATATTATGCGATTTCTCAGTAATATTTTCATGAGCTTTTTATAGCAGATAACCCAATTACTTTTTCATTTTTAGTCATATTATCAAAAAAGTTAATAGCATTATTTATTTGAAAATCGCTTTTTTATGAGCGAATAACGATTTTTGTCTTGTTCAGCAATAGTTATAGCGGCGCGACCGCATTTTTCAAAACCAAAATGCACGCTGGTTATGTACTTTTTCTCTCAAGCACTTCAATGGCCGCTAATTGCGTTAAGTTTACGTAAAGTTATTTTTGCCAATAGCGCAAAATTCAAGGATTTTTCACTGACGCCAGCCATAAATAGTATGGTAAACTAATTTAAACTCAGATTACATTCTTTCTTATAGATCTTTTACATGTAATGTGTGCAATAAATACCTCCTATGGTAAAACATGCCATAGGAGGTATTTTCTTTGCGCCTCTATTCAGTTGCTACCATACGCAATTATTTGCAGCGGCCCTTTTTAGCAGGGGCAGCAGCTTTTTTAGCAGGGGTAGCTTTTTTAGCAGGGGCAGCTTTTTTGGTTTCGGCCATGTTATTTTCCTCCACAATATTTTTGTCTTAAATAGGTTATTATTCTAAAGCGGGCAAACTATGGTGAGCTGTTGGTATGTGCACCGTGGTCACAATCTTCATTAGAGTACAAATCTTTGTTGTTGGCATACTCTTTGCATGAATATACCGTGTTACTAAAGCTACTGTCTTTAAAAACCACTTATGTATATAAACATATACTATCAATAACAGAAGTATTATAGCACAAATTAATTGTGGCACATACATTAGATCATACCTAAAACGTTAAAAATTACAGCGCATATACATGTCAAAATTATCAGACTTCCAACATAAACAATGGTAGTTTTGTTCCCCATTTCTTTATTGGCTATTATGGATGGTAGCAATGTTGATTGCTGGTCCTAATGCCAAAAAATAAGAGCACCCATTAGTGCCATGCCGGAAGCTATCAGCAAAGCCATCATTGGCACGACAGCAGTAGAGCATATGTAAACAGGAATAGCTGCTAAAGCTATGATAATATATGTCCAAAAACTACCTCCCAAAAGCTCAGCCATAACATCGGATGGCAGCATGGTACTAATAAATACTAGTGATGAATAAACTTAGTACAATTAAACCACCCACTTCGCCAAGCATGTCTGTATAACCATATTTTAAAGCCGTTTTGATTTTTTGTCAGAAAGTAGGAGAGATAGTGCAAACCGTAAATTGTATCCGGTTAGTCTCTAAAAGGTAGTCATGGCGTTCTTTTTTATCAAATATACGTAACGCAATAAGGCTGGTGCCGATAGCGACTATCAAAGCAGTGGCTATATAGATGCTGGTAAATTGCCAATCCACCATGACTATAGCAAGTATAATAGCAGTGATTGAGATAGCTGGAGTGGCGATAATAAAAGCTAGAGTAGCACCGCGCGAGGCTCCTTGTTTATGTAAAGTTACAGTATTCTTTTGTCTTAAATAAGTTTTAAATTGGGGCACACATCAAGCGAATTATCGGCAAATTGCTCTTTTAAATACTTTTGATAGGCAGCAGCAGCAATAAAGGCGGCGTTATCAGTGCATAGTTTAATAGGCGGGCGAAAAACTACTACGGAACTTTGATTTGTAAAACCATGCCGAAGAGCTTTATTAGCAGCTACGCCGCCGGCCAGCAATATATTTTTAACTTGATATCTTTGGGCAGCATCTAGTGTTTTCTTAATTAACACATCGCATACTGCTTCTTGAAAAGAAGCAGCGCCATCTTGGGCGTTTACAATATCACCATCTTGCACAGCGCGCACTATCGCACTTTTAAGACCGCTGAAGCTAAAATTATAAGTATTTTTTAACCAGGCGCGCGGCAACTTTAAAAAAGCTTTACCGTTTTGAGCGGCTTTTTCTATGGAAGGACCGCCGGGATAAGGCAAGCCCAGCACACGCGATGCTTTATCAAAAGCTTCACCGGCAGCATCGTCTAATGTGCCGCCTAGGCGTTGATACAGACCATGATCTTTTATTAACACTAAATCTGTATGGCCGCCGCTGACAATAAGACAAAGAGCCGGAAAGAGCGGTTCAGTTTCTAAAAGCCAATTAGCATATATATGTCCTTCTATATGGTTTACGCCGATAAGCGGCTTGCCTAAGCCGGCCGCTAAACCTTTGGCAGCGTTTACTCCTACCAGCAGTGAACCAGCTAGGCCCGGTCCGTAAGTAACGGCCACAGCGCTTAGATCTTGATAGTTTATGCCGGCTTGCTGCATAGCCTGCTCAATTACTGGCCGCACGGAAAGCAGATGAGCGCGCGAAGCTGCCTCTGGTACTACACCGCCGTAAGTTTTATGTATATCTATTTGGGTAGCAACTATATTTGACAACAATTCCTTGCCGTCTTTAAGTACAGCAGCAGCCGTTTCGTCGCAGCTGCTTTCTATGGCTAAAATGTAATTCATAGTGCGAATTATAACATTGTTGACTATTTTTTATAAAAACCAGTTTAGTATTTTTCGTCCGGCTATATTAAAGTTGTATAAATGTAATTCAACAGTTTTTATTTTAAACTTATGTTTTCATACCCATCTTTTACTTACAACCGGTTTTTGTTAAAATAAATATTTAAGAAGTGTTAAACCAAGCAGCTAGTTTTTATTGTAAATCGCTGTGCGCTTCTTTTGGGATGGATATGGACAGTACGGTTATATATATTGTAATTCTGGTAGTTTGTTTGATTTTCTCGGCTTTCTTTTCTTTTGCTGAAATTGCTTTTATGACTTTGCCTCGCCATCGTATCAATGTGCTTTTAGAAAAAGGAATCAAGAGTGCTAAAACTGTAGATAAGCTTACCTCACGTCTTGATAAACTATTGTCCACCATTCTTTTTAGCAACACTATTGTCAACGTTGCCGCTGCTTCTATTGCTACTCTTTTGGCTACAAATCTTTTGGGCAGCGAAGAAATCGGGGCCTTTGTGGCTACAATAGCTTTAATTATAGTCTTACTGATTTTTTGTGAAACCACACCCAAAACCATTGCCGCTGTACACAATGAGAAGATAGCTATAGCCTATGCTCCCATATTGAATTTTATTCAAGTAATTTTTACTCCTGTCGTATGGCTATTAAGTGGCATTTCCAATTTTATTGCCCGCTTATTTGGAGCTTATCAAAAAACTGCTCCTGCTGTGTTGGAAGAAGATATACGTTCTATGGTATCGGAAAGCAGTAAACTAGGTGACGTACAGGAGCAAGAAGCCGAGATGATCCAAAATATCTTTGACTTTAGTGACCGCCCGGTTTCCGAGGTGTTTTTACCGCGTCCGGAAATAGTGGGTATTGAAAAAGGCTCAACTCTAGAGAATTATTTACAGCTTTTTAAAGAAACGCCTGTATCGCGTATGCCAATTTTTGAAGAGAATATGGATAATATTTTGGGCTTTATCGCCGCTAAAGATGTGCTTTTGGCTTTTGCTGATGGCAGTGCCGATAATGATACGCTGGTGGAGAGACTTTTGCGTCCGTTGCATTTTACTCCCGAGACTAAAAAAATTGGTGACTTATTTAATGAAATGCGAGAGAAAAATTACAATTTTTGTGTTGTGGTGGATGAATACGGCGGCACGGCTGGTATTATTACTTTCTCTATGCTTATGCAAGAGATAGTAGGACCGCTAGGCGACGAGCATATGTCCAGTGATAAAGAACTACAGCCCTTAAATAAAGATGCTTATCGTATAGATGCCGGCATGAATGTGGGTGAATTAAACGAAGAAACAGGTTTAGATATACCTGAAGGCGAGGGTTATGAAACAGTGGCTGGCTTTATTATGAATTATTTGGGCTTTATACCTACTCAGGGCCAGGTAGTGGAATATAATAATCTACGTCTCGTAATTACTAGAATGAAAGGCAACAGAATAGAAGAGATAATAATTAAACGCGAACAACTGTCTAAAGAAAATGAGCAGAAGAATTAGGCTGGTAGTAAGCCGTGGTGAGGAAGGCAAGTATTTATCGCATTTAGATGTTATGCGTCTTTGGATACGTGCCTGTCGCAGGGCCGGCTTGCATTTAAAATACTCTGATGGTTTTACACCGCGTCCCAAAATAACTATTGCTGCTCCGCTACCGGTAGGGGTGATGGCTAAATCTGATTATGTGGAAATAGAGTGTGAAGAGTTGCCGCGCACTGTGTTAAGCTTGTTGCCTTCCTTTCTGCCGGCTGGTTTTACTGTGAGTGGTGCCATAGAAATAGATAAAGAGGCTCCGGCTCTTCAGGCTTTAGTGCAAAGTGCTGAGTATGACGTGCAGGTATTATGCAATTTTTCGCAAGCACAAATACAACAGCGCGTAGACGATTTTATGGTTTGTGAACAGGTGTTATTCCGAAAAAATAAAGATGGCAATATCAAAGAATTTAATATACGGGCTCAAGTCCATGATGTAAAAATACACAGCATTCAAAATGATATACTGCATTTAAGTTGCTGTCTGCAATGCTCTGGTGAAGGTGCCGGACGCGCCGATGAGTTATGCTTGGCCTTAGGTTTACCCAAGCCGGTACACATTGTGCGCACCTGTCTTAATCTGCAGTCTCATTAGGGACTGGCTGTGGAAAAGTAAGCGAAAGTTTATGGAAGATAAAAAATACCAGCAAAGACAGCAAATAGCTGTTAAATACGCCTCGCGCCGCCGCCTTTATTCTTTATTGGAACTTGGCCTGACGGCAGTTTTGTTTGTTGCTGTTTTTATTTTTTCTAAGTTTTTAGCTGCCTTGTTTAATAATTGGGCATCTTTTTGGGCAGCAACCGTATATTTTATTGTTTTAGCTATTGCTTATTTTATTATTATTTTCCCCGTACGATATGCCAAAAACTATCGTTTGTCCAAAGATGTAGGTCTGCTCAAACAGGCTTTTGGCCGGTGGCTGGGCGATTATATCAAAACACCGCTCTTGATTTTGGTGGTAGGTGCTTTAGCTTTTGGCTTGCTCTATCTGTTGATTGTAGCTACACCTGTTTGGTGGTGGTTATGGGTTGCCTCAACTATTACAGCTCTCTCTTTTATTTTGAGTTTTGTCTACCCTGTTATTATTATGCCTCTTATGTATCGTACATGTTCTATGGAGGCAGGTTTCGTCAAAGATGCCGTAGACGATATTATCAAACGTAGTGGCGTGCCTGTGTCTAGGGTAGACATATTACAGGTTGCCGATGAAGAAGAATCTTCCAACGCTATGATAATGGGTTTTGGCAAGACACGGCGCATGGCTTTTACTGATACTCTTCTAAAAGATTATACGCCTTCCGAAATCCAAGTCATATGTGCTCACGAATTAGGGCATATCAAAGAAGGGCATTTTATAAAATCTTTTGCAGTTTCTTTTGTCTTAACTTTAGTCATACTGTTTTTGACATCGTTTGTAGCCTCGTTATTAATAGGATGGCTTGATATGGGTGATATTACCACTTTATCGTCTATGCCACTGACTATATTGGTCTTTGTCATTTTATATGCAATATTCACCATTTTTTCCAATAAATACTCGCGTAAAGAAGAAGCCCAGGCTGATCTTTATGCCTTAAAATTAACTGATAATCCCGATGCTTTTATATCTATGTTACAAAAGCTTATCAGCCAAAACTTAGACGAAGAATCTCCTGAAGCCATGGTGGAAAACCTTATGTATGATCATCCGGCTCCCGAGACACGCTTAGCTATGGCTAGAGCCTACAAAGAAGGCAAATATAAGTAAAAATCAGTATGACATACAAAACGGTATTAATAGGAGAGTAGAGACGAGAGTATAATCAAACTAAATATCGGTCTCAGAAACCTGCGATAGTAGACCTATTCTTGAAACTTGAGCTTCAAACACCGAAAGACAAGTCTCCATTAAAAAGCCTTTTCCATGAAATTGAGATAAAGCATACATAATTAGTTATTTTTTGGCGCAAGCGACAATATAGCCATTTGCCCATTGTGTTTCTTATATTTTTTATAACTTTTTTGTATACCGCAAAGCCATAAAGGTATATCATCCTGGGTGACTAATGGTATCAGCATTCTTTGACGGCGTTCTATTTTAGCTTCACCCAATATATCAGACACTTTTTTACTGCCGGTCGTTATTAGCAACCGATCGCCTTCGTGCGGCGGACGTATACTAAGTCTTTGTCCATTTTCCAGCCAGAAAATGTCGTGGTTAATATCTAGTTTTAATGGTACTTGCTCTGTTTTTTGCAAAGTAAAAACATATTGGCCAAACAGTACTTGCTCGCCCATTCCTATCGTTGTTGCTTGTAATGGCGGAGGATCATCTTTTTGAAGGCAAAAAATAAACTTATCGTAACTAACTAACATTTGCCAATTCTGTGGAAGCGAAAGTGCACTACCGTTTTTCTTTGCAGTTGCTTCAATGATAAGATCTATATGCTTACTCTCAATATCTTTTAAACTGCCCAGAAGTCTTTTTAAAGCTTCTCTAGCTACTTCTTTAGCAATAGGTACGGGTAAAGATAAAAATGCTTCTTTAGCTATTTCCAAATAACTGCTATTTTTCTCATTAAATAATTTATCAGCCATTTTCTGGGCTTGTTGTCTTATACAACTATTATGTCCATGTATAATAGCAGCGCTTTGAGCAATGGCCTCTTCTACTCGCGGATTAATATCTTTAAGCAGAGGCAAAATTTGTTGACGTATAAGATTACGTTTATAGGCCAGATTATTATTGGAGCTGTCATATCTGGCTTCTATACCTTGAGCAACACAATAAGCACGTGTATCTTGAGCACTAAATTTTAATAATGGGCGCAACAAAGTGATTTCTTTAGCTTGTAGCATAGGTGACAAGATATTAAGAGAACATAAACCTTGAGCACCGCTACCGCGCGCAAGATTTAAAAGGAAAGTCTCCGCCAGATCACTTTGAGTGTGACCGGTCATCACTATAGCTTGATTTTGTTGCTTGGCTACTTGATACAAAAAATCATAGCGAGCTTTACGGCATTCATCTTCACTGCTTTTAGGCTGCTGCCAGTCAATGGTAATAAAATCAATATTAAACTTTTGACAAAGCTCGTTTACAAAAATCTGATCTTGCTTGCTCTCTGTACCGCGCAAGTTATGATTAAAATGGGTGCATGTAATATGTAAATCAAGCTCCTTTTTTACTTGGTTTAACATTAGGAGTAGGCATAGAGAGTCGGCACCGCCAGAAACGGCTGCCACTACACTTTGTTTTTGTACATTATGCTCTTTTAGAATATTTTTAAATGTTTTTAACATGGTCCGAAAATCATTATAGCCCAGATTGTAGCACAGTACTATTAAGTAAAAACCCGTCATTAAAAAATAAACGGGTTTTTTGAGTTGTCAAATTATCTGCTTAAGTTTAGTATTAGGCTTAATACCTGGAATACGCCCGCGTTTTGCCACAGGCTTGCCGTTGATCTCATATATATCAGCGGTAAAATCTATGGCGCTGCGTCCGCTAATAAACGAACCTATGCCAAAGCCTACCACCGGAGCACCCTTAGCTTTATAATCCAAAATGCGTTCGGGAGTTAAACCGCCGGTAACAAAGATACCCACATGGCTGTAGCCGGCCAAATCTAAATGTGCTCGTACCTCTTTTATCAAGTCGGCAGTTACACCGCCGCGCTCACGGGCGGTATCCAAACGTATACTAGTAAGTTTTTGACCCATAACAGAGGCTACATTTAAAGCTTCTTCAGCTTCGTCTTTAAAAGTATCCACCAATACGCTGCGTAAAATGGAAGCATCAATATATTTATCAAAAGCCAAAGCAGCATCTACGGTGTTGCCCATATTTAACACTAAGGCATGGGGTATAGTTCCGCTGGGTTCGATTGACGCCATTTTAGCACCGGCCGAAGTTGCGCAACTAATGCAGCCGCCGACAATAGCAGCATATTCCATAAAAGGCGACACCGATGGGTGCACATGACGTGCGCCAAAAGATATACAGGGAATATTTTGGGCTGCCTCTGCACATTCTTTAGCAGCTGTAGCCCATCCGGTCTGTGAGGATAACATGCCCAATATGGCGGTCTCGTATATACCAAAGCTATTATAAGGAGCAATAATACGCATGGCTGTTTCTTTATAACTGATGGGCGTACCTTCTTCCATAGTCCAAACCTTGCTACCTTCCGGAAGTACATCTTTTAATAAGTCTACAGCCTGATTAATGCCGCATAAAATACCATCAGCACTGGGGAAAAATTCCATAGTGACGGTATTGTTGATATTTTCTTTTTCCAGTATTTCACGAGTACGTAAGAAATAAATATCGGCATTTTTGCCTTTTAAAGTGCTTTCGTCAAAGATATAACCTTTTTTTCTGTTGGTAATTTTTGCACCCAGTATTTTTTCCATATGAGTCAAGGCAAAATTATGGGCATCTTCGTTATAAGAAGCTACACAATTAGCCGGTACTTCGACGTTATAACCAAGTCCTATACAATCGTAAACGGCATAGAGTATACAAATATCAGTACATACACCTGCGATGATAACTTTCTCTGGTTTAATAGTTGCTAATTTCTGTGTTAAATCAGTACCGATAAAAGCGCTATAAGTGCTTTTGGGTATCAGCAGTCCGTAATCTTTAAGCTCATCTATCGGCAGGCAACCGCAGGTACCTTTAATGCAGTGAGAGGGGAAAAGTTTAAACTCGGGATCATTAGGCTCATGCTGGTCGCCCAACAAAAATATGGCACTGCCTTTAGCTTTTTCATTTTCAAGCATTTTTTTAATATTTTTAGTAACCTGTTTAGCTCTAAAGCCAATATAAAGAGGACCATTCTCTTTAATAAAATCATTTAGCATGTCCACAACAATTATAGCGTTCATAAATCTCCTCTAAAATGAATAACCTCTGAACATATTTGTCAATAGGTTAAATATTAATGCTTAAAATGGCGTACGCCAGTAAAAACCATAGCTATGTCAAATTTGTCACAGGCTTCTATTGATAGGTCGTCGCGAATAGAACCGCCTGGCTGGATGACAGCCGTTATACCGGCAGCATAAGCCTGTTCAATATTGTCGGCGAAAGGGAAAAAAGCATCAGAAGCCATTACCGAACCCTTAGCTTTAACCCCAGCTTTTTCACCGGCTATGCGTACAGAGATTACACGATTGGGCTGGCCGCTGCCCATGCCGGTAAGAGATAGGTTTTTAGCTAAGACGATAGCATTAGACTTAATGTGTTTACAGGCTTTAAAAGCAAAGCGCAGATCTTTGAGTTCTTGCTCAGTAGGCTGGCGTTTGGTTACGCATTTAAGCTCTATCTCATCGTCTTTTAAGGTATCGGCTTGTTGTACTAGCAGGCCGCCGCGTATGCGGCGGTAGTCCATGTAAGGCGTACCTTTAATAAGAGGTGCTACCAATATACGCAAGTTTTTCTTTTGTTTTAATATCTCTAAGGCTTCAATACTATAGCCGGGAGCAATTATTATTTCATAGAAGACAGAGCTCATTTCACTAGCCATAGCCAAAGTAACATCACGGTTAGCAGCCACAATGCCACCAAAGGCCGATACTGTATCGGCCTCGTAAGCTTTTTTATAGGCTTGAGCTATATCCTGGTCGCAGGAAAGACCGCAAGTATTAGTGTGTTTTACGATAGCTACACAAGGATCGGCAAAATCGCAGACTACCGTCCAAGCTGCTTCAGCATCCATGATATTATTGTAGGAAAGTTCTTTACCCCACAATTGATTAGCCAAAGCAATACCGCTATCACAAGTATCTTGCAAGGGACTGTATTCGCTGTAAAAAGCACCTTGTTGATGAGGGTTTTCGCCGTAACGCAAGTCATAGCGTTTGCTTAAAGCAATAGTCATGTTTTGCGGGAAAAGATTTGTCTCGTCTTTTCTTAAATATTGAGCAATGGCAGTGTCGTAAGAAGCCGTATGCTGGAAAGCTTTTTGCCCCAGTTTTTTTCTGAACTCATAAGGTATGTAGCCACAGGCTAAGTATTCTAAGGCCTGATTATAATCAGTTGGATCGGTTAAAATGAGTACTCCAGCAAAATTTTTGGCCGAAGCGCGTACCATAGCCGGCCCGCCGATGTCTATATTTTCAATAGCATCTTCTTCTGTAACATTTTCTTTAGCAATTGTTTCTCTGAAAGGGTAGAGATTAATAACGGCGATGTCTATAGTAGAGATGCCTTGTTCAGCCAGCTGTTTTAAATGTTCCGGTTTATCGCGACGGGCCAACAAACCACCGTGCACACCGGGATGTAAAGTTTTAACGCGTCCGTCCATTATTTCCGGAAAACCAGTCAGTTCAGAAATGCTGTGCACTGGTAATCCCGTTTTGTCTAAGGCCTTTTTAGTGCCGCCGGTAGAATAAAGTTCTATGCCTAAATCATGTAGTTTTTTTGCCAGATCAGCTATACCGCTTTTGTTGCTTACACTAATAATAGCTTTCATGATTATTTTTTAATCCCCTTTAAAATAACCTGATTATTGTTGGCCTTTCTGGCTACAGCTCGTCCTATGATAAAAGCATCGGATAGTTTGGAGAGTATGTCAATACTGTCTTCTTTAGAGACGAAAACCACCATGCCTACACCCATATTAAAGACACGGTACATTTCATGCCAATTTACCTTACCCTTTTTTTGTATCATTTTGAAGATAGGTGGTATTTTCCATGAAGCAACATCAAATTCAGCAGCAATATTATCCGGTAAAATACGCGGAGTATTTTCTATTAGACCGCCGCCGGTAATGTGCGCCATGCCGTGGATAAATTTAGTAAAAGGCTTAAGTTCTCGGTAATAACAGCGATGAATTTTTAAGAATTCCTGGCCTAAAGTGCTACCAAGTTCAGTATGGTAGGTATTTAAAGCTTTAGAACTGTTACCCATTATTTTACGTGCCAAAGAATAACCATTGGTATGTAGACCGTTGGAAGGCATAGCTAAAATCACATCGCTCTCTTTAATCTTTTGGCCGTCTATGATCTCGTTTTTTTCCACGCAACCGACGATAAAGCCAGCAATATCATAGTCGCTGTCTTTGTACATACCCGGCATTTCGGCAGTTTCTCCACCTATTAATGCTGTATTATTTTGCATGCAAGCTTCGGCCATGCTTTTAATTACCTCGGCGCACACCTGCGGATTGAGTTTGCCAGTAGCAAAATAGTCTAAGAAAAATAAAGGATCGGCTCCGCAAGTAAATATATCGTTGATGCAATGATTTACTAAATCTGCGCCGACAGTATCATGAATACCCAATGCATTGGCAATACACAGTTTGGTACCTACACCGTCGGCTGAGGAAACTAAAACAGGATTTCGGTAACCTTTAAGTTCAAACATGCCACCGAAAAGCCCAGGTCCGGCCAGCACGCCTAAGCGCCCCAAAGACTGTTTAACGTGTTGTTTAATCAAAGAAGTTGTATAATTGGCGGCATCTATATTGACGCCTGCTTCGTTGTATTTATTGCTAATGGACGTGCCCCCCGCTTCTTTAAGATTTTAAACATATCTGCTTTATAGCAGTCTTACGATACCAAATTAATAATAACATTTTGCTTCTTAAGGGGCAAAATATCGGGCTGCAAATTTAATAAAACACCATAAAGTTGTACAAGCTATTTGACTGCAATATTTATCCATTTTTTATTTTGAAGACTAAAATACAAACAATACGAATAATTGACAATATATATAGTTTTACGATACCATAACTTAATATAATTATAATACTTTTTAATAATGGTTAACTTTTATGATTGTTTTTGCCATATCGTTATTTTTCTAAGGCGAAATTAATTTTTATTGACAGATAAAAATACTTAAAGAAAGGAGTAATGGTCTTATGTTTTTTGTAGGTTTGCTTTTTGCTATTGTTTTAGCTGTGCTTATCACCCTTATAATTGTCAACAAAATTTCAGTAAGATGGTGGGAGTGGGTGTTATTTGCTATCGGTGCTATTCTTTTACTGTTTACCGTCCAAAACTTCCTGAGTTCTTTCAGTGAAAACGAACCCATTGTAGCTTGGCGTTTCTTATTGGTTCTTGGATTACCGGCTCTTATTTTCTTGATTATTCCTGTATTGTTGGCTGTTCGTCGCAACAGTACTGCCGCTGCTTAATATAAAAAATAAATTTAGTAATACAAAAAGGAAAAACAAAAATGTCGCAATTTCATTCTACTCTTTCTAGAAGAGAATTTATGAAAGCTCTTGGCATTGGTGCTGGCGCGTTAGCTGGTGCTGCGGCGGTAGCTCCAGCCTTTCAAGATTTAGATGAGCTAACCGCTTCTGCCAAAAAAAGCTCAGATCATCCATGGTGGGTTAAAGCCAGAGATTTTGGTAGCCTTACTACTGAAGTCGACTGGACCGTACTTAAAGGCCATCTAGCTGATGGTTCATACAATGATAGTCGCAGCGATTCGTCAGCCTCTACTGATTATTCATCCCGTGTTAATGAGTGGCTAGCTGATGGCAGAGCCAAGAAAATTCCTGGCCGCTCAAACCGTGATCAAGCTGCCAAGAGTGCTATTGGCACTCCCAGCATCACTTGGACTTGGCCTATGGCTGCCAATAGTAACGCTGCTCAAAAATGGGAAGGTACGCCCGAAGACAACTTCCAAACTTTACGCTCCTTTGCTCACTATTGTGGTTCTCCCAACTGTGGTGCATTAGTTATAGATGACAAAATGGAAAGATTTGTCACTAAAGCTTTAGAGTGGGGTACTACCTCCAGTGCTTATGAGGTTGTTGGCAGTGGTAATAGTGCTACTATTAAGTTTAGTGGCAATATGAAATATGTTTTCACAGCTACTATTTTGCAGAACTACACGCACAAAAGCTATGAAAATACTAAAGATGATTCTACCGGCCGTGCCGGCTTCTCAATGCCTTTGGGTGATGTATCACGTCAGCGTGCTTATGCTGATATTGCCATGTTTGAATTTTGGATGCAGAGGTTTATTACCACTCTGGGCTATAACTGCTATTTACAGGGTGGTTCTCCTAACGGCAGTGGCCCCGGTGGTCGCGTGAACATACCCTACGGTCTTTTCTCAGGTCTTGGTGAACAGGGTCGCACTGGCCATGTCATGAGCCCAACAAATGGTATTATCGTTCGCAAGACTTCGTTCTTCATTACTGATATGCCTTTAGCTCCTACACCGCCCATTGACTTTGGTGGCACTAAATTTTGTGAGAGCTGCATGAGATGTGCTGAGATGTGTCCTTCTACTGCTTGCGATGACCGTAAAAAAAGAGATACCTTTGATGCTCCTTTCCCTGGTGGCCGCCCGGGCTATAATGGCTGGCGTGTTCACTGGTGGAAATGCACAGGTATTGGCGCACCTAATACTTGTGGCACCTGCCATGGTTTATGCCCCTTTAACCACGAAAACGATGCTTTGATTCATCCGTTTGTACGTGCTAGTGCCGCCATTACTCCTTTATTTAATGGTTTCTACGCTACTATGGACCGTTTTATGAATTACGGTGCTGCTAAGACTGAAAAAGAACTAAATGACTGGTGGTATCGTGACTTTAAATCTTATAAAGCTGATGCTATTTTCGGGCAAGGTTCTTTCCAAAGCATGCTTTAAATTGTATTTGAACAAAAAAATATATAAGATTGCCAGCAATCTGCCACACAATTTGTGTGGCAGATTGTTTTTGTTCGCCCAAAATCTTGCTTGCCGGAAGATTTTTATTAGCGTATTTTGATTATTTATCGACAAAAATATAGAAAATTTAATAAAAATTTATCATAAATACTTGATAATCAATTATCAAAAAGTAGTATAATATATTAACAGGAAACATTAACTTTTCAATATAAATCAGTTTTAAAATGCTGTGCTTTTGATAAGTCTAAAAGAACGAGGTTTTATGGATCAAGATTATTATAATTTACTAGAAGTGTCTAAAACCGCTGACGAAAAAGAAATTAAAAAATCTTTCAGGCGTCTAGCACGTAAATATCATCCGGATGTTAATCCCGGCAATAAAGAAGCCGAAGAAAAATTTAAACAGATTAACGCTGCCTATGAAGTACTAGCCGATTCTAAAAAACGTGCTGCCTACGATAAATACGGCGATAAATGGATGCACGCTGAGCAATTTGAAAAAGCCGGCTATGGCAGTGCTCCCCGTCAGGGTGCAGACAGCAGTTCTTTTGGTTCGGGCAATCCTTTTAACAGCAGCTATACTTATACTGGTGTCGGTGGTGATTTCAGTTCAATTTTTGATGATTTGCTTGGTGGCAGCTTTGGCCGAACTGGCAGAACTGCTTCTCGCGGCCCTGTTAAAGGACAGGATTATGAGATATCTATTGCACTCTCATTAGAAGAGGCCTGCCATGGCACTTCGGTGCAAGTTTCTTTACCCGACGGTAAGAAAATAGAAGTAAAAATACCAGCCGGCATTAAAGACGGCGGTAAAGTACGCGTGCGTGGTAAGGGCGGCTCCGGCATTAGTGGCGGCGAAGCCGGTCATATATATATTGTTGTACGTATTATTCCACACGCTCGTTTTGAAGTTGATGGGTTTAATCTTAAAACAAGCATTAAAGTGCCTTTTGAGGCGATGATTTTAGGTAGCGAGACGCCTGTTTCTACTATAGATGGCAAAACTCTAATGCTGACTGTGCCGCCTCATACTCAAAACGGTCAGACTTTTACTCTCAAAGGCAAAGGCATGCCGCAAGCTAAAAACTTTGGCGATTTGTTAGTGACGGTAAACGCTCTTTTACCTACGGTACTTAATGAGAAACAAAAAAGCTTGCTGGAACAATACCGGCAGAGCCAGTAAAGAGGCCATAGAATGAAAAACAATGATAATACTATGCACCCACGCTATGTTATTTCCATAGCTGCTAAAATGCTGGGAGTTCAAACTTATAAACTGCGCTATTATGAAAGCGTAGGAGTAATATCACCCTCGCGTTCCGACGGCAATATACGTCTGTATTCTGAAGATGATATTGAAAGATTACGCCGTGCCATACGTCTTTCTGATGAACTGGGTATCAATATGGCCGGCGTGGAAGTTATTTTTAACTTATTAAACAGAATAGAAGAGTTGCAAAAAGATAATGATGCTTTACAGCAAAAAGTTAGCAAGTTAACCAAAGAAAATACTCATTTAAAAAAATTTATTGTGGACAATCAATAGCAGGGGGAAAAACTTAAGAATATGCCAAATTTTGAAGAACGTTTTACTGAAGCGGCCAAAGATGCCCTGAATGAGGCAGCCCATGTAGCCAGAGAAAATAAAAATTCACAAATAGACACTATCTATGTATTGGCCTCTCTTCTAAACCAGCCCAGAGGTCTGGCCGAAGATATTTTCCATGAAATGGGCGTTAATATAGATATGGTACGTGAAAGCGTGCAACAGGAAATAAAGAAAAGCCCTAAAGTATCGGGCGGCAATATGATTACCTCTACGCCAGCAGTGGAGCGCATGCTTTACCACGCCAAAAATGAGGCCGATCGTCTGCACGATGAATTTATCGGTATAGAACATTTATTTTTAGCTTTAATAGATGATTTACAGGTTTTCCCCATATTGAATGCTTTTGGTAGCACTAAAGAAAAAATGTACAGTGCTTTGGATAATATACGCGGCTCTCATAAAGTAGATGATCCGCGTGCCGAAAGTAAATATCGCTCACTGGAAAAATATGCCAAAGATGTTACGGCTCAGGCTAAAAAAGGCAAGCTGGACCCGGTTATCGGTCGTGATTTTGAAATACGCCGTGTTATGCAGATTTTAGGGCGGCGCACTAAAAACAATCCTGTTCTGGTAGGTGAGGCTGGCGTGGGCAAAACGGCGGTGGTGGAAGGCGTAGCTCAAAAAATAGTTTCCGATGATGTGCCCAGAAGCTTAAAAAACAAGCGCCTAATGGCCCTTGATATGGGCGCTTTGGTAGCCGGCAGTAAATTCCGTGGTGAATTTGAAGAAAGACTTAAAGCTGTCATAGATGAGGTGGAAAAATCTAACCAAGAAGCATCTGAAAAAGGTAACGGCGGTGTTATTTTATTTATAGATGAACTACATACTGTAGTAGGCGCCGGTGCTACCGAAGGTTCACTAGATGCCTCCAACATCTTAAAACCAGCTTTAGCCAGAGGCGAACTGCAATGTATAGGTGCTACTACCCAGGACGAGTATACTAAAAACATAGAAAAAGACAAGGCTTTAGAGAGGCGTTTTCAGCCAGTACACGTCAATGAACCTAATACTGAAGATGCTATAGAGATTCTGCGCGGCCTTAAACCGCGCTATGAAGCTCATCATAAAATTGAAATCACTGATGATGCCATTTTAGCTGCTGTTAAACTCTCCAAAAGATATATGACCGGCCGTTATCTGCCCGATAAAGCTATTGACCTCGTTGATGAGGCGGCTTCTAAAGTACGTTTGGATACTGAAAGTGCTCCGCAAAATGTTAAAGATTTAAGCAAAGAGCTGGCCTCGTTAACTGACCAAGAAGAAGCTGCTGCTGAAAAACAGGACTACGAAGCTATAGCTAAATATAAGGCTGAGCGTTTACAAACCGAAGAAAGATATAATAAGGCTCGTGGAGAGTGGATTAAGAGTGAAAAAATCACTCAAAAAGTTGGCGAAGAACAAATAGCTGAATTGGTGTCAGCCTGGACGGGCATTCCTATTGCACATATGGTAGAAGAAGAAGCACAAAAACTGGTGCATATGGAAGAACGCATTCATGAAAAGATGATTAATCAAAGCGAAGCGGTTAAAGCTGTTTCCGAAGCTATTCGTCGTTCTAGGGCCGGCCTTAAAGATCCGTCCAGACCGATCGGTAGTTTCTTGTTCTTAGGCCCTACCGGTGTGGGTAAGACCGAACTGGCACGTACGCTCACCGAATTTTTATTCGGTGATAAAGAAGCTATGGTACGTATTGATATGAGTGAATATCAGGAAAAACATACGGTATCACGTTTAATCGGTGCCCCCCCTGGTTATGTAGGCTATGATGAGGGCGGACAGCTTACTGAAGCAGTGCGCAAGCGTCCCTATCGTGTGATATTGCTGGATGAGATTGAAAAAGCCCACCCCGAGGTATTTAATACTTTATTGCAGGTGCTAGATGACGGTCGCTTAACCGACAGCCAAGGGCGCACGGTGGATTTTAAAAATACCATTATTGTTATGACTTCCAACGCTGGTCTGTCGCAGATACGTCGCAACATGCCGCTGGGCTTTACGGCTGCTAAAGATAATAAAACCGAGGAGGTGCGCTATGAAGCCATCAAAACAGGTGTGATGGCAGCTATTAAAAGCACTTTCCGTCCCGAATTTTTAAACAGAATAGATGAAATAGTGGTCTTTAGAGAACTGGGTAAAGAAGAAATTATTCAAATCGCCAATCTTATGCTTAAAGAAGTTATGCAGCGCTTATCTGAAAAAGAAATAAAACTGCAGATCACTCAACAAGCCAAGGAATTTTTGGTTGAAAACGGTTATAGCAGCGAATACGGAGCCAGACCTCTGCGTCGTGCTATTGAAAGATTATTGGAAAACCCGCTGTCTTCACGTCTGCTCAGTAAAGAATTTAGAGCCGGCCATACTATTGTGGTTACAGTAGAAACGTCTGGCGAGGGCGGCTCGTGTCTAGCATTTAATATTGCAGAATAGCCTACCTGATAAATATTTAACTAATGTTTTTAGTGTATAATGCTTGGTAAAAAGTGAGTACCAAAAATCAATTAATAAAAACCGAAAAACAAGGTCCAAACACCTTGCTGTCGGCTGATGCCCAAACTGCATATAATCCTTTTGCCGAACTGCCTGAAGAAGGCAAAAAGTTGCCTGAGCAATTTTCCGATATAGTAGATACGGTGGTGGAAAGTACCACTATCGGGCTTTTAAATCCACACTTAGGTGAACGCGTACGTAAACAAGAAGTACCTAAAGATAAGCCGGGTTACATATGGCCCAAAGATGATAGTACTGTAGCATCGGATAAAAAAGGCTTTGTGGCAAGTATCAAAAAATTTTTTGCTCATAAAGAGTCTTGGTTTGCTGTCCTTGGTTTACTCTTGACCATTATTTTTATTGCAGTAGCTTTTATATATCCGCAGTTTTTTGACCGGCTTAAAGCCTGGGGTTATATAGGTCTGTTTATTATTTCGTTGATGGGTTCTTCGGCGGCCATTATTCCGGTGCCTGGTATGGCAGTGCAGTTTGCTTTGGGAGCTACCTTACTACCGCCTTTTGGCTGGCCGCTGTGGGCAGGCCCTATGGTGGTGGGTCTTATAGGGGCTGTGGCTGAGACGATAGGTTCATTTACCATATATATGGCCGGTGTAGGCGGTAGTACCTCTTTAAACAAAAATGCCAAAAAGTCTGCCAGTCGGTGGGCACGCATTTATAACTGGATTATACGTTTAATGAGAAAACACAGCTTTCTAGCCATCTTTTTGGTGTCAGCTATTCCCAGCCCGCTTTTTTATCCAGTTTCTTTAGCAGCTGGCGCAGCCGCTATTGGCAAGCGTAAATTTATCTTTTTAGTATTGTTTGGTAAATTTATTAAATGTTGCTTAATTGCTTATTTTGGCTACTGGATACTAGGTGGCATGGCTGTAATTTAACTAAATTTAGACTTATTTTTGACTATTTGTTGCCTAAAGGCGTAGAATTAAATTCTGTGCAGGGTTTTAAAAGACCTAAGCTGTTTTGTCTATAAACCGTCAAATCTTACAGAAAGAGGTGCATCTAATTTGCACGAATCTTGCGGTGTTTTTGGCATTTATGCCCCCGATGAAGAAGTGGCCAGATATACTTTTTTTGCTCTTTTTGCTTTACAGCACAGAGGTCAGGAAAGTTCAGGTATTGCCGTTACCGACGGGCAAAACTTAAAAGTTTTTACCGGCATGGGACTGGTTTCACAGGTATTTACCGAGGAAGCTTTAAAAAATCTTACCGGGCACATGGCTATCGGTCATAATAGATATTCCACCAGCGGCTCTTCACGCATTAGTAACGCTCAGCCGCTAATTGTAGGCCAAGATGATCTTCAGCTGGCTGTAGCCCATAACGGCAATATTTCCAATGCCCATGCTCTTAAAGAAGAGTTGCTGGCCAAAGGTTATAAATTCCATACCTCTACTGATTCTGAAGTATTAGCTAATCTGATAATTTCTGCTCCCGAGAAAACTTGGGAAGCGCGTTTGCGTTATGCCATGCGTCGTCTGGAAGGTGCCTACTCTTTGGTTTTGATGACCAAAGATACTCTTTATGGCGTGCGTGATACACTTGGCAACCGTCCGCTGTGTCTTGGTCATCTGCAAGGCAATGGTTATGTTATAGCTTCTGAAACTTGCGCTTTAGACCATATTAATGCCGAACTTATTTATGAGCTTGATCCGGGTGAAATTGTGCGCATAGATCATAACGGCTATCATCTTATGCAGGGTGAAGCCCCTAAAGAACAGGGAGGTCTGTGTATTTTTGAGTATATTTATTTTGCTCGTCCAGACAGCATAATTAACGGCCGTTTAGTATATTCAGCTAGACAAGCCATGGGTACCGGTCTAGCTGAAGAATTTCCAACACCTAATGCTGATATGGTCATCGGCGTGCCTGATTCGGCTACTCCTGCCGGTTATGGTTATGCTTACAAAAGCGGCATTTCACCAGTAGACGGTCTCATCAAAAACCGCTACGTGGGGCGTACTTTCATTCAGCCGGTGCAGGGCATGCGTGAAGATAGTGTTAAGCTTAAGTTTAATCCGCTGACCCCCATTTTAAAGAATAAAAGCGTGGTGTTAGTTGATGACAGTATTGTGCGTGGCACTACTACGCCGCAAATTATACGTGTATTAAAGAAAGCTGGTGCCAAAGAAGTACATATGCGTATTTGTTGTCCACCCATTAAGTATCCTTGTTATTTTGGAGTGGATATGGCTTCGCGCCACGAACTGATTGCTTCCCAGAAAAGTGTTGAAGAAATTAGAAATTATATTGGTGCCGATTCACTGGGATATCTATCTTTAAGCCGACTTATTAAATCGGTAGGTATTCCCAAAGAACGTTTTTGCACCGGTTGCTTTACCGGCGAATACCCTATTCCGGTGCAGCTGGAAATGGAAAAACTTACATTAGAGAATGATTTTGCCGATAGTGACCAGCTAGACTTTAGTGAAGATCTGCTGGCTAATCAATATAAAAGTTTTTGCGAGCCTAGTCCCGAATCGGCTGGAATATAAAAAGAAAGTATTTTCTAATTGACAGCAGTATGGCTTTGCTTTTATAATATATAAGGTCAAAAAAACCTCTCTTTTCCCCTCATATTTTTTCTTTTTTCATTTTTATTTTTAAATAATAAGTATTTCCTTTGGGGGATTATGCCGTTATGACTAAGTATATATTTGTTACCGGTGGTGTGGCTTCGTCGGTGGGTAAAGGTATTACCGTAGCATCGCTGGGTGCTATTTTAAAATCCAAAGGGCTTAGTGTTTCGGTGCAAAAAATGGATCCTTATCTAAATGTTGACCCCGGTACTATGTCACCTTATCAGCACGGCGAAGTGTTTGTCACTAAAGATGGTGCTGAGACTGATTTGGATTTAGGTAACTACGAAAGATTTATAGATATAGAGCTTACCGCCGCCTCTTCTGTTACCAGCGGTAAAATATATTCTCGTTTGATAGCCAAAGAGCGTAAAGGCGAGTATTTGGGCGGTACTATACAGGTAGTGCCGCATTTGGTTAACGAAATTAAAGGCTGTTTTTGCCAATTGGCTGAAGAAAGCCAGGCTGATGTAGTTATTGTGGAAGTTGGTGGCACAGTGGGCGATATTGAGGGACAGCCATTTTTAGAAGCTATAAGGCAAATGCGTAAAGATGCCGGCCGTGAAAATGTATGCTATATACATGTTACTTTACTGCCGCATATTGGTCCTACCGGGGAGCTTAAAACTAAGCCTACCCAACACAGTGTGGGTGAATTAAGGCGCATTGGTATTCAGCCTGATGTTATTGTGCTGCGTGCTGACCGGGCTATTCCCGAAGAAATACGCGATAAAGTAGCTTTATTTTGCGATGTGGAAAAGGAAGCGGTAATTTTTATGCCTACTGCCCCCAGTATTTATGATGTGCCTTTGGTTTTGGAAAAAGAGGGCATGGGCCAACTGGTAGGTAAAATACTAAATATACAGTTAAATAAAACTGACGTTACCAAATGGCAAAAAATTACCGATAACATCAATAACCTTAAAGGTCAGGTCAATATTGCTTTAGTGGGTAAGTATGTTGAATTACAGGATGCCTATTATTCGGTGCGTGAAGCCCTAAGCCATGCTGCTATTGAAAACGGTACCGGTTTAAACATTATCTGGGTGCAAAGCCAAGATTTGGAAAAAGAAGGCGGCGAAAGATTGCTGGAAAAAGCACAGGGCATAATTGTACCCGGTGGCTTTGGTGATAGGGGCATAGAGGGCAAAATAGCTGCTGCTAAATATGCTAGAGAACATAATATACCTTATCTGGGTTTATGTTTAGGCATGCAGATTATGGTTATTGAATTTGCTCGCTACGTATTAGACACTAAAGACTGCACTTCCACTGAGTTTAATATTTGCACTGCTCATCCGGTAATAGATATATTGGAAACCCAAAAAGAGATAGGCGATAAAGGCGGTACCATGCGTCTTGGCAATTATCCGTGTCTGATTAAAGAAGGCACTCAAGCTAAAAAAGCTTACGGGTGCTGTCAAATAACAGAGCGCCATCGCCATCGTTTTGAGTTTAACAACCGTTACAGTAACTTATTGGAAGAAAACGGTCTGCTGATCTCCGGCATTTCTCCTGACGGCAGTCTAGCGGAAATATGTGAAATAAAGCATCATCCTTTTATGGTGGCCTGCCAGTTCCATCCCGAGTTTTTATCACGTCCTGGCCGTCCGCACCCGCTGTTTAACAGTTTTATACAGGCATCTCAAGAAGTAGTTTTGGCTGGTAGCCAAACTAAAATGCCTTTGGAATAAAATAATTTTTTAGGGAGCTCACATGGAATTTTATATAGATTCAGCCAAGATTTCTGAAATTAAAGAAGCATGTTCTTACGGTATAGTCAGCGGTGTTACTACTAACCCGTCTCTAGTATTGCTTAGTGGCAATGCCGATTACGAGAGTATGGTAAAAGAAATTTGCGAGGTAGTTAATGGACCGGTATCAGCTGAGATTACCGCCGAAGGCATAGATAAAATGATAGAGCAGGGGCGCAAGATAGCTAAATGGCATCCTAACGTGGTAGTTAAAATACCGATGACCGAAGAGGGCTTTAAAGTTACAGCTGTTTTAGCTAAAGAAAATATTAAAGTTAATATGACCTTATGTTTTACTTTAAGCCAGGCTATATTAGCTGCTAGGGCTGGAGCAGCCTACGTATCGCCTTTTGTGGGGCGTTTAGATGATATTAATCAGGATGGCGTGGCTCTTATCAGTGATATCATGGAAGTCTACGAATTGTACGGTTATGAGACTAGGGTGATTGCTGCTTCAATACGTCATTCTCAGCATGTTTATCTATGTGCCAAAGCCGGCGTTGATATTGCCACCATGCCTTTTAGTGTATTTAAACAGTGTTTTACGCACCCTTTAACGGATGCCGGCCAGAAACGCTTTATGGAAGACTGGCAAAAAACCCAAGAGCAATTCGGCATGAAATAATATCTATTCCGGCCGGTTCTTTATTTTAAATTCAGATAAGAGGTCCTAAGAGTCCTCTGCCAAAATACAAACCAATTTTTTAAGGTAAATATAAAATGAGACATAAACCAAACGAACTTAAAGATAAAATTGCCCCTGCAGATAATAGAGAAAATTTTTACAGCCAGAACAGTTACAGTGGCGAAAATAATACGGTATCTATGGATATTTCCGATTTGGGTAACAAAAATCGCAGCGAACTGCTGACTATAGCCAAAGAAATGGGTATTGCCAATATCACCACCATGAAAAAGCATGACATCACCCTTAAAATTTTGCAGCATCAGGCCGAAGGCCAAGGCCATCTTTTTTGCCGCGGTGTTTTAGAAATCATGCCTGATGGTTACGGCTTTTTACGTCAGGAAAGCTTGCTGCCTTCGTCCTCCGATATTTATGTTTCTCAAAGCCAGATACGTCGCTTTGCTCTAAAAACCGGTGATTTTATTTTAGGGCAGGGACGTCCGGCTAAAATGGGTGAAAAGTATTTTTCTTTGCTAAAGGTAGAAGCTATTAACGGTCAAAATCCTGAAAGTGCTAAACATCGCCACAATTTTAATTCGCTTACTCCTATTTATCCCAATGAACTTATTAATCTAGAAAGTAATCCGCGCGATATATCTACGCGTCTTATTAATCTTATTACCCCTATTGGTCGTGGCCAGCGCGGTATGATTGTAGCTCCGCCTAAAAGCGGCAAAACTTTACTGATTAAAGCCATTGCTAATGCCATTACCGCTAACTACAGCGATATACATTTAATGGTGTGTCTTATCGGCGAACGTCCGGAAGAAGTAACCGATATGCGCCGCTCAGTAGCCGGTGAAGTTATCGGTGCTACTTTTGACGAAACCGAAGAAAACCAAACCAGAGTAGCTGAGTTGGCCTTGGAACGTGCCAAGCGTATTGTAGAGCTTGGCAAGGACGTAGTAATTTTACTGGATGGTATTACTCGTCTTACTCGTGCCTACAATTTAGCTTTGCCTTCCAGCGGCCGTACTCTAAGCGGCGGCCTTGATCCGGTGGCTTTACATCCGGCTAAACGTTTTTTCGGTGCTGCCCGTAACATAGACGGCGGTGGCTCTTTAACTATACTGGCTACTTGTCTTATAGATACCGGCAGTCGCATGGACGATCTTATTTACGAAGAATTTAAAGGTACCGGCAATATGGAACTAGTGTTGGATAGACGTCTTGCTGAACGCCGGCTATTTCCCGCTATTGATATTAAGCGTAGTGGCACTAGACGCGAAGAACTGTTACTTACCGCTGAAGAATATAAACAGATTATGCTGCTAAGACGCATGGTCAATATGATTGCCGATGCTTCGCCTTCTCCTACCGAGGTAGCTGAGCGTGTTATTAACAACATGAAAAAGACCAAAAATAACGCTGAGTTTTTAGTAAACTTAGCTAAAGATTCTTAGTTAGGATGTACAATTATTAGATGTACAATTATTATAGGTACATAATAATGAAAGAACTTTATGAAAGCGGTGAACAAAATAATTTTGCATAAATATTTAAGAAGAGAAATCTATTTTTGGCTATGAAAAATCCTTTTTGTGCTTTTTTTATGCAAAATTATAGTTTTTTGATATTTTTGTAACAAAATTTTATAAAAACATATTGCAATTGCCTATTTGGCATGCTATGATGTATCTAATATACCAAAGAAAGGGGTGGTGTGTTTGTGTATACCCGCAAGGGAGGGAAGCTTTTAATTGCTTCAAATATCATTATGAATGCCGTTTATCCAAACGGCCGTATTGAAGAGAGAAAACTCTATAAAATTCTTACATCGGTATAATTTAAGAATTGGTTCTTACAGAAAACAATTCTACAAAAATAATATAAAAGGAAATAAAATTCGCAGATGAAAAGCAAAATTTCTAAAATTTTTGGCGTAGTATTGTCTGCGGCAATGTTACTCACCATGGCTGTAGTGCCTGCGGCTTCTGCCGGTACTCACAGATGGACCGAGTTCCCTCTTCCCAGCAAAGAGAATTTTCAACTTGCTGATTTCGTGATTGATTATTTTATCACTGAGGGTGCCGCTTGTGACGATGGCGCCATTTTTGCTGTGGCCACCAAGACTTGGGATAATGGTGCTCCTGTTGGTAACCCAGCAAATAATTTTACCCCCGGCAAAATCTTCAAATCCGTTGATGGCGGCAAAAACTGGACTCTTTACATTGATGCTGCTGACATCCTCAGCTGGGGCAGCGGTACTAACGGTGCTACCAAAGCTATTGCTTCCGTAGCTCTTTCCAGTCTTGATGCCAATACCATCTATATCACCGATGGCGGCAATATCTTTAAGAGCTCAGATAATGGTGTTAACTGGGTTAAATTCCAGACTAAAACCACTTATGATGCGCAGTTATATGACATTGAGCAAATCGTAGTCGGCTATAGGAACAATAATCCCTATATGATTATTGCTGCTTCGGCTGTTCCTAAGGCGGTCGACAATGTGGTGCCTAGCCTTGATGTTTTCGTTATGAACGAAAATAGTACTAACGGCTGGGTGTGTCAGAATATTAATACTCAAAGACCTGTTGACCAGAATCTTCTTGCTGAGCCTCTTCCTACTACTACTAACCAATTCATATCTTTTGCTCCTGTTGCAAAAATATACAAGATTGCTGTTGACAGCAACTTTGCCACTTCAGGTGCTGTTTCTGTGTTCTATCAATCCTCTAACTACAATATCATTGTTTCTGGAGTGTCTTTTGGTCCTTACTTCGGTGTAGCTGTTACTTCTGCTAATGTAGTTGATAACTGGCAATGGAATACCACCTATAAGGACGAAGTTATATTTGCGTTTGACGGTGATAGCAATGCAAGTAATATAGTTGCCAACTTCTGGCTACCTAAAGACTGGGAAGTTTCCGATGGGATGACTTTCTATGCTTCTTGGTTTGATCAGACCGGTACTATTACAACTTCTTGTGCTTGGATTAATGCTCTTATTTCTTTGCCTGTTACCCCTACCAACACATATGTTGCTGGTCTATACAAAGTTGTCACCAATGGTAATACTTGGAATATCGGTACTACTAACCATAGTTCCAACTTTGCTACCATCAGCAACTTAGCTGTTCTGGATACTACTGGCACCTCTATTAATGCTGCTAAAGTAGTAGCTCTTGATGGTATTACTGTTAACGGCAATGTCCATTTAGCTGTAGCCCTTGATGATAATACAGCTGCTTCTTCTGCTACTTCTAACAATACTACTACTACTTACTATGCCAATGTCGACAAAGCCAACTACACTTGGTTGAAATCTGAAAAGGCTCCCGCTCCTGCTCCCGGCAAAGTTAATGATATTGCTTTTGACTACGGCTTCAACGGTGCTGGCAATCGACAGTTTATCATTGCTACTACTAATCATCCTTCAAATTTGCCTGTAGCGAATAGTGGTGCCGGTGTTTATTTGACTGAAAATTCAGGCGAGACTTTTGTCGGCATCGCTTTCTTACAGATTGATCTCAGCAACCCAACTATCAATGATATGGCTACCGACGGGTCTACTGCTTTCTTTATCATTTCCGCTGGTGGCAAGAGCTATCTGTGGAAACAAAATGGTGGTTGGGCTTTAATTAACTGGAGTGATTCTAAGCTTCCTGTTTTCGACAAACTATTCGTGTCTTGGACTAGTGGCGATGTATTCGTTTGGAATTCTGTCTGGCCTGGTGTCCCTGCTGATCCAGGTATGGAGATATACAGATCTACTAATTGCGGCGCTACTTTCACTGCTTTTAGCAGCAATGTTCCCGGTGAAAAACTTTTTGACTTCGTTTCTATAGATGACGCTAACTACTATGCTATATCTGATTCCGGCGTCTATCATGCTACTGCTATTGCTCACGCTCCCGGTCCTTGGAACGGTGTAGCTTACTCTACCCAGGCTAGTGCTACCAACAACGCCAACAACGCTCTTGGTACATATACCAGCGGTAAAGTTTCTTTCTTGGGTGATACTATAGTGATTGCTGTTAAGCCTAACGGCGCTGCTACCTTAGTGATAGCTTCGGTTGATGGTGGCACCACCTTCAAACAAATTACATCTTTTGCTTCTATTGAGGTAAATGGCGTGCAGGTTGTTTCTGCTAATAGCTTCTTCTTGGCTTATACCAACTCTGGTGTTGGCGGGCTTGACAAACTTACTTTTACCGTTCCTACTTCGGGTTCTAATACCGACAGGTATTATACAATAACTAGTGCTAATAATATCGTCGCTAGCTATAGTGCTGATGCCGCTGGTTTGGGTACTAATCCTGCCAATGCTCCTAGTCATACCGGATATGATAGCATGGTAGTTAGCAATGGTTTTGCTTATGCTATTGATACTGCTACTGGTCTTGCACATCGCTGGAACGGTACTGTTGATGGCGGTTCCAACAGAGTTGAGACTATATCAGGTGCTTATACCTTAAATGGTACACAATCAGATGGTCCCATAAAACTCCAGAATCTTAACTTAACTGTTGATAGCAACAATAACAACGTGTTGTGGGCTATTTCTCAACCCGCAGTTACTTCTGGTTCTGGCAATACTGCTGCTATGGCTGGTAGGATCTTTGTCTACACTGACACCTTGATCAATGAAACTACTGGTGTTACTGTTTCCAATATCACCACCAACAGCGCTACTATTACTTGGGATAAGATTACCAACGCTACTCAGTATAGAGTAGTTTTGAGCACTGGCGAACCTATTACTGATCTTCACACCGCTGAGAATACTATCACTAATGACAGCCATGTTTTAGTATTACAATATGCTCAAAAAGCTGATGGTTCTTTCAATGGCACCAATAGATTGACAGCTGAAACTGCCAATTTCAATAGCAATGCTACTATTGGTACTGATTGGAATTACGGCCTTAGATCGGATACTACTTATTACGTAACAGTATTTGCTTTGAACCCGCTCTCTAACTTAGCTAACGTAGCTGCTATTACCAAATTCACCACTAACCCCGGTCCTGTTGACTGGATGCGCTCTACTTATACCAATAACCAAGCCTCCACTAATCCTGTTCTCAACTGGGGTAAAGGTATACTTGGTAATCTGCAATTTATTTGGGATGGCTCTACCGGTGATGGTTATGCAAACGCTACCTATTGGGTACAGGTTGCTACCGACATTAACTTCAACAACATAGTAGTCCAAAAGGATGACTTAACTCTCAACTACTACGAAGTTACCACCAAACTTAATTATGACACCTCTTATTTCTGGAGAGTCTGCTACAAGACTACCGGTGATTGGGGTGCCTGGAAGACTTCCTTCTTTGAAACCAGAAGCGATACTGTTCCTGTCAATAACAATAATGTTAGTGCCCCCAGTGTCTCTGTTAACAATCAACTTCCCTCCACTGACACTCCTGCTTACATTTGGGTGATTATCGCTATTGGCGCTATTCTTACCATAGCTGTTATCGTTCTCATTGTTCGCACTCGCAAAACTGACTAGTTTCTCTTTGCGACAAGATAATAAGTAAATAACAACCCAGTGACCCCCTTGGAAACAAGGGGGTCACTTGTTATCTATTGTTTTTAGGTTTTTAGTTATACGCTTATGCTATAATAACTCTTATAATAGTTATGTGGTTTTTAATTGTTTTTTTATTATCAGTATTGGAATTATGGATAGCTGTGCCGTTAGGTTTTATCTTTAAATTAGAACCTTGGATTATCTTCGTTGTAAGCTCGCTTGGCGGTCTTTTAGGCGTATACCTTTCTACTTTTTTAGGTAAAAAAGTAACGATGTTGCTTAATAATTTTCTTGGTCAAAATTATTTTACCCAAGAAAATCGTTTGGTAGTAAAAATTTGGCGACATGGAGGCTTATTAATTTTTGGTCTTTTAGCACCATTAATGGCCGGCCCCTTGATAGGTGGCATTTATTGTATAATTTTGAGCGGCGGACAAAGCCTTAAATCTGTGCTATGGGTAGCTGCAGGTACTGTACTTACTTGTGCTGCCATGACTTTGCTTATCGCCCTTGGCATATGGGTATTTACTTCTTGATGGTTTGACTACTAACAAAAAAATTGCTGCTGTTTTGCAGCGATTTTTTTTGCGTTTCTATAATTCTTAAGCTTCTAATAAACAAATCTGCATAGTAAGAGGGATGCTGTTTTTATTTAATTTAAACACAGGTTGTGGCAACAAATCTTCAGCGCCGAATTCCTTTAAAAAGTCTTTAACAGGGGTGTATTTAAAATCGTTTTTTTCGGTACCGTAACACATAGGCAGCACAATTTGCGGTTGCAGTTTATTTATTAAAGCCACAGCCCCCTTAACGCCCAAAGAACCGCCAATGGGTAGCATGAGTACATTTACTTGTCCTATTTCTCCCAGTTGCTCGTCGCTTAGATTATGACCCACATCACCCAAATGACAAATATTTAATTCATCAAGTTCAACGCAGTAAATGGTGTTTTTACCACGAGTTTGCCCGTCGGTGATATCACGGGCGCTTAATACACCTATAATAATAGCATCTCCGATCTCGTATTCGCCGGGGCCGTTTAATACTTTGCGCTTGCCGCCCACGCCGGCTTCATAATTATGAGCGGTGCCATTGTGCGAAATAGCCACAATATCAGCACTGATATTACCCATATCATAGCCCGTAGAGCCGGGGCTATACGGATCAAAAACTATTGAAGTGTTTTTGCCTTTTACTTTAAAACAAGAGTGTCCATACCATTTAATTTCCATAATATATATTATATCATTTTATAGCTTTGCTTTCAATTTATTTTGTCTTTGGCAGTCTTATTTTTGTATGAGAAAAGAGATCTGCGTCTTGACAAGCATAGCAAAAAGGCGTACACTTTATAATAGTTAGCAATCAAACAAATAGACTGCTAATTAATAAGAAAGTATTAAGAATGTTAAGTCCGAGAACTGAGCTTATTTTACAGTCTATAGTTAGACAATATGTAACAAGAGCCGAACCTGTTTCCTCAGCACTTATTTTGGAAGATTGCAGTTTAGATGTTTGTTCGGCTACTATCCGTAATGAAGTAGCCAGACTTGAGCAAGAAGGCTACATATTGCGTCCGCACCATGCTGCTGGTTCAATACCGTCAGATATGGGGTATCGTTATTATGTTGAGCATTCCCAGTTTGCCGGACTTTCACGTGAAGAATGTCTAACTATTAATCATCTATTCCACCAGGTAGAGCGCGAACTAGGCGAGTGGCTTAAGCTTTCGGCTTCTTTGATTGCTCGCAAGACTAAGAATGTGGCTTTAGTTTCTTCGCCTAAAAGCAGCGCTTATAAATTGCACCATGTAGAAATAGTATCCTTACAGGGCGATATGGCTTTAGTAGTAGTTATTTTGCGTGGCGCTAAAGTAAAGCAACAACTTATCAACTTCTCTTGTGTCTTAAGCAGTGAGGAACTTTCGCATATGTCTAACCGCTTATCTCATTTATTTGATGGTAAAACTAAAGAAGCCATTAAATATATAGATGAAAACTTTAACGAAAACGAAAGTTTAGTGGTGGATACGGTTATCAAGATGATGCGCGCTGAAGATGAAAAAAATAATGAAGATCCTTTCTTGGACGGCATGCAATTTATGCTTAAACAACCAGAGTTTTCTCGTACTGCTCATCTTACCGAAGATCTTATGGGTATGGTGGAAGATAAAACCATTTCTAAAGCTATTGAGATTCCGGGAAGTCATGATGGTATTAAGATTACTATCGGTAACGAAAACCGTGAAAAAGCCGTACAGAACTTCAGTATTATTACTTCTTCATACGGTGTAGAAGGCGAAGCTGCCGGTACTATCTCGGTTATCGGTCCTACGCGCATGGAATACAACAAGGCAGTATCAACCATACGTTATCTTTCTTTAGTGATGAGTAAGTTGGTAAACGAACTTTATGGCTATAATAATAACGATCTGTCAGTTAATACCCAATACAGAAAGGAGGATATCACTTGACAGGTAAACACCAAAAAGATTTTCAAGAAATGCCGCCAGAAGAAAACTTGCCAGATTTTGAAAAACTAACAGAAGATATAGAGAAAATGCGTTTGGAGGCTGCCCAGAATTTAGAAGGTTGGCGTCGTGCTCAGGCTGATTTTGTAAACTATAAAAAACGTATAGATGCCGAACGTATTGATATAGCCGATTACTATAGATCAGAAGTTGTGAGCACTTTTTTACCGATAGCTGATGATTTAAAGCGAGCTTTAAATAATGTGCCGCTTGAAATTGCCACAGACCCGTGGTTTAAAGGCTTTAATATGTTGCAAAATAGTTTTGATAAGGCTTTAAGCCAAAATAAAACCGAAGTTTTCGGCAATATTGGTGATGAATTTGATCCCAATTTACATCAAGCAATGCTGGAAGAAAGCGGTCCGGCTGGAAAAATAATACAAGTTTTTGCTAAAGGTTACCGTATGGGGGAGCGTATTTTGCGCCACGCTACGGTATCGGTAGGCAACAGTCAATAAAGAAAATTAGAAAAATCATTAAAAACCAAAGCCTCAAAGTAAGGCTTATTATTAGGGAGGAACAATAAAAATGGCTAAAGTATTAGGTATTGATTTAGGTACGACCAACTCGGCGATGGCTATTATTGAAGGTGGCGAACCGTCTGTATTGCCTAACGCCGAAGGCGCCCGCACTACGCCTTCGGTAGTCGCAGTAGCTAAAAACGGTGAACGCATGGTGGGCCAAGTGGCTCGTCGCCAGGCTATCACCAATGCTGCCAATACTATTTACTCGGTAAAACGTCTTATAGGCCGTAAATTTGACGATTCTTCGGTACAAAAAGACATGTCTTTACTTTCGTATAAAATAGTTAAAGCCCCCAACGGCGACGCTAAAGTGATTATGGGTAACAAAGAATATTCTCCTCAGGAAATTTCGGCCATGATTTTACAAAAACTTAAGGCCGATGCCGAGGCTTATTTGGGCGAAACTATTACCGAAGCGGTTATCACAGTGCCGGCCTATTTTAACGATGCTCAGCGTCAGGCCACTAAAGACGCTGGTAAGATTGCTGGCTTAAATGTATTGCGCATAATCAACGAACCCACCGCTGCTTCGCTGGCTTACGGTCTTGATAAAAAGGGTGATGAAAAAATTGCTGTCTACGACTTAGGTGGCGGTACTTTTGACGTATCTATTTTGGAAATAGGTGATGGTACTTTTCAGGTTAAAGCTACTAATGGGGACACCCATCTGGGCGGGGATGATTTTGATCAGATTATTATCGAGCATTTGGTAAACGAATTTAAAAAAGAGCAGGGTATTGATCTGTCTGCCGATAAAATGGCATTGCAGCGTTTAAAAGAAGCTGCCGAAAAAGCTAAAATTGAGCTTTCAACTACTCAGTCTACCGAAATCAATCTGCCATTTATAACGGCCGATGCTTCGGGTCCTAAACATATGAATATCACTCTTACCCGTGCTAAACTTGAGCAACTGGTAATGCCGCTCGTTGAGCGCACTTTAGGCCCATCTAGAAATGCTCTAAAAGATGCCGGTCTTCAGACCTCCGATATTGACGAAGTGGTGCTGGTTGGTGGTCAGACTCGTATGCCTTTGGTGCAAGAGAAAGTTAAAGAATTTTTCGGTAAAGAGCCCCACAAAGGTGTAAACCCTGATGAGGTAGTGGCTGTAGGCGCAGCTATACAGGGTGGTGTGCTTAAAGGTGATGTTAATGATGTATTGCTTTTAGACGTTACTCCGCTGACATTGGGTATTGAAACTTTAGGCGGCGTGGTTACACCGCTTATTTCCAGAAACACTACTATTCCTACTGCTAAATCGCAGGTCTTTTCTACAGCCTCCGATAATCAGGGAAGCGTGGATATTCATGTCTTACAAGGCGAGCGTCCCATGGCTAACGACAATCGTCTATTGGGTAACTTTATTTTAGATGGTATTATGCCGGCTCCGCGCGGTGTTCCGCAGATTGAAGTGACTTTTGATATTGATGCTAACGGTATTTTAAGCGTCAAAGCTAAAGACAAAGGCACCGGCAAAGAACAAAAGATTACCATTACCGCTTCTTCAGGCTTATCTAAAGAGGAAGTAGATAAGATGCAAAAAGAAGCCGAATCTCATGCCGAAGAAGACAAAAAGAAACAAGAACTTATTATAGCTAAGAATAATGCCGATAATACTGTGTATACTGCTGAGAAACTGTTAAATGAGCATAAGGACAAAATTCCTGCTGAAATGGGGCAAGATATGGTATCCAAAAAAGATGCCTTAAAAGAGCTTTTAAACGGTTCTGATCTTATGGCCATTAAGCAGGGTACCGACGATCTTAACAGATCAATGCAGGCTGCCGGAGCGTCTATGAATGCTCAAGCTTCAACTAACGAACCAGATGTTAGCGAGCAGGAACCCAAGAAAAATGACGGTGATGATACTGTTGAGGGCGAGTACCGGGAAGTATAAGCCCCGGATTATCATCAAGGGCAGCCAAGGGAAGGGGAGACAGTTCTCTCCTTTCCTTTTAGCGATTTAGGTTATTAGAAAAAGGAAAATCACATGGCCCAGCAGAAAAGAGATTATTATGAGGTGCTAGGCATAAGCCGCAGCGCTACCGACGAAGATATCAAAAAAGCTTTCAGACAGAAAGCCATGCAGTATCATCCCGATCGCAATAAAGAAGAAGACGCCAACGAAAAATTTAAAGAATGTGCCGAAGCTTATGAGGTGCTGTCTGATGCCAGTAAGCGTGCTGCCTATGATCGCTATGGTCATGCCAGCACCAATTTCGGTGCTGGTGGCTTTAATTATAATAACTATGCCAACTTTGATTTTGGTAATCTGGGCGATATTTTTGAGCAGTTTTTTGGCGGTGCCACCAGCACTTCTTCATCAAGCCGTAAAAATGCCGGTTTAAAGCACGGCCAGTCAATTACTATGAGTATAACGTTGGATTTTGAAGAGGCAGCTTTAGGTGCTGAAAAAGAAATAGAGATAAAACGTGATGAACATTGCAGTGAATGCGGCGGCAGCGGTGCCCGCAAGGGGACTTCTCCGCAAACATGTCCGACTTGTAGTGGTAGCGGTGAAGTATATCAGGTACAGCGCTCAATTTTTGGGCAGTTTAAAAATGCTGTACTTTGCAATGAATGCAACGGGCGAGGCAAAATAATTAACGACAAATGTCCAGTATGTCGTGGTAACGGCGTTACCTATAATAAACGTAAGCTGGCAGTAAAAATTCCGGCTGGCGTATTCGACGGTTCACAGGTACGCTTGTCGGGAGAGGGTTATGCCGGTCCTAACGGTAGCCCCAGTGGGCATGCTTATCTTAACATCTCCGTGAAATCGCACAAGTTTTTTGAACGTGAAGGTGATGATATTATCTACGAAATGCCTATAAACTTTGCTCAAGCTGCTTTAGGAGATGAAATAGAGGTGCCCACCCTGTATGGTAGCGAAAAGATAAAAGTACCGGCTGGTACTCCGTCAGGCAAAGAGTTTCGTTTAAAAGGCAAAGGAGTAGCGTCATTAAACGGTGGTAATAAAGGTGACCAATTGGTTTATGCCATCTTGCAAACGCCTAAAAAACTTTCAGATGAACAAAAAAATCTCTTAGAAAAGCTGGCTCACACTTTTAAAAATGAGAAATAAATTAAGCTCCGTACGGAGCTTAATTTATTTCTTGCTGTCTTTAGGAGTACGCTGGTAACGTTTGCTGTTTATTTTAGATTGTGATTTTGCTTTGTTTTTCTTCATGGTGCGATACATATATATAAAAGCGCTTGCCGTTATTAAAAGCCCCAAAACTACAAACAATATACCCATCCACGGATTACTGTTGCTTTCGGCTAAAACTTGCGCATAATATGTTTTTTTATTGCATTGGGTAAGTGGTATAGCGATTATTGAAATCAATAAAGCAATGGCTAAGATAACAGCAAATATTTTGGCGGCAATATTTTTCACTTAAGATTATTCCTAATAATTTTTATACTATATATTAACATTTGCCTGTTTATACAAGCAAGAAAATGCCCTAAAAACCCAAGGTCCCCAAGACGGGGACCTCTTTAAAAGTCATTTTAAGATACGACATGCGCAGGTAAATCAATTGGTGCACTTTTTCTAGTTCAATAGCATAATGCATAATACATCTCCTTTTGTCACATTTGAAAAGCATGTAGTCTTTTCTAGAGTGCGGTCTCTGAAACACGTTTTTATTCTAGCCGATAATTGTTAATTTATACTGAATTTTTACAGGTACTAGCCAAATTATTTCTTTTCAAAAAATTTCCAAAAATTCCATTTACGGCCGTGTAGCTCCTGATGTTCTGCGGGCGCTACAATAGCCGACAATATGCCGGCGGCCGGTGCTCCGGCATATAAAATGGCATATATTTTTTCAGTAAGCGGCATAGAAAGGTCAAACTTTCCAGCTATTTCATAAGCGGCTTTGGTAGTAAAAACACCCTCGGCTACATTAACCATGTTGGCAGATATTTCTTTTACTAAAAGACCTTTGGCTAGTTGTGTACCGAAAAAATGATTACGTGAAGAAGTGCTTTGACAGGTTACTATTAAGTCGCCCATGCCGGCTAGACCGGCAAAGGTAAGTGGATTGGCACCCATAGCTTGACCCAAAGCTGAAACCTCGGTTAAACCACGGGTGATAAGAGCGGCCTTAATATTATCGCCCATGCCCAAGCCATCCACTATGCCAGCACCCAACGCAATAATGTTTTTTAACGCACCACCCAGTTCGGTGCCGATCATATCGGTATTAGTGTATATAAAAAGATTGTCAGTGGATAAGATATCGTGAGCTAAAACAGCTTTTTCACGATTTTCCGAAGCAACAACTGTTACAGAGGGCATACCATCCATGATTTCACGGGCAATGTTGGGGCCCGATAGAGCCATAACATTATTACGTAAAGCTGGCGGCAACTCCTCGCGTATTACCTCGGTCATACGCTTATGCGAGCCATCTTCCAAGCCTTTAGAGGCTGATATAATCAACATATTGTCTGTTAGAAAGCAAGCCATAGCCCTAGCATTATCGCGCATAGTTTGCGAAGGCACAGCGATTATTACCACATTACTCTCATACATAGCCTCGGCCATATTAAGAGTGGGAGTAATATTTTTATGAAATTTAAAGGGATTCTTTAAATCCTGTATAAAAGGACCTTGCTTAATAAATATTTGGTGCTCTTGTGCATCGCGTGACCATATGCGCACGGCATGTCCGCTTTTAGCCAATACAGTAGCCAAAGTAGCTCCCCAGGAAGTAGCACCGATAACAGTAATATTAGACATACTATGATTTTACCTTTTAAGATAGGCTAGGTGCCGATTTATTATTTTTACCCATAGGCCGCTCTTTACCCTGCAATAAACGGAGAATATTCTCTTTATGTTTCATGCCTATTACTAAAGTGCCACCTAAAGTATAAACCAAATATTCAAGCGGAAAACCATTAATAATAAACATTGGTATAAGTATGACATAAGTAGCTATTACGCCAGCAATAGAGCCTAATGAGGCATATCCCCATATAAGTACGATAATCAGGAAAATCTCACCGCCGACTAGACCAGCCATCGGGCACAGAGCAGATAAAGCGCCAAAAAAAGTAGCTACACCCTTACCGCCTTTAAAACCTAAAAAAATTGGCCAGATATGACCGGCTAAGACAATAAAACCGCCCAAAACTTGAGCACCGAGCATACCAAAGGCATAGCCATAAATAAGAAAATAACTGTTGCCCATAATAAGGCCGGCTAAGAACACTGCTATCAAGCCTTTGGTAAAATCCAATATACCTATTATTATGCCGTACCAGCGTCCCAATACGCGCGAGGCATTGGTGGCACCTACGTTGCCCGAACCCACCGAGCGGATATCGGTGCCGCCCTTCCATTTGGTAATTATATAACTAAACGGTATACTGCCGATTAGGTAGCATACCATGGCTATTAAATATAATTTAAGAAAAATCATCGGTTATTTATATGCCTATATTTTTTCTTCCGGTTCTTTGCTCTCGCCACGGTTTTTATATATTAAACTGATGGGCGAATATCTAAAGCCAAACTCTTCACGCAATCTATTTTGCAGAAAACGATCATAGGAAAAATGTATTAAACTTTTGTCGTTTACAAACATAACGAAAATGGGCGGATTAATGCCAACTTGGGTGCTGTATAAAATCTTTAATTGTCGGCGGCCTTCACGCGGCGGCATTTGCTCGGTGGTAATACGGCTTAAAGTCGAGTTAACTGTTTTAGTAGCAAAACGCTTTTGGCGCTCAAGATATATTTCTTTAACCATTGGTAATATATTTTTTAAATTAAAACCAGTTTTACCAGAAACAAACATCACTGGCACATAGGGCATAAAGCGTAGTTTTTGGCGGATAGTTTCACTAAATCTGTTGCGGTCTAAATCAAAGACCAAGTCGCATTTAGTGATAACCACTATCACGCCTTTTTTTTCTTCCTCCACCAAACCGGCTAAGTGAATATCCTGAGCGGTGCCGACTTCGGTAGCATCCATCACCAAAAGCACTATGTCGGCACTTTTAACAGCTCTAAGGGAACTGTATACAGAATAGCGCTCAATGCCTTTTTCTATCTTGCCACGGCGGCGTATACCAGCGGTATCTATTATTACATATTTTTGTTCGTTTTGCGAGAAGGCAGTATCAATACTGTCGCGGGTGGTGCCTGGTATATTGGATACTACGCTGCGCTCTTGTCCTACCAAAGCATTTAAAATGGTGCTTTTACCTACATTGGCCCGGCCGGCTATGGCCAGACGTATGGCAGTATTATCGGTATTATTGTAGTTTTCTTCGGTAGCAGTTGCCGGTAGCTTTTGATATACGGCATCCAGCACGTCATAAATACCCAGACCATGGTAAGCCGAAATTGATATAGGATCGCCTAAGCCTAAAGCATAAAATTCATTGGCATGCATTTCCAGGGCGGTATTATCGGCTTTATTGGCTACCAGTACTATCGGTTTATCGGAGCGGCGTACTATTTGTGCCAATTCTTTATCTATTGGTGTCAATCCGGTTTTAATATCAACTATGAAAATAATAATGTCGGAATCATTTATGGCTGCTATTACTTGGCTGTTGGCAGCTTGTGCTATCTCGTCTTGGGCATTAGGTACCAAACCGCCGGTATCTACCAGTGTAAATTGGCGGTCGCTCCATTGGCTATCAGCAAAAATACGATCACGTGTGGTGCCTGGCATGTCCTCAGTAATAGCTATTTTTTTGCCAGCTATGCGATTTAACAAGCTGCTTTTGCCCACATTAGGACGGCCAACGATAGCTACAAGCGGTTTAGTCATCTCTATCCCTTAAAAAAGCCTGCAATGGCTAGCCATTGCAGGCTTTTTGAATCATCGGGATTGATTATAACATAAAACTAATTAATAAATTATTAATAAGTAAACTTTCTGTATTCGCTGTCATCGCGGTCGCGGCTAAAAGTGTTTTGTGTGGTAGCAATTGAACTATATTCATCTTCACCGGGTATATCATTAGTTTTATCGGTGGAAACTTTGGTTGGAATTCTGTTGCGTTTTTCATAATTGGCCCGGCGCATAGCTTCGTATTCTTCACGCGGGTCAGATCTGGGGGGACGAGCGGCTATTTTAGGCTCTTCTTCGCGATAAGATTCACCGCCATACTCGCGTTTATAAGCGTTTTCTTTATTCTCTTTAGTTTGGTGAGCAGGGACGCCTATAGCATAGTTAGCCATAGAAGGAGCTGAGTGGTTAAAGCTGGTTGGTGGCATATTTTGTGGCTGAGTAACTGTGTAGTTATAGTTAATTGGTTGGGGAGTGGTGTTTAAACCGGGTACGGTATAAGCCATACTGCCCACAAAAATGGCATCTTTAACACTGTTAGCGTCCAATTCGGTTTTACCGCTTTTTACAGCCAGATTAATTAATTCGCGGAAGGAGTTGGTAAAAGAATTATATTCGGCTGAAAAGCGATTGTATTGCTCAATCATCTCGGTAGGCAGTTCAACTTTCTCGGCAATATCTCTTAACTGTTCAATATATTCATGATAGAGGCTGTTGAGCATCCATAATTCCTGCAAATAGCGGCGGATGTAGATGGCAAAGCGGCCTGTGGCACTGTCAGTCTCTATGCGGGAAATATAATTTTCGCACCAAGTATTGTATACACGCTCAGTTTGCTCGCAAGCGTGCGCATATTCCCATAATTCGGGATCTTTGGTGCGGAAGAGTTCACGGATAATGGCAAAAACCGAGTATGAACTTTCACCGCCAAAGCGGCGGGTAAAATAACCAGACACTTGACGTATACGATCGGAGATTTTTTCATTTGCTCTTTCCTGAGCAGTTATGATAGCTACGGCTATGCCTATCAGCATGACAGCACTCATTAAGCCCAGCGTCAGCCAGTTCTCCCATTCGGCTAAATTGCCGACAACACCTATAAGCAACATTAAAATGGGAGACCATAACCAAACAAATAAATTTTTAGCCATGACGGCTCTCCTTGGAGTTATTTTTATGTATTTAGACCCATACCCAAAGCGCCCAGCAAGTGCAGGAGTACGGCCTTTTGAACATGCAGGCGGTTTTCTGCCTGATCAAATACTACACTTTGTGTATGATTTAAGAAACCCTTAGCTATTTCGTCGCCGTAATGTGCCGGCAAGGGATGCATTATAATAGCATTAGGAGCGTATATGCGCAATAATTTTTCATTAATCTGGTAATCTTTAAATATACGACGCTTATTTTCGCTTTCCCCTTCTTGTCCCATTGATACCCATACGTCGGTATAAAGCACATCAGCGCCTCTGGCCGCTTCTTTGACATCTTTAGTCCACACTAATTCGCAATTATTGTTATCGGCATATTCTAAACCCTTTTCCCACAATTCCTGACGTATATTGTAACCATTCGGTGCAGCAATACGGAAGTTGGCACCTAAAGCTGTGGCAGCTAGCATAAGTGAAGCGGCCACATTATTGCCGTCGCCTATATAAGCAATAGTCACTCCCTTAAAATGACCTTTATGTTCTAAGATGGTTAACATATCGGCTAAAGCCTGGCAGGGATGCTCGTCATCGTCTAAAGCGTTAATAACGGGTACCGAAGCCCATTTGGCCAGTTCTATATTGGTTTGATGAGAAAAAGTGCGGGCAGCAATAATATCTACATAGCGCGAAAGCACTCTGGCTACATCCGCTATCGGTTCTCGTTTGCCCAGACCTATTTCAGATGGTGACAAATAAATAGCATTACCACCCAGTTCCTTGGCTGCCAACTCAAAACTGACACGCGTACGCAAAGAAGGCTTCTCAAATATCAAAACCAAAGTTTTATTTTCCAGAATATTAAAATAACGATGTTTTTTTAAGTAAATGGCACTTTCTATAAGGTGAGCCACTTCTTCGTTGGAAAGATCGGTAATGGACAGGAAGTCTTTTTTCATGTTTTACTCCCATTATTGATTAAACTCAATTATATATCCTTTTTTTCTTAAAGTTAAGTTTTTATATCTCTGCTATATTTTACAAAAACATGTTATTTCATTTACCATTATAGCGATCTATGCAGTGTGCAAGCTTGTGGTTTCTAAAAGAAAACATTCGGATGACAGATGAGTAAAATAACGGCATGGCCCTTGATTTTATTTGCGTTACACTGCAATAAACCTATACAATAAACAGCAAATAACTCTTTAGAGAAATTAATGACTATTATCCATAAAAGTAAATTGAGTCGTTTTTTCTTGTGGGCTACGATTTCGTTTCTGATAGGTTCTTTAGCCTTTACTCTCTTAGCTTGCGTAAATACTACTTTTATTTCGGTTACTCCCGAAAAAGCCAAAGAAATAGCCGCTTCCAAAGCGGTAGTGTATTTAGATGTGCGTACAGTTTTAGAATATACTGACGGTCATATAGATGGCGCTGTTAATTTAGACTATAACCATAATAATTTTGAAAACAGTTTAGCTTCATTAGATAAAAGTATGGTGTATATTGTTTATTGTCAGGCCGGTGTTCGTAGTAAAAACACCTTAAAAATAATGTGGGAAATGCAATTTAAAGAAGCTTACGATATTAAAGGCGGCATTACGGCCTGGCAAAATGCCGGTTATCCAGTTATCTAGTAAATAATATTCGGTTTGTTTTATAACAATTTTGTACTGAGGAGGAGCTATGGGTAGTCATTCTGCTTCTAAATTTCGAGATTTTACTAAGTTAACTTTGATTATAACGGTGGTTATGTTGCTGGTGATTTCTTTTAGTTTGGTGGGTTGCGGGAATTTTAATGATGTATCAGCTCAAAAAGCTTTACAGCTTAAAAACCAGGGCGCTATAGTTTTGGATATACGTTCAAGCTTGCTTTATGATCAAGGGCATATTGAAGGTTCTAAAAATATAGATTATAACTCTGGCGATTTTTCCGAACAGCTTAATAAATTAGATAAAAATACTGTATATCTTATTTGTGGCAATAACACTGATGTGCCGTCTACAGTTTTACTAATGAAAGAAAACGATTTTAAAGAAGTGCATGCCATCAAAAATGGTATAGATGGCTGGAAAGAGGCTGGTTATCCTATTTCTATTTGGTAAAATTTAGTTATCGGTTGTAATGATTAGGCCTTGCTTTAAAGCAAGGCCTAATCATTGGGGTGTTTTAATTTTTTAGCTTCTCACATCTTTATTATTACTATCTGTTTTTATGGTAACAACAGGAATGTTCCCGGTCATTGTTCTTACTCAGCTCTTCTTTTAGCGAAGCAGTGAGTTTTTTAAGTAAAGTCCACAATTGTTCTTGTTCTTGCCCGTTTAAGCCGGCAAAAATTTTCTCGGCACTTTTTTCTCTGCGTTCCACGATTTCTTGGGCTTTGGTTTTACCTTCGTTAGTTAGAAAAATCTGCACGCTTCTTTTGTCCTCTTCGTTTACCTGGCGACTGACGTAACCTTTGGTTTCCAATTTGTCTATCAGTTCACCCAAAGAAGTAGGGCGTATATCCATTTTTTCTACCAAATCTTTTTGAGCTACACCGTCACCGACCAGTAATATGAGCAACAGTCTGTGTTGACCTCTGTTGTGCATTTCCAAGCCATCTTTTTTATGACCACTAAATTCATTGCACTGACTTTTGCAGTCTTGCGTAGCCGCTGTTTTTTTAACCCACATAACTTGAGCATTTTCTGTGCTCTCGCTGCCTTGCTCATGAAGCTCTTTAAACTCCTTTAATTTAGCAGCTCGGCGTTTAGTATGTTCCTCATGATGAGCACGGGCCATTAAAATATTGGTCATATGCAGCTGGTGCAGGAGTTTTTCTTGTAAAGTAACGTTATCTTTCATTATTTTCTCTTCTTTCTTTCCACTATTTGGTACTTTTATTTTCTTAGGTACCTTACTAAAAAGTATTATATGCTTATTTAAAAGATTTGTCAAGGTACCTTACTAATTTCTTTTAAAGAAATTTTCTCGAAATTTTGATTATAAAGTGTCTATCGGATAACCGGTCGTCTTTGCTATAATGAGCCTTATATGGTAAACAAGTGTTTATTATTATTTGATGGCAATGCCTTAATTCATCGTGCCTATCATGCTATGCCTCCACTGGTTCTAAAAAAGACCGGTGAGGACGTGGGGGCTATCTATGGTTTTATGAGCATGTTTTTGAAAACAGTAGCCGGCTACCTGCCGCAATATATAGTCTTTGCTTTTGATAAAAAAGGTCCTACTTTTCGTCACGATATGTATCAAGACTATAAAGCCAATCGTCCTAAAGCCCCCGATGATTTAGTCGGTCAAATTATACGTGCCAGACAACTTATAGCCGGCAGCGGCATTGCTTACTACGAAGCAGATGGCTTTGAGGCTGACGATATTATTGGTACTATTACTGTTGCTGCCTCTCAAAAGGGTATCAAAACTTTCATAGTGACCGGTGATGCTGATGCTATGCAACTAGTAAATGAAAATGTTTCTGTGCTTTATCCGGCCAAAGGTAATTCTTTTGCCGAACTTAAAGAATTTACGCCAGCAGAAGTCAAAGAAAAATATGGTGTCTATCCGCAAAATATAGCCGATCTCAAGGCTCTTTCCGGTGATAGTTCTGATAATATTCCGGGTGTCAGCGGCATCGGTCCCAAAACGGCCATAGCTCTTATTGAAAAGTTTGGTAGTGTAGAAGAGATATGCCGACAAGCTTCTCAGATAGAATCGGCAAGAGTTCGTGAAATTATAAAACAAAACTGCCTTAATGCTACTTTTTATAAAACTTTATGCCTTATCCGCTGCGATGCTCCCATAGATATAGATTTTATAGCCATGCAATCCAATAAAGTACAGTCGCAAAAATTATCGGATGATTTCACAACTTTAGAGTTTAATTCTTTACTACCGCGTTTAAACGCTCTTATGCAAATATACGGCTATGTCGCAAAAGAGGATCGTAATAGTCCAAACCTTAATGTGTCTGCTGGTCAGTATATGCTGGTGCAGACATTACCGCAGTTGCAAAGTTTGACAGAAGCTTTAAAAGATGTTGATTATTTTGCCTTGGATACCGAAACAGACGGTATAGATGCTTTGCAGGCCTCTTTGGTGGGTTTATCTTTGTCACTGCGCTCTTGCCAGAGTTTTTATGTGCATTTACCTAAAAGTACACCTAAAGAGGGCAGTCAAGTGTCAATGTTTGATTTTCAAACTCCTGCTGTCGGTATTGATGGCTTAACTTTAGAGCAAATACAAAAGTCTTTAAATCCCATCTTGCAAAAGGCTAAAATATACGCTCATAATGCTAAGTTTGATATGCATGCTTTAAAACATAATGGTTTTAGTGTACCGAAATGTGTTTTTGATACTATGCTGGCCGCTTATTTGATAGGAGAAGTTAATTTAGGCTTAAAAAGTTTGGTTTTAAGCCGTTTAGGGCATCAAATGAAACCTATTAAAGATCTTATCGGCAGCGGCAAAAACGCTAGAACTATGGCGCAGATAGATGCCCAGTCTATTTGTGACTATGCTTGTGCCGATGCTGATTATACATACCGTTTGCAAAAAATATTCGCTACTGAGATTGATGAGCAAGACTTAAAATATGTATTTTATGATATAGAAATGCCGCTAATGCCGGTATTATCCGATATGGAAGAAGCCGGTATCTTGTTGGATGTTGATTTATTGGCAAAAATTGGCAAGCGTTATGATGCAGAACTGGCACAGGTTACTAAAGATATTTTTGAATTAACTGGTCGTCAGTTTAACATAAACTCACCGGTGCAATTGTCAGGAGTGTTGTTTGATGAATTAAAACTGCCGGTATTAAAACACACGGCTACTAGCCGTTCAACCGATGCTAGCGTACTAGAAGAGTTGGTTTCAAAGCATGCTATTGTGCCGCTTTTGTTAAAATACCGCAATATATCTAAAATAAAATCCACTTACATAGATGCTTTACCTAAAATGGTCTCGCCTATTGACAGGCGTTTACATACTAGTTTTAATCAAACCGGCACCGCTACCGGCCGCATCTCTTCTTCCGATCCTAACCTGCAAAACATACCAGCGCGCGAGGACGGCGGCAAAGAAATACGTACGGCTTTTATAGCCAAAGAAGGTTGTGTATTGTTATCGGCTGATTATTCACAGATTGATTTGCGCTCCTTGGCTCATCTCAGTGCCGACAGCACTCTTATTCAGGCCTTTTTAGATGGTGAAGATATTCATTCTTCAACAGCCATGCATCTTTTTAATCTGCCTTTAGAAAAATTAAATCAAGATATGCGCCGTCTGGCTAAAACTGTTAATTTTGGAGTGATGTATGGCATGAGCGGTTTTGGCTTGGAAAAAGCTGCCAACCTTACTCGCGAAGAAGCCGATAAATTTATCAAAAATTATTTTGAAAAATACCCGGCGGTGTCGGCCTATTTTGCCAAAGTCAAAGAAGAAGTCAGGCAAAAAGGTTATGTGCAGACAGCTTTTGGCCGTCGCCGCTACATAAGTGACATTAATTCGCAAAATCATAATGTGCGCATGGGTGCGGAGCGCGGCGCTATTAATATGCCGGTGCAAGGCACATCGGCTGATATAATCAAAATAGCTATGGTCAACGTGTTTAAAGCTTTAAAAGAAGGTGGTTATCAAAGTCGCATGTTACTGCAAGTTCACGACGAACTTATTTTAGAATGTCCGCATAGCGAGATAGCTGAGGTCACTAAGTTGGTGAAAAAGCATATGTCTGCTGCTGCTTTGCTACGCGTTCCTCTTAAAGTAGAAGCCAAAATAGGTAAAAATTGGGGCGAAATGACCGATGTTTGATATGATTAAAACTTTTTTAAGCAAACAGTGGTATATGCGCTTATCACTTTTTTCTTTATTTTTCTTGTGTTGTTTTATGGCGTTGTTCTTTTTTTGCCGTAGCCAATCACAGCCTGTTTTCTTTGACCAATGGATTATGGATATTATCTATTCGTGGCAAAAACCTTTTCTAGACATAGTTTTTAATACAGTTACTTTTATCGGCGGACCGTTGCTACCGTTTTTGATAGTGGGCTTGGCTGTTGTGCTCTTTTTTGTCTTTAAAAGAGGTATAGCAACTCTCTATTTTTTGGGAGCCAACATTGCTAATGCTGCTTTGATTACTTTTTTCAAATATTTTGGCGACCGTGCTCGTCCGGATGATGGTTTGGGTTTGGATGATGCAGTTAACAATTATTCTTTCCCCAGCGGTCACACTGCTATTTCAATAATGTTTTTCGGGACTCTTTTCTGGATGACGCCCAGTCTTAATAAGAATATATGGGTGCAGATAACTATACGCCTAATTTGTGCCGTATTACTAGTTTTAGTACCGCTTTCTCGCATTTATCTGTATATGCATTATCCAACCGATGTTCTAGGCGGCATTTTACTAGCCTTGGGAGTATTGATGGGTTTTCTGTTTATTTTTCGTCTGACTTATAAAGGAGAGAAGCATGCCTGAGCTTCCTGAAGTAGAAACCATCAAAAGGCATCTGTTGTCTCTCAAAGGTGCTACTATTGTTAAAGCTCATCTTGATTTGGATAATACTTGCCCTACTTCAAGCCGGCAGGATTTTTCTACTTTTTTAACAGGGCGTCGGTTAGATGATTTTGACCGTCGTGGTAAGTTTTTGATTGCTAAATTAAGTGGGGGCTTATATTTAGTGGCTCATTTTCGTATGACTGGCACTTTAGTGGTTTTGCCACTTGATGCTGATATACCTTCACATATGCGCGCCTCTTTTATTTTGGATAACGGGCAAGTTTTATATTTTAATGATCCACGCAAATTTGGTCGTCTATGGCTTACCCAAAATCTTGATTTAGTGCTATCCGGTTTAGGTCCAGAGCCTTTTAGTGACGAATTTACCTCTCAATATCTGCAACAAAAACTTGGTCAAAGCCGTAAACCTATCAAAAGCTTGTTGCTGGAGCAGGATAAAGTAAGCGGTATAGGCAATATGTATGCTGATGAAGCTTTGTTTCTTAGCGGGATTTTGCCTACTGTGCCGGCTGTTAAGCTTACAGAACAGCAATATGAAAAGTTGCATAATGCTATCCGGCAGGCTCTGCAAAGCGGCATAGATAATAATGGTGCCACTGTATCCGACTATCATATGCCTGATGGTAGCGTAGGCCATGCGCAGGAGCATTTTTTTGCAGCACATAGGAAAGGGTGTTTATGCAAAATATGTGGTACCGAAATTAGGCGCATGGTGGTAGGTGGTCGTGGCACCTATTTTTGTCCGTACTGTCAGCATTAGAGCTTTTTGAAAGCACTTAACCTTTGTGTTATAATTACACTCAGTTTAAGATTTTGGGAGAAAGCCAAATGGCATGTAAAGAAAAAAAAGATTTAAAAACTTTTACCGAGAACGTCAATAAAAAAGATAAACTGTCTGGCAAGAAGATTACTTTCGGTTTTGTCAACAAAAAGAAAAAGGACTAGTCTTTAATATAAGTGCATTTAAAAACCGCTTTTTAAGCGGTTTTTGCTTTTAAAAGCTCTAACAACAGTTTTTCTTAAATTTAGCGAAGTAGTCCTATAGCTTCTTTAGCTTCAGTCAGTGTTTGATTTGCCAACTCTATGGCACGCTTAGCTCCGTCATAAATAACATCGTAGATATATTCATCGCTTAGCATAACACGGCGTTCTCTGAATGGTTTTAGTTCGTCATTAATAGCTTGTGCTAGCTTTTGCTTACAAGTCACACAGCCCATAAAAGCTTTTTGACAATCATAGTGTATTTGCTCTAAGTTTTGCAGGTCAAAGAATTTATGCAGAGAAAAAACATTGCATATATCGGGGTGCCCCGGGTCGCTTTTACGCATGCGGGAAACATCGGTAACAGCAGTCATTATGCGTTTAGTAGTTTCCTCTTCGGAAAGTGATAATTCTACATGATTATCCATTGATTTACTCATTTTGACCTTACCGTCTAAACCTATAACCACTGGTACTGCGGTAAGTTTAGCTTGCGGTTCGGGGAATACCGGGCCATAACTGTAATTAAAATGGCGCACAATTTCACGAGCCAGTTCTAGATGCGGCAATTGATCTTCGCCTACCGGTATAATTTCAGATTTATAAAGTACCACATCAGCGGTCATCAAAACCGGATAACCGACTAAACCGTAGTTGACGTTTTCGGGATGGGCTTTAACTTTTTCTTTAAAAGTGGGCACGCGCAGTAGCCAATTTAAAGGAGTAATCATAGAAAGTAAAGTATGTAATTCAGTGACTGCCGGCACATGAGATTGCACGAAGATGATGGAACGTTTAGGATCTAGACCGGCGGCGATCCAGTCTTTTACCATGTTAAAAGTATTACGGCGTAAGTCTATAGAGTTTTGCATGGTGGTTAAGGCATGTACATCGGCTACGCAATATAAACATTGATAACTATTTTCTTCTTGTAAAGCCACATAGTTTTTAAGTGCACCTAGGTAGTTACCCAGGTGCTGATTACCGGTAGGTCTGGCAGCAGAAAATACTCGTTTCAATATAGTGTCCTTTTAATCTAATCATACATTAAAATTTTAACATACGATGTCGAGAATCTTCAATTAACATAATAACTATTTTATTTCCTGCGGCAATGTATTATCGTTGTTTAAGTTTATAATAACCAAAACCGCAAAAATGATAAGGGCTATGATGCCTACTACTAAAGCGGCATAGCCGGCACCTTTTTTACCCATGCCGGTGGTAAAAATATTAAGAGACTGACAGATGAGCAGGCCGCCCAGCACCAACGGCACGTACAAAAGCACGGTATCTTTAAAAAACAAACCGACAATGGCTATAACAATAGTGACCAAACCGAAAAATATTTGCAGATATAAAAATACAGGTACCTGGTTTTTAGCAGTAGCACTTGCTTGTTCGTTTGTCGTTGTCTGCCGGTTGTTGGCCGGTTTAATTTTACTGCCGACCGTCTTTACTTTAGCTTTTTGTCTCTTTTTGGTCATTTACAACTCTTTTTGCATAATATAATCATCCATAACAAAACCGCTACCGATATCAGCCACAAAACTGTCTATAATTTTAAAGCCCATTTTTTCATAAGCAGCAATTGAATCATTATTATATTTATGAACACTTAAGCGTATATCTTTATAGCCGTAATTTTTGGCTATATCTGCTATTTTATACATGGCTGCCTTGCCGTAGCCTTGTCTTCTAAAGGCTTGGGTTATGTATATTTTACTGATAAAAAAGTAGCCTTCTTTTTTCTCAACGGCAAAATATCCCAGTGCCACATCGCCATCGTACATAATATAATACTCATAACCTTGGTTTATCTGAGAAGTTATAGCCTGTGTACTTTGAAAATTACTTACCATATAATCTATTTGTGCCGGAAGCAACATATCGCAATAATACTCATGCCATATTTTATCAGCTAGATTAGCTGTCATATCTATATCTTTTTTATCTTTTACCGTTTTAAAAACAATATCAGTCATATATTTTCTAGTCTTATGATTGTATTTTATAAATTATGCCGTTATTTATCTGTATTTTGCAAGGTGCCTGTAATTTTTATTCTTTTTCTTCGACAGCAGCTTTATCGGTCGGGGTGTCTGTATCATCTTTCGTGGTGATGTTATTGGAAGTATTTTTACCGGTCACTAACATCTTGGCAATGAATTTAATCATCAAAAATAAAACAAAAGCGATAAAGATAAAATGAATAATAGCTGTCAAGAAGGCACCAAATTTAATTTCAGCTCCGTTAATATTCCATATCAAAATATTGCTTAAATCATCTCCGCCGAATATGCCTAAAATAGGCGAAATAATATCGCCGACCAATGAACTGACGATAGCTGTAAAGGCGGCACCGATAACGATGCCCACCGCCATACTAAGGGCGTTGCCTTTAAGGGCAAACTCTTTAAATTCGGCAAAAAATTTTTTCATATTTCTTTATTTCCTTTTCTCCTTAAATTTATAAGCCGTAAAGCTTTTTAGTAAATTCTTAATTTTTTCTCCAAACAAGCATAAAAGGTAGCAGTTTTTCTATCCTGCACTCTTTGCCATTTAAAAAACCGCGGAAATTATCATTACGGCGATATACGCCAAAACAATCTGTCATTGAGACGTTTAAAGTACATTGTTTGAAAGCAGCACTTTTTAAGCAATGTAAACCGCAGTCGGCGATATCAAAAGCAATAAAAATATCTAAAGGCAGATGTCCCTGCCAGTTGTCTAAAGTCGTGTCTAGCACGCTATCTAAAAAATCTTTAGCTAGCTCTTCATTGGTCGGTATAGTTCGAATGTCTACCTCCATCCATAAGTCAATATCGTAGTCGGCTGCGTAACTTTTCTTTAAACCACGTGAACCACATATAGATACTGCTATTACGGCAGCGTGTACGTTAAAGCCGCCAGAAGATAAAATTTCATAAGTTTTGGGCAAGGTTTTAATAAAGTCAACATTGTAATCGCGTATTTTCATGTCTTTCTCCGTGCTGTTATATAAGTAATATTGTAAAACGAAAATATTTATTTAGCCAAAACTTTTTTGCGTTTTTGGTCTATTAAAGATGTTAAAATATAAAAATATGAGGTGTTCTATTATGGATATGCGAACTAGTAAGCTAGCACAAATGTTGGTAAACTACTCTACCGCTGTAAAAAACGGCGAAAAAGTGTTGATAGAATACGATGATTTGGCTTCCGCTCTGGCCAGAGAAGTATATAAAGAAACTTTACAAGCTGGCGCTTTGCCTTATGTAATCTCTCGTCCATCTTGGAAAAATGAAGATTTTTATAAATATGCCAATGATAAACAAATAAAACATGTGCATGATGTGGAAGAGGCTTTAGTGACTGATTTTGATGTGAATATCGTGCTAATCGGCAGTGAAAACACCAAGTCTTTAACTTCGGCAGATTCAAGTAAGATGGCTACCCGTACTTTGGCTCGTAAACATCTTAGTAAACTGCACCAACAGCGCTCGGCCAGCGGAGAACTGAGATGGGTATTGTGTAATTATCCTACCCAGGCTCTAGCTCAAGAAGCTGAGATGAGTTTAGACGAATATGCCGATTTTTTATATCAGGCTTGTTTAATAGATTTTAATGATCCGGTAGGTTCTTGGAAAAAGTTCCAGAAGCGCCAAGATGAGATTATAGCGGTCTTAAAGAACAAAGACGAGTTTATTTTATCAAAAGCCCCGATGCTGACCTTACTTTACGCTGTGGTGGGCGCATATGGAAAAATTCTTGTGGTCACTATAATTTGCCTGACGGCGAAGTTTATACTGCTCCCATTGAAGATAGTATAAACGGCTATATCAAATTTTTATATCCGGCTATTTATCGCGGCAAAGAAGTAAGCGGTGTTGAGCTTTGGTTTGAAAAAGGTCGTGTCGTCAAAGCTAAAGCTGAGAAGAATGAGGAGTATTTACTCTCGGTCTTAGATACCGATTACGGTGCTAGATCGGTAGGGGAATTTGCTTTTGGAACTAATAACGGCATTAATTATTTTACCAAAGATATTCTCTTTGACGAGAAAATGGGCGGTACTATACATATAGCTATGGGTGCTTCTTATCCGGAAACTGGTGGTGTTAATGATTCAGCCATACATTGGGATATGATTTGTAATATGAAAGAGGGCACGGTCACTGCCAACGGCCAATTAATATACCAAAAAGGCACTTTTATTATTTAAGAGGAAAACTAAATGAGTTGGAATGCTGAATTTTTGCAAGAATTTTTATCTGAAAATTTTCCTGGACTAAATTTACATAAGCCACTTTTATATGAATGGCAGCCTTCTATGCGCGTACGCATAAGTGTAGACTGTAACAGTGGGTCCGACAAGGAATATAAAGAGAAAGCTGCTGCCCAGTCTTTAGCATGGTTTAGTGATATTTTTGGTAGCGAAAAAGAACTTTTGATAGTAAACGATTACAAGAAAAAAATCAGTCTTTTGCCAGTACTGCAACAATATACGAGTGGTGTCCAAAGCCAGATTTTACAGCAGAAAGTAGATTATAACGGCAATATTAGTGTTGTTGCCCGCGACATTTTTTATGGTAATCTTAAAGATGCGCGTATTAAAGATATACTTTATGCCATAGTCAACAAAAGCTACGGCGGTAACGCTATCGGCCAAGTATATTTTATTCAGCTTACTCAAAAGATAATCTTTGATTTATATGGCGAAGAGGGCGCTGATATAGCGGCCGCCGGCAAAGAAGAACTTTTACCTATCTACCTTAAATTGTCTGATCTGGTATCTCCCATTGATCGCGGCCGTACCGAAAAAGCTTTGGGTATACTGTAAATTTTTAAATAGCTAGACTATTTTTGAAGCATTGGCGATGAGAAAATTTTGGATTTCGTTTATAGCTAATGCAAAGCCTATATTTTCCATAATATCATAATCAAAGCCCCAAGAAACTATACCAATAACTTCACCATTCATATTAACTACAGGACCGCCGCTGTTGCCGTTATTCATAGCAGCATCGGCTTGAATATGAGTATAATATCTATTATTTTGGTTAGCCGAGGTTTCTTGTTTAATGGCCGATACTATACCGAAGAAGGCGCTGGGCTTGGCGTGTGCTAAATATGAAGACAACGGATAGCCTATAATAAGTACGCCTTGTCCCGGTGTTACGTTACTAATATTACCCAGTTTAGCTGCTGTAAGAGTTATGTTGGCCGGTACAGTAACTTTCAGTAAAGCTATATCGCGGTCAAAATCAGAAGCTACTACAGTGGCTGATACTGTAGTCTTAAGGTCGGGCAAAGTTACACTGATATTACGGGCGTTGCTTATTACATGTTGACTGGTAATGATATAGCCGTCAGCCCTATAGACAAAACCGCTGCCGGCTTTACCTCCGAAGAAAGAAGTAGTGGTTTCAATATATACCACACTGTCTACGATTTTATTATAAGCATTAACGGCTGAACCGGCAGAAGCTTCCAGAAAACCAACGCGCTCTTGCAATTCGCGGATTTGACGTATAAGATTGCTTTCAATACTGTCATCGCTGTCAAACATTGACTCAAAATCGTTTAAGCGCATTTGTGTACTGGCTGCTTGTTGAACCAAATTGTCTATTTTATCATCTGCTTTGTTTAATACTACTGCCATTAAAAATGTATTAACAGTCAATAAGAAAATGGCCAGTATTGAGGCTATTGTAGCAAATGTTTTTTTCCCATTGGTTTCCATAAATAGCCTCCCGCTTAACCATGCTATAGCTGTTCAAAGCTGTTTCAGATAAAATACTTTCTTAATTTATTATATATCTAATAATGCTTATTGCGATAATAATATTTAAAAGTAACTTGACGTAGGAAAACCCCGTAAATAGCGCCGATAATGGCACCGCCTAGATGAGCTTCCCAAGCTATACTGGCACCTGAATAGGATATAAAAGTCATAATAATTAACAGTCCTACAATACCTACCCACATGGGTATTGGCACCGGTATGGGGAAGATTATGATTTTGGACATGGGCTTTAGTACGGCCAGTGTTGCGCCTATGCCGAATATAGCACCGGAAGCACCTACCGTTGCTCCGATAGTGTCGGGGTTAAGCAATTGGAAGATAAGGATGAAAAACAAATTACCTATAATGCCGGCTAGAAAATATACTATCAAAAAACGTTTAGCACCGATCATGTTATATAGATAATTGCCCAAAAAATAAAGAGTGACCATATTGAACAATAAGTGCCATATGTCAGAGTTGCTATGCGTAAACATACTGGTAACCAAAGTCCAAGGCTCTTTATACCAAATATCGGTAAAAACAGCTAAATAATGTATCAACTCGGGACTAATCCATACGGCGATTTCTATAACTAGACAAACACTGAAGATATAAATTATGGGGTTTTTCAAGATAGAGATTTTTTGCATGAAGAATTACCTTACTGTTTTATATTGTCGTTTTTGATATCTTATAATATGCCAAAAAGGCGGCAAATAGCAAGATGCGGACATATATGTCCGCATCTTGCTATTGTATATTAGACAGTTATTCGTAACGCAAAGCTTCCACTGGGTCAAGGCTAGCGGCACGATTAGAAGGATAGATGCCGGCCATTATTGAAATAATAGTTGTCAGCAGTATTACGCCGATGACTACCAAAGGTGTGAAAACGCTTAAGTGGAAGTTGGGGAAAGCCGACAAAAAAGTTTGGGCGCCGATAACATTAAGCAGCCAGCCGATTGTCATAGCTAAGCCTACGCCTATCACGCCTCCGAAGAAACCTATGGCTGCACTTTCCACCGTAAACAACAGTCGTATATCGCCTTTAGTAGCACCGGTAGCTTTCATTATGCCTATTTCGCGGGTGCGTTCATAAATAGCCATGATCAAAGTATTGATAATGCCAATGGCTGCTACTACCAAGGCTATGACGCCGAATGAAGAAAGACCTATTTGAATAACGTTAAAAGCGGAATTAATTTGAATCATTACATCATCATAAGTCATGGCATTTAATTTACTGTCAATGGTGCGGATGTCTAGAGCTATATCTTTGGCATCTTCGGCGCTATTAGCTTTAATGGTCAGTATATAGCCAGGCATAGCTTCGGTATAAAGATTAGGAGTATCGGCGTAAAAGCGGCCCATATCGGCAGCATCGGGAAATGATAAGAATATACTGGTCATGGCTAAACTTTCATCAAGAACGCCGCAAACAGTAAAAGTATATTCCTTACTGTCGGTAGAGAAAGGGTTCATCTTACCGATGGTAATAGTGATGGTTTTACCTATAGCTTCGCTGGCGCTCCAGCCAAAAACTTTAGCATACGAATAAGAAATAACTGCTTGGCCGCTGCCTTCGTAATCTACGTAGATACCGACAGACAGAGGGCGTAATTGCTGTTCGTGTAAAGGCAAACAAGAGGTTGATGCGGTAAATAGCCTGTCGGAGTCTTGAGCTTGCACACTTTTGGCATTGAAATTGGGATTAAAATAAATAGCTTCTATGTTAGCTATTTTGGCAATATTTTCAAAATCTTCTTGAGTAAGCGGTTCAGTAGAACCACTGTTGTTTTCGGTGATCTCTTGTGGGCCACCGCCAAAACTGTAGTTGCCTTTATAGACTGTGATGCTTTGTTCGTGAAAATAAGATCCGAACTGGTTGGTGATAAAAGACTTAAGGCCGTCGCTTACCGATAACATTAAAGCAATGAGCAAAGCACCGATGACGACGGCCAGCGTGGTCAGAACAGTACGTAGTTTGCTTTTATAAAGATTGCTTAAAGCAATGCCAAAAATATCGGATAATCTCATATTATTTGGCTCCTACTGTTTGATTATTATCGTTCATGTAATCTTCTACTATTTTACCGTCGGTTAAGCGTATAATACGCTGAACGCGCTGAGCTACCGAAAGGTCATGTGTGGCAATTACCAAGGTTATATGTTTTTTTTCATTTAATTCTTGCAGTAAGTCCATAATATGGTTGCCGGTTTTGGTATCCAGCGAGCCAGTGGGCTCATCGGCGATGATGATCTTGGGGTTTACCACCAATGCTCTGGCTATAGATACGCGCTGGCGCTCACCGCCGGAAAGTTCATTTGGGCGATGAGTCATACGGTGCGGCATATGTACTGCTTCCAGAGCGTCTTTAGCACGTTCTAAGCGCTCCTTTTTCCCCATGCGGCTGAATATAAGCGGCACGGCTACGTTTTCTTGAGCGGTATAAGAAGGCAATAAATTAAAAGCCTGGAATACAAAACCCACGCTACTGTTGCGGTAACTGGACAGCACTTTGTCTGAGGCTTCAGATAGATCCTGCCCGCTGATAGTAATATGACCTTCATTGGGAGTGTCTAAGCCGCCTATCATATTGAGCAGGGTGGATTTGCCGGAACCAGAGGGTCCTAAAAGTGCTACGAATTGTCCGCTGGGAATTTTTAGCGATACGCCGTCAAGAGCGTGCACTATTTCGTCGCCGATCTTATAGTAACGTTTGACATCGTTTACTATAATAAAATCTTGGTCTTGCATGTGGTCCTTTCCAAATGGCTGGATATTTGCCATATTAGTTTTGATATGGTATTGTCTTATTTTAAAACTTATGTAGATATAAAAGCAAGCTTTATTTTTCAGCCTTAATTTAGTCTGCAGTCTGCGTGATATATAATAATAAAACAGCACCGAAACATGTTATGTTATTTTCAAAAGTATAACCCTTGTGTTAAAATATAGCATTCTTTTGACGGGCGGCTAGCTCAGCTGGTTAGAGCGCTTGCTTCACACGCAAGAGGTCGGGGGTTCAAGTCCCTCGCCGCCCACCATTTTTAAATTCTAAATCTTACTTCAGCGAGGTTTACTATATTACGGTGTCTGGCAAAACGTGCGGCATACCATTTAGATTACTAATGGTTGCGTTTACATCGTAAATATCACGCAGGGCTTGCGTGGTAAGGGTTTCTTGGGGTGTGCCGCTTTGATAGAGCCGGCCGTTTTTGAGAAAAAGCAGGCGATGACAGTAGCGGGCAGCTAAATTTAAATCATGAACAGCTACGATGGAGATGAGTTTTTTATCGGTAGCGTTTTTTTGTATAAGTTCCCATAATTCCAGTTGATAGCGTATGTCCAATGAGGCTGTGGGTTCATCAAAAAGTATAACTTGCGGCTGTTGAGCTAGTGCTCTGGCTACTAGTACTCTTTGACGTTCGCCGCCGGAAAGCTCATCCAGTTGGCGTTCGGCTAATTCTTGCAGATTCATCTCTATGATTACACGAGCACAAATTTCCCTATCTTGCTCAGCAACAAACCAATGCATATGCGGTTTACGTCCCGTTAGCACTGTTTCAAAAACAGTTATTGCTGGCAAACGCTCGGTATTTTGTGGCACGTAAGCTAACAAGTGCGCTAGTTTTACGGGGAGCATTTTGAGCAGATTTTGACTGTTTAAATATACTGTGCCTTGTTGTGGCTTTAAGATGCCTAACAGACATTTAATGAGGGTGGATTTACCGCTGCCGTTAGGGCCTACTAAACCTATTATCTCACCCGGACAAGCTTCAAAACTGATATCGCTGATGGCTGTTGTGTGGCGGGTGTAAGTGTAAGTTAGATTTTCGGCGTGCAGATGCATATTATAATCCTCTCTTTCTATTGCGTATCATGATGTAGATAAAAAATGGCACGCCCACAAAAGCCGTCATTATGCCTACAGGTATTTCTATGGGTGCTAAGATAATACGGCCGATAGCGTCAGATGCTAACAGTAATACGGCGCCCACTATGCAAGAAAAAGGCACCAAAAAGCGGTGATCTTGCCCTATTATCATGCGTGAAATATGCGGCGCTAACAGACCTATAAAACCAATGATGCCGGTAAAAGAGATGGCCACGGCAGTTGTCAAAGCCGAAGCACCCATGCAAAGAAAGCGGGTGCGACTGGTTTTGACACCTAAAGAAGAAGCGGTGTCTTCGCCGCCAGCTAAGGCGTTAAGATTCCAAGCTTGGCTAAAAATTATGATAAAAGCCAGTATAAAAGCCGCTAATATCAAAGTTATATTAACCCAAGAAATACCGGAAAGTGAACCGAAAAGCCAATGTACAACCTCAGTTAATTGTTGTTCGGTAGCACCGTAGTGTAAAAAAGAGGTAGCAGCCGAGAAAAGGTAAGTGACAGCTACGCCGCTAAGCACCAACGATTCTGGCGAAAGATTTTTCATTTTGGCAATAAGATAAACGCCGCCTACTGCTAGCATGGCAAAAGAAAAAGCTACTAGAGATATTATAAAATTGCCACCGACCATACTTAAACCAAGTATTAAAGCCAGTGATGCGCCAAAGCCAGCGGCTGCAGATACGCCTATAGTATAAGGTTCTACTAAAGGATTGCGCGTTACACCTTGCATAGCCGTGCCGGCGATACCAAAAGCACAGCCACAAATTAATGCTGTTGCTATACGCGGCATCCTCATATCCCAAATAATATCTACATATATAGGGTCTATATCTATATTAATAAACGGCAAAATCTTAGCAAAAAAAGCTTTAAAAGAGTCGGCTATACTGATATCGGCAGCGCCTACGGTCAGTGAGAATACAGTTAAAATTAGCAGAATAAAAAACCCGCCCAAGAGCCACCAGCTTTTCTTGGCGCAAGAGTTTTTTTGCTTTTTCACCAGATCTTTTATCTGTGCATCTATAGCAGCAGCTTTATTATTTAACATAATATTTTTCTATTTTTGCGGATAATAAATATGATTTTGGTCGAAAGAGACACCTTGATATTCGGTATACCATTTTTGGGCAATATCATTGGCGTTTAAATGACTAAATAGATCAGGATATAAAATCTCAGTTAGCATAACTATGGCGTATAATTTGCCGAAGCTTTTAGCTGCCCAATAATTTAAAACAAAAACATTACTGTTTTTAATGGCGCTCATATTATTCCAGCCACTTCTTTTCATGAGCTCATTGTATAAATACCGCATATCGGCAATGTCGGGAGTCATACTGCCGTTATAGTAATGCCAAATAAAGTCGGGGTTTTTTTGTACGGTGGCTTCAGTGGCGGTGATAGTACCGCTTGCTATATCGCCGTAGATATTAATACCGCCGGCCAGCTCTATAACTTCGTGCCAGCCGCTAAGATTGCCCACGCTAGTTTGGCTGGCACCTTCGTAATAAACTGTTTTGCGGTCGGATTGTGGGATGGAATTTATGTATAAAGAAATAGTATTTAAAATGTCGGTATAATAATCGGCCAACTCTTTAGCTTTAGCAGTTTGGCCAGTCACTAAGCCTATCAGGTTGACATCACTGGCATAGCTTAGAGGTTTATAACAGTTAATGACAGCCACTTTAAAACCCGCATTTTCCAATGTCTCTACTGTTTTGGTATAACCTATATCGCTGGTTATTACCAATTCTGCGCCTTGCATGCGCATAGTTTCCAGATTGTTAGTATTTATATCATTATACATACCTACTGCTGGTAAGTTTACCAAAGAACCCCAATAGGAAGCACCCTCGTCTTTCATGTAATTGCATATAGCCACCAATTTATTTGCCGCTCCTAAGGCGCGTATGACTTCAGCAGAGTAGTGGTCAAGCACGGCGATTTTTTCGGGCAATTTACCTAAAGTTACTGTACGGCCTGCTGAGTCAGTAAAAGTTATGGGATCGTCATAATTAGGTTTATCTTTACCGCAGGCAACTATTGGCAAAGCTAAAAGCACTGTCAGTATAGCAGCTATAAATATTTTATAAAATTTACACATCAATTTGATCTTTAAGTATTTATACAATTAGTTGTTATTGCAATTAATTGCAATTATATAGTTTTGTCTTAAATAATGTCAAAACATATTTAGCTGTAATTAAAGATAGTAAAAAAACTTCTTCGGTGGCATAATAAGTTTATGACAGATATTATTTTGGCTTCAGCATCACAAGGACGTGCTATGATTATGGCGCAGATAAGTCTGCCTTTTAGCACTTATGCTGTAAATATAGACGAGAGTAGACTTTATAACGAAAAGCCGCAGGATATGGTGTTGCGATTATCTATTCTTAAAGCTAGAACTGCTCTAAAACTTTTCCCGCAGGCTATTTGCATAGGTGCCGATACTATAGCTGTGTTTAGTAGCCAGATTTTTGGTAAGCCGCACGATGCTTGGGAAGCTAAACAAATGATAAGTGCTTTAAGCGGTCAAAGTCATATTGTGTTAACTGGACTTTGTGTTATAGACGGCGCAAACGACAGGCAAGAGGTTGCTTTTGAACAAAGCAAGGTTACCTTCAGAAGACTGAATTCTAACGAAATAGATATTTATGTGGCTAGCGGGCGATGGCAGGGCAAAGCCGGTGGTTATGCTGTACAAGATGACGATAGTTTTATAAAAAATATACAGGGCAGCCGCAGTAATGTTATAGGGCTGCCTTTTGAGCTTTTAAAAGAAAAATTAAAAAATTTGATAGTGTTCACTGATATATAGCGAGAGCAGTCTGTTGAAATCTCTTAAAGGTAGCCGGTGTTGTTAAAGCCTGCCAAAGCTTCAAGGAAAGGTCTACCATTGACTCTTTTTGCAAAACAAC
>Ga0123353_10000290_pt1 | contig 62378 bp, 50 predicted proteins | sample TergutLab28metaG_3_FD_92763 | JGI IMG/M metagenome (GOLD analysis project Ga0123353, IMG submission 92763) | Labiotermes labralis P3 segment gut microbial communities from Petit-Saut dam, French Guiana - Lab288 P3 | ecosystem: Host-associated > Arthropoda: Insects > Digestive system > Gut ... | reverse complement strand
GCCGCCACAGTCCTCTAATAGATCTCCATCAGAAAGCTTCACATCGACTGTCATCTGCCGATCTTCGAACCCCTTTTTCAAATCGTAGAAAAAAGCTTGTTGCGCAGGTGTCAGTTTTGGCAACGCTTTCTCCATATTTGCCATTTTAACAGGCATTTTCTCGCCTTCAATATAGGGCGCTTCTTCTTTATAAACGAGTAACTGAATAGACGGATTTTTCTGGATGAAGTCCTTTGCGTTTCCAATATGATCGATATCCTGATGTGTCAAAATAATTTTAGTCAGTTCAGCAATCGAAAACCCGGTGTCCTTGATGGCTGCTTCCAATAGCTTCGTTTGACCTGGAAAGCCTGTATCTATAAGTATTTTTTCGTGCTCGTCCCAAATCAGAACCGGATAAATGGTTCCTCTTTCATCGGTAATTTCAAGCATTTCTACATGATTCGCAATTTTCATTTTATACCCCTTTCCAACCGCTGCCCAATATCTCCTCAAACACCTCAGGCCTTCTCCACTGTGGTGTCAAAAGCCCTAGCTTAGTTCTATAAAACGAAGTGTCTTGATATGTATCAAATGTATCCTCATGTGTCCTTAGAAAGCGCAAACGGTCAAGGTCCAAAGAAACGACATGAACCCCTGGCTCACCGGATTCATACAGAGTACCCTCGGGGCCTGCGACAATGAGCAATCCATCTTTTTCGTCTTCGAGAAGATTTTTACAAACCGCTGTGTATGCATTGTTCTCAATAGCCCTTGCTTTAATAAGCGATCCCCACGTTTCATACATCTGCTTTCCTGGGATTGCCGCGGGATAAAAGATTATTTCTGCGCCTTTAAGCGCAAGCGCCCTTCCGAGTTCAGGACAAAAAACCTCGCTGCACATCAGGATTCCAATTTTACAATCCCCGATATCAAAAACAGGAAGCTCATCGGAAGTTTTATAGTTGAAATGCCAATAGTCTCCATAGGGATAAACCCATGGCCCTGTTGGGGTGGTTCTGCGGTATTTTCCAACGACTTCGCCATCAGGGCCGACAAACCAAAAAATGTTGTAAAACCCATTTTCATCGTCGTCTGTAGGCTCAATGTCTCCAAATATGACATAGACTCTTTTTTCAGCTGCCTTTGTTTGCATTCTTTCAAGAGGAGAATAGAGGTTACTGTCTTTCCAGGGACCGGGGAATAATTCGGGAAAGCAAACGATCCTTGCCCCTTTGTCGGCTGCCTCCTCAATGTATTTTTCTGCGCGGGCAAGATTTATGCTTTCCTCGTCTGGACCGATATGCATCTGAGTTTCGACCATCGCAATTTTAAATTCCATTGTAAATCCTCCTTTACAAAGAGTGCCTCTCCATAGAATTTTTCAATCCTATTTCAAGACACTCGCATTAATTTTTTATTTTATTATCCCAAATAACTTACTTAACCGGCTTAGGCAATCTCCCTGAAATTGCATTCATGAGGTTATCAGTGCAAGCGACCGGCTGAACGAATGCGGCCTCTTCACAGACAACAAACTTTGCGTTTTCAGGCTCTAAAACGCCGCCCAGAATTTCACCGATTTCGGCGTTTTTGTATCTTGGTACCTGGTCATCCATTTCTCTGGAAATATCATAGGTGTCTTCAAAGCCGAAGTCACTTTCGTAAATGCGCGCAAGTTCTGCGGCAATTTCCCAGTTTTTCAGCAAGACGCCTTCATCAATTATGGCGGCCACTTCTTGCAATCTACGTTCTGTGTTGGTAAAGGTTCCATCTGTAGAAGCGAATCCCGAGGCCGGAAGAATGACATCGGCTTTTTCTGCGGTCTTGGTCATATGTGTATCACTTACCATGAGGAATTCAAGTCCTGAAAGATCCACATCCGGATTTTCTCCGAATACAAGCAATGCTTTTACGCCTTCGAGAACCTCTACGCCCGCATTAATTTCCATATCGATTAATCCTTGCGAATTGTTCTTCGGTTTTACCTGAAGAATACCGTCTCTCGGCGAACCGATATGTCCTGAAAGCAACGCGATATCTGCAATCAAAGAAGCGGTGCTTATCGTAACGAGGTTTTGCTCATAAACGATCATTGCCTTTTTCGCTTTCGCGTACATTTCAGCAATCGCTTTGGCCTCTTCAGAAACCTTCACAGATGAAAGATTTTGCGCAAACGCGTCGAACCCTTCCGCTTTAGATGATTTTCCTGACTCAAGCAACGCCTTTGCGATCTCTTTTAAGAAGCTCTGATCATTTTTAGTGTAAACGACTTTAACAGCAAATTCAAAATGGTCTTGCTCGTATCTCTCCGGGTTGATCAAAACAACTTTTGCTCCGTTTTCGGCCGCTTGTTTGATTTTTAACTGAATGATCGGCGCGCTGACGGTATCGAAACCGATCACAAGAATCATCTCTGTCGAAAGCAGTTCGTCGATCGTGTTTGGAGATGAATCGATTCCGAGTACTGGCAAAAGACCGCTGGCTCTATTATTAAAGCATAACGTTTTCGCGCCTATTGTATCTGCCAGTTTTTTCATCGCGTAAGCTTCTTCATTTGTATATCGATCTGAAATCGAGACGGAAACCGCATTCTTTCCATATTTAGCTGCGATGGATTGCGCTTTTTTAGCGGTCAACACCAGCGCTTCGTACTCGTCCGATTTTCTGAACTCATCGTTTTCCCTGATCATTGGCTCAAAAAGCTTATCGGTGTAAAGTGAAACGTCATATCCGAATTTACCGCGTCCACAAAGCAGTCCCTTATTTACCGCGCCTTCTTTATCCGGATTCGCTTTGATCAGCATATTTCCGTATGATTCAAGGTCAATACTGCATCCGACAGCGCAATACGGGCAAGTCGTCGTTGTAATTTCCGTATCGAGTGGAACCGGTTTTTGAATGCTCATTCTTTCCTGGAGCGCTCCGGTCGGACATACACTCGTGCACTGACCACAGGAAACGCATCCGGATTCAGCAAGCGGACTTTCAAGCGTTGGCTTAACAACTGTATCAAATCCTCTGTTAACAAGCCCCAGAGCGCCGATTCCCATTACTTCATCGCAAACACGAACACATAATCCGCATAAAATGCACTTGTTCGGATCCCGAACGATAAACGGATGCTCGTCGTCGAATTCGATCTTGTTCTTGTCGCCATCAAATCTTTCAGGTTTAACATCATACTCATTGGCAAACTGAATCAGCTTGCATTCAAAAAAGTCATGGCATCCACACTCAAGGCATCTGGATGCTTCACAAACTGCCTGCTCTTCATCATAACCCAGGACAATTTCCGTGAAATTATGCTTTCGCTCTTCAGCCTCAAGATGACTCATTTTGGGCCTGCACATTCTCTCTCTGTCTTCAAATGTTTTTTCTGTAATGTCATCCCTTGTTACAAAATATGGTTTCTCATACTTTATCATCTCTCCGGAAAGATACTCATCGATGATCTCAACTGCTTTTTTCGCGTCCGCGATTGCCTCAATGGCGATGGATATCTTGTCGTTTCCGCAGTCACCTCCGGCAAATACACCCGGAATACTCGTCATATACGTTTCCGGATCGTATGCGATCGCGCCTCTCTTCGTTTTATCAAGATCTAAACAAGAAGCGTCGACTGCCTGGCCGATCGCCGGAATCAATGTATCGATATCCAGTGTTTCCGTTTTGCCTTCAACCGGCTTTGGAGCTCTTCTTCCGGATGCGTCTGGCTCTCCGAGTTCCATGATTTGTAAAACGACCTGCTTTACATGACCATTTTCATCAGAGATGACTTCGATTGGGTTTGTTAAATTTTTAAAGATAACGCCCTCTTCTTCCGCTTCCACGATCTCAATCATGTCGGCAGGCATCTCATCCTTTGTACGTCTGTATATATTATAGACGTTTTCCGCGCCGAGCCTTACCGCTGTCCGGCAGGCGTCCATGGCCGTATTACCCCCGCCGACGATCGCGACGTTCTTTCCGAGTTTAATTTCTTCATTTCGAACGACTTTTCTTAAAAAGTCAATTCCTCCGATAACTCCGCCTGTGTCTTCACCTTTACATCCGACGCCAGTGGATATCCATGCCCCGATTCCGATCAGGATCGCGTCATAGTCTTCCTTAACCGTTTTAAACGGAATGTCCACGCCGATCTTTGTATTCGGGATCATCGTGACGCCCATCCTGGCGATCAGAGCGATTTCTTCATCCAGAACTTCCTTCGGCAATCTGTATTCAGGGATTCCATATCTCAGCATCCCTCCGAGCTTGGGCATAGCGTCAAAGATCGTTACATCGTGCCCCATCTTTCGCAGAAAATATGCAGCGGAAAGACCCATCGGCCCGCCGCCGATGATTCCGACACTTTTGCCTGTCGCGGGTGGGATGTCCGGCATAAACGGATCGTCATCAAACAGATCCTGATCTGCCGCAAAACGTTTCAGAGACAGAATATCAATCGGTTCTTCCACGAGCTTTCTTCTGCAGTTGTCCTCACATGGATGCGGACATACCCTTCCGATCGAAGCCGGAAGTGGAATTTTGTCTTTAATTAGTTCAATCGCCGATTCAAATTCACCGTTGGCAATCAGCCCTACATAACCCTGGCAGTCCGTATTTGCCGGACATCCCAGAGTGCACGGGGGCCTGCAGTCTCCAATGTGATCTGAAAGCAACAATTCCAAATTGGTTTTTCTCGATTCGATTACTTTTTCTGTATCGGTTTTTATAACCATATTCGGCGCGATTTCCGTAGCGCATGCTTTGACCATTTTAGGATTGCCTTCTACTTCACAGACACAAATCCCGCAAGCCCCATATATTTCGGTTCTTTCGTCAAAGCAAAGGGTCGGAATATCAATGCCGTTTTCTTTGGCTGCTTCCAGTATCGTTTGACCGGCAATACCAAAAACTTCTTTTCCGTCAATATTCAATCTAAATTTTTTCATGTGATTTCCTCCTCCCCTTACGCTCTTTCAACCGCGTTGAATTTGCAAACTTCTTCGCATTTATTACATTTAATACATTTTTCCTGATCGATCACATGTTTGGCTTTTAATTCTCCAGAGATTGCGGCGACCGGACATTTTTTGGCGCAAAGCGTGCAGCCTTTACAATTATCTGTGATTGAATACGAAATCAGGCTTTTGCAGGCTTTGGCTGTACATTTTTTATTGTAGATATGGTCTTCATATTCATTTCTGAAATATTTCAAAGTGGTCAGAACAGGATTCGGAGCAGTCCCTCCCAGCTGGCACATGGAACCGTCTTTGATTTTATGAGCAAGTTCTTCCAGAAGCTCGATATCTCCGTCCTTTCCTTTTCCATCCGTGATTCTTTCCAGAATTTCAAGCATTCTTTTTGTTCCCACACGGCAGTAGTTGCACTTTCCGCAGGATTCTTTCCGCGTAAAATCAAGGAAATATCTTGCCATATCGACCATACATGTGGTTTCATCCATGACAATCATACCACCGGACCCAACGATCGCTCCGGTTTTGTTAATGTTCTCATAATCCACCGGCGTATCGACCATGCTCGAAGGGATGCATCCCCCCGAAGGTCCGCCCATCTGAACGGCTTTAAACTGTTTATCATTTTTGATGCCGTCCCCAATTCCAAAAATAACGTCGTTGAGCGGAAGACCCATAGGAACTTCAACCAATCCGCCTTTCTTGATCTTTCCTGCCAAGGCAAACACCTTTGTTCCCTTGCTCTGCTCCGTCCCCATCGCTCCGAAAGCGGCGCCTCCGTTAATGAGAATCCACGCCACGTTTGCGAAAGTCTCAACGTTATTGATGTTCGTTGGCTTTTGCCAGTATCCTTTCTGGGCTGGAAAAGGAGGCTTTAACCTCGGCATACCTCTTTCTCCTTCGAGTGAAGCGATCAGCGCCGTTTCCTCTCCGCAAACGAAAGCGCCCGCGCCGGCCTTAATACGCAGATCAAAGCTAAAATCCGTTCCAAACAGGTTCTTTCCGAGAAAACCTCTCTCTCTTGCCTGCTCCATGGCGATCTCAAGCCTGTGGATCGCCAGCGGATATTCCGCCCGAACATAAATGATTCCTTCGATCGCTCCCATCGCGTATCCGCCAATAATCATTCCTTCAATTAAAGAATGCGGGTCTCCTTCCAATACGCTTCGATCCATGAACGCCCCTGGGTCTCCTTCATCGGCATTGCAGACAATATATTTCTCCGTTCCGGGACTTGATTTGGCGGCGTTCCATTTAAACCATGTGGGAAAGCCTGCACCTCCTCTACCACGCAATCCGGATACTTTAATTTCCTCGATGACTTCTTCCTGCGTCATACTCGTAATTGCTTTCTTCGTTGCTATATAGCCGTCTACAGCTATATATTCATCAATGTTTTCCGGATTAATCAAGCCACAGTTTCTAAGTACGATTCTTTTCTGTTTATCAATAAAGCTTTTGTCCACATCCGAAATTGCCATCTCGGATACAATCTCGCCGTTTACAAGATGTTTGTCAACGATTTCAGAAACTTTATCCGGAGACACCTTTACATATCGCGTAAATTGGTTATCGTCATCATATATATCTACAATTGGTTCAAGATAACAAGTCCCAACGCAGCCTGTCAAGTCGACAGCTGCGTCGATGTTTTTTGCCGTAATTTGTTTTATAAATTCATCCGCTGTCTTTCTTGCGCCTGTCGCAACGCCGCAACTTCCTTGTCCAACAACAACTTTCATCTCGTTTTCCTCCTATCCCCTATTCTTAATTTCTGTAAGTATTTCTTTTACGGAGTCTTTGGTAAGATTTCCGTATGTCTCTTCCCCCGTATCACTTTTAACCATCATAACAGGAGCCAATGAACAACATCCCAAACATGCTACATTGTTGAGCGTAAAAATTTCATCTTCTGTAGTCTGGCCATCCTGGATTTGCAGAAGCTCGGTAATTGCTTCTTCAATCATTTTAGCGCCATTGACATGACAGGCCGTGCCCTGACAAAGCATGATCAGGTTTTTTCCGATCGGTTCTAGTCTGAATTGTGCGTAAAACGTCGCTACGCCATATATCTTTGCAGGTTTTATTCCTGTCTTTTCTGCGATGTACTTTATACAATCCATCGAGAGATAACCGTAAATATCTTGTGCTTTTTGTAGAATTGTAATTAAACTGCCAGAGACATTTCCATATTTTTCGAGTACTGGCGCAAGTTCTTTAAAATCTTGTTTTTCACAACCGCAAGCGCATTTTTGTCCCATTTTGTTCCTCCTGTTTTAACAATTGATTCATTATTTATGTCAAAAATAAACGATCCTATATATTATACCAAATTTCCTTAGTGTTATCAACGGAAATTAAATTTCCAATATCAGCACTTCAAGTGCGAGCGTTTGCTCCATCATACCGGACTTAATATCTTTTTCCACTTGATAAATCTTCTTTAAAATTTCTCTTAACCGTTCAATAGAAAACTGATCAGCGAAAGAACCCGCTTTTTTAATGCGAAACTCATGTATATTCAGAACGCTTTGCATTTGAGCCATGAGTTTGCCTTCGTTTCTCAGTTCTTTTACTTCCAGTATTGTTTCAAACTGTGAAGCGAGAAGGGATAAAATCATGAAGATACTGCTGCCGTTTCCAAGCAAGTTGTAAAGCATCTGAAATGCTTCACCTTTTTGATTTTTACTGACTGCGTCAATCATCGCAAAAACATTGGTTTCCAGGTCCCCTGACACGACAGAAAGAACATCGGTAAGTAAGATTTCATCACCTTCGCAATGGGCTGCAATTTTTTTAATATCGTTTTCCAGATTGTACAGCGTATATTCCGTCTCCTTGTGAAAGTATCCGCTGTGCTCAATAAGCTGACTGATGACGGAAGCTTTGACTTTTTTGCCGGACACTTTAACCCGTTTCTCTATAAAGCCCTTTAATGTAGGCTCATCCAGAGAATCAAAATCATACACGCTGCCATAAGAAACAATCTCTTTGTACAACTTTTTTCTTTTATCCACATTCTCAGCGGTTATAATTAAAATACTGGTATCCGGAATGTTTTTGATGTAAGCGGCTAGTTCTTTTATAGATTCTTCAGGAAAGTTCTTTACGCTGCTTTCCCAAAGCGGAGTAAATCCCGGAAGGTAGACTACCCGTTTTTCTGATAACAAGCTCAAAGTTTCACAATTCTCAATAATGCTGGAAGCAGTTGCCTTTTCAGGGTCAATCGCTGAAAAGTCCATTTCCGCGCAATCGTCGTTAATATACTTCTTAACAATCTGGTCAACTGACCATTTAACCAGATATTGTTCTTTTCCGTATAAAACGACAATGTTTTTTAAAACATTATTTTTTATGTCTTGCTCAATTTTTTTATATGCGTGCTCTTTTTTCATGTCATGATTATACTATTCTTTCTGATCGTTTTCCAGTATTATTGTTTTGATCATGATTTTTTCTTTGCTCCCGCCAGTAAATATGCCGATCGCGCCTTGCTTATCATTTCGAAAGATCTCTATGCCCGCATCCTGATATTTTTCGAGCGCCTCTTTTGTCGGATGGCCAAAGTTGTTTTTTCCAACTTGAATCACGGCGACCTGGGGGTTTACTTTTTCGATAAACGCTGGCAAACTGCTGTACTTGCTCCCATGATGCGCTACTTTTAAGATATCCGTGTCAAGCTCCTCATCTGTGCATGAATCAATCAGACGGCTTTCTCCTTTAGTGTCAAGATCACCTGTCATAAGCGCTGTAACGCCTTCATAATGAATCTTTAAGATTAAACTGATCGCGTTTTCATCGCTGCCATCTACTGTTGCTCTTTCATATTCCTCCAAGCTTTTCTTTTCAGGATAAAGGACCTGGAGCCAAACATTTTGATCGAGAAAAATCTTTTGCCCCCTTGATAAATAAAGTAAGTGGTCTTTCGAAAGACCTGTTTCCCGGACAATCTTTTCTTCAAGAACTTGATTCGCTTCATAAAAACCGATCTTGTCCACAGTAAAATTCTGAGCGAGGGATGTGATTCCGCCATAATGATCCAGATGTCTGTGGGATACGAATATCATGTCCACTTTTCGGGCGCCATTTTTTAAAAGATATGGCATCAGAACTTTTTTGCCGACATCATAGTTCATGCTTCCCCCTCCGTCAATTAAAATATTTTTGCCGCTCCGTGTCCTGATGTGAAGACAATCTCCTTGCCCTACGTCAACAAAGACAAGACTAGCCTTTTGGAAATCATCGGACGAGCAAAGTGACGCCAAAAAGGCAAAAACTGTGATCGCTGTTAAACACAAAATCAATTTCTTAAACTGCTTCCTGTGGTAATAAATCCACGCCGCCTCTGATGTCCCGAAAAAAAGGAGCACATAGAAGAGGAATATCACCATCAGCGGCGGACTGGCCACATATGAAAACGAGACACCAGGATGATAGGCAAAGTCGTTAATTTTTACCATCAGGCCACATAGCACGCGAAGCGCTGACGCGCCCATCCCAAATAAGTCCTTCGAGATGTAGGATATCGGCATTAAAATGATGCCTATCGGTATGATCATTTCGGATAGAAAGATTACCGGAAGATTGACGAGCAGCGCGACCCATGAAAAAGTATTAAAAGAATACGCCGTAACAGGCATCATCCCTATTTGAATCGACACAGCGGGCGCCAGCCAGCTCTGACTGATCCTAAACGCCGAAGGTAAAACGAATCCAAGCGAAAGAATCGCCAGAAACGACAACTGAAAGCCTGGATCAAAAAGAGTCAGCGGATTTATCATCAGCAAGACAAACGCTATTACCGCACTGCTGCAGAGAAGGTCATACCGCCTGCAAAAAAGCTTTGACCCGATATGCAACGTGATCATTCCTGCAGCTCTGAGGACGGAAGGAGAAAAAGAAGCAAGCGCCGCATAGAAAAGCAACATTAAAATCAAAAGCAGATTCAGCCGAAGGTCTCTTCCCGGCCTAAGAATCGCGTTTGCTCCAGCGTAAAGAATTCCCACATGAATCCCGCTTACTGCCAAAATATGTGCCGTTCCATTTTTTTGAAATGTTTCAAAGATATCCTCCTCCATCGCGTTCTTGTCCCCAAACAGCATCCCGGCTACAATTCCTACTGTCTCTTCGTTTGTCGCCTCCGATAATTTTTGATTAAAGGTATATCGAATCATGGAAATAAAATGGATCAGGCGATCGTGTTTTTCCGCTTTGATCGTAACCGCCTCTGGTTTTACGCTCATGACCGTTTGAATTCCTTTCGTTTTTAAATACAACCTGTAATCGAACGTTTTGGGGTTTCTGCGCTGCGTCGGAAGTTCGATTTTTCCTGTTACAGTCACGAAGCGGCCGGCCAGATCGCCGTAGTCCTCTGCAAGTCCTTTGATATTTCCATAAATAGAAACCAGAATCTTTGATTTTTCCGGAACAGTCCGTAACACTAATCGGTATTTCTCTTCTTCAATTTTTACTATTGAAGAGACCATCCCGTCCAGCGTCACTTGCGTATCAGCCATTGAAACAAGTTTGTCTACTCTGTTCTCTCGCGCTGTCAGAAAGCAGCCGCCCAGGATAAAAAAAACAAGAAATAAACATATGCATTTATATAGGCTGCTTTTACGCAGACGCTCACTTTGAAGGGTAAGCATGATGAAAGAAGTTCCGCATAAAACCAGAACCAGCCAAATCGTTTTGATATAAAAAGCAAAAAAAATCCCTGACGCGAATGCGCTTGAAAACAAACAAATTGGTCTTCGCAATCCATTTCTCCTAATTTCCATATTGTATAATATATTGTATATATTTCCAGTATATTATACCCCAGAAAGTGGAACAACTCAAGCTTTTCCGCGTCAAAAAGAATATAAATTATTTAAAAAAAAAGCAATCTGTGGTATAATATATCGATTTACTCCGTAGATTTCATTAATTGTACCAACAGACAAGTAAGGTAGGTGATACGTTTGCCAACTCGTATAAAAGAAAACAATCTATCGAGCAATACAAACACAAATGATTTTTCTGCAGAATTTGATAAAATCAGCGATGATTTTAAAAAAAACGGTTCTGCCACCCAGCTGCCTGAGGAAATTAAACTTTCACCATTGCAGCAAAGACGTAAGACGAGAAGCCAAAAACTCGCGGAACAAAAATCAGCGAACCTGAAAAGCATAATCGCGGATAAGCTTATCACAGCCGTGAATGGCTTGGCAAATATTGTAGATATTGTCAAAAGTAAGGTTAAAAAAATTGGCGACTCATCGGATATCGGAGAAGAAATGGAAACAACGAAATCTACGAAAAAAAAGAAAAAAAAATATAGAATTAGTTTTAAACGGCTCCTTCTGTCATTGCTGTGCTTATTCCTGACCTTAGGAGTCATCGGATTCGCGTTTGCATTCATGATCATTAAGGATGCTGTTCAGATCGATCCAAACAATATATATACGCTTCTGTCTGAGGATTCCATTTTATATGACAAGAATGGCGATGTGCTCGACAGCATTTTCAATTCACCGGATGGTAAGCGCACCAACATCGCTTATTCTGATATTCCGAAAGATTTACGCAACGCCGTTGTCGCGATAGAAGATAAAACCTTTTGGGACCATCACGGCTTTAATATCATCCGTATGTTCGGCGCTGTCAAAGACAGTCTTTTTGGAGGCGGAAAAATTAGTGGAACAAGTACCATCACACAGCAGCTCGCGAGAAACCTTTATCTGACGGATACGAAAAGTTCATATTCTTTTAAAAGAAAAATTCTGGAGGCCTATTATTCAATCGTTATCGAAAAGCATCTGACCAAAGAGCAGATTCTGGAGGCTTATCTGAATACGATTTCTCTCGGATTTGGCAGCAGTGGCGTACAGGCGGCTTCACAGGCTTACTTTTCAAAAGATGTCGGAGCGCTAAACTTAACGGAATGCGTCGCCCTCGCAGCGATCCCACAATCCCCTACCAATTTTGCCCTCGTAAAAACCTACGCGAACGACGATGTGACCGAAAGTAACGAAAACATCCTTTACAGGGGAAATACCTATACGTACATTTATAACGGAGAGGTTTCCAAAGACCGCCGCAATCTTATTTTGAGATTTATGAATGAGCAAAATTATATCACCCAAAGCCAATATCAAGAAGCGCTCGTTGATGATTTAAGAGACTATATCAAGCCAACCCGAGGAAATGCGACAGAGTATTCCTCCTATTTTACCGATTACGCCATCGAACAAGTGCTAAAGGATTTGATCGATAGTGGCTATTCCGAAGAAAATGCCAGATATCAACTATATAACGGAGGGTTGCGTATTTATACGACGATCGACAGGAAAATTCAGCAGGTCGTTGAAAAGGAATTCGCAAACAACGCGAACTTCCCAAAGGTAACAAACCTGAAATACAACAATGGCAACATTATTGGCAATAACGGAAACGTTCTGCTTTACAGTTACAACAATTATTTTGATGAAAACGGAACCTTTACACTAACGCCGGATGAATATAAAAATGTGTCGGACGGAAGCCTTCTTGTCTACGAAGGCAGACGACTCAGCTTCTATAAAACCGAGGTTCAGGGCAAGACCGATTACAGCGTTGAGTTTAAAAACATGTTTCGAAATGTAGATAACACCTTTTATAGCATCGGAGGAGGCTTTATATCGATTCCGCAAGAATATAAAAACAAAGACCGAGATGGAAATTTGATCATAAGCGCTCAATTTTTCAGGGATTACCCGGACTTTTTCACTTCGTCTGCCTCAGGGCTTTCCATATCAAGTAAAAACTACGCATTAAAACAGTCCGTCGTCCAGCCACAATCGGCCATAGTCATCACCGACTTTAAAACAGGAGAAATCAAAGCGATGGCAGGCGGAAGAAACACCGTCGGAAGACTTCTGTTCAACCGCGCCGACAAACCGAGACAACCCGGATCATCCATCAAACCGATGGCGGTTTACGCGCCTGCCTTGCAGAGCGGCGTTGATACGATGAACGGCGGAAGCACACAGTCCTTTGCTTCTTCAGAGATGTTCGGCAAATATCTGACAGCAGGAAGCGTAATCAATGACGCTCCGCTCACCATACAAGGAAAAACATGGCCCAAAAACTGGTATCCCGGCTATCGTGGACTCCAGTCACTTCGGAAATCCGTCGAACAGTCGGTCAATGTCAATGCCGTCAAAGTATTCATGGAAATCGGAGCTGACTATTCCGCCAGGTTTTTAGAAAAGTTTGGCGTTACCACGCTCGTTAAGTCAGGTTCTGTCAACGATATGAACGCTGCTGCGCTTGCGCTCGGCGGTATGACGCACGGAGTATCACCACTTCAAATGACGGGAGGCTACGGTACTTTTGGAAATCAAGGAACGTATGTTGAACCGATCTCTTATACGAAGGTGACCGATAAACGCGGTGGTATTATTCTGGAAAAAATTCCCAGGACCAATGAAGTCATGGACAAAGGCGTCGCTTTCATCATGACCGATATCCTGCGAACCACGGTTACCGCCGGAATCGCCGGAAATGCTGCAATCGGCATTCAGCCTGTTGCGGGGAAAACCGGAACAACTTCGGACAATTTTGACGCTTGGTTCGTAGGTCTGACGCCTCAATATTCCGCAGCGCTCTGGATTGGCAATGATGTTAACATTGAGTTGAGCCAGGGAAGCCCTGCCGCCGCCAAGTTGTGGAGCAAAATCATGAAGCAAGTCTGTACAGGACTTCCATTGGGATCGTTTCCTCCTGCGCCATCCAATGTCATCAGCGTAGCCATCGACACGAAGAGCGGACTTTTGCCTTCCAGCGTCAGCGCGCTTGATTCGGGGGCTGTGAGAACCGAATACTTCGTTAAAGGAACAGAGCCTACCCAAGTCGATAACGTACACACATATGTAAAGATATGCAAGGATACCGGCTTTTTGGCAACGCCTTTATGCGAGAATGCTGAGACTGCGTTTGGAGTACAAACAAGCTCATCTGCCAGTGAACTCCCGCACACGTATTGTTATCTGCACAACCCTGATCCATCGATGTACCCTATAAATGAAAGCGCACAGGGAAATGGCCAGCCGCAGAATCCACATGAAGACGCCGGCGCCCAGGGGAGCGAAAATAACGAAAACACAGACTTTAACCAATGGGGACCATGGGGACCAGATTCAGCGCCTGATTCGCAGCCGACACAGACATCTCCCGGTGCGGAGGAAGGTATGCCGGAGTGGCTCAGACAACGATAAGATAATGACACCAAAAAATTAGCAAAAGTGGCTTTAGCCACTTTTTTATTTGAATAATTCTTTCATCGTTTCGGAAAAACTTTTCCTCTTATTATAACTCTCGTTCGTCAATTCATTGTTGAGCCCTTCGATGAGTTTCTTTTGTTTTGCGCTTAGCTTTGTCGGAACTTCTAACGTTACTTTTACATACAGATCGCCCATTTTACTGCCGCGCAGCGATTTAATGCCCTTGCCCTTTAACCTGAATATCGTCTCCGGCTGTGTTCCGGCAGGTATCGTATAGGATACTTTTTCATTAAGTGTCGGAACCACCAGTTCATCCCCAAGCGCAGCCTGCGCGAATGTGATCGGGATTTCCAGCCAGAGATCCTGTCCCTTGCGTTTAAACAATTTATGCGGTTTTACGGTAATCGCTAAATAGAGATCACCATTCGGTCCTCCATTGACGCCTGGTTCCCCCTGGCCTTTGATGGAAATAACAGAATCATTGTCGACACCCGCGGGGACATCAACAGACATGGTAATGTCTTTTCTTGATCGTCCGGTTCCTCCGCAATCGTGGCAAGGAGTATCAATGATCTGGCCGGCCCCCGCGCAGCGGTCACAGGTCGTAACACTTTGGAATTGCCCAAAAGGTGTTTTCTGTGTGATCCTGATTTCACCGTTTCCACCGCATTTTGGACATGTCGTTTTAGAACTTCCCGGCGCCGCGCCGCTTCCATTACAAGTTTCACAATCAACATACTTGTTGATTGTCACTTGTTTTTTGGCGCCAAACGCGGCCTCTTCAAATGATATGGTGATGCCTTTCTGAAGGTCTCTGCCTTTCATCGGCGCGTTTTTGCGCCTTGTCTGACTGTAACCACCGCCAAACATCCCTCCAAAAATATCAAATATATCTTCAAAGCCTCCGGCGCCGCCAAAGCCTCCGAAGCCGCCTCCGCCAAATCCCGCGTTCGGATCAACACCGGCATGGCCGAACCGGTCATATTTATTTTTCTTATCCTGATCGGAAAGAACGCTGTAGGCTTCATTTACTTCTTTAAAATGTTCTTCTGCTTTTTTGTCACCGGGATTTTTGTCCGGATGGTATTTCATCGCCATCTTTCGAAACGCGCTTTTGATTTCATTATCCGTGGCGCCTTTTCTTAACCCCAGGACTTCATAATAATCTCGTTTTTCTGCCATGCTTCTCTCCTTTTCGCCGAAACCGACTTTGCACAGTGAAGTCCTTCACTGTGCAAAACGGCTTATTGATTCTTTTTTACTTATCTTCGTCTACAACTTCGTAATCAGCGTCCACAACATTATCCGGCGCCTGATCATCGCTTTTCGCTTCAGCGCCCATATTCCCCATGGCGCCCATCATATCCGCCATGTTGTTTGGATCAAATCCGGCCGCGCCGGTCCCGGCGCCCTGTGCCTGCTGATACATTTTCGCTGAAATTGTATGGAACTCTTCCGTTAGCTTTTCTGTCTTCTCTTTGATCTCCTCTAAATTTGTTCCCTCAAGCGCTGACGCGAGTTCGTCTTTTGAAGCGGTAATTCTTGTCTTCTCATCCTCTGAGAGGTTCGCATCTAATTCCTTCAGCGCTTTCTCCGTCTCATATACGAGCGTCTCCGCCTTGTTTCTCATCTCAACTTCTTCTTTTCTTTTTTTGTCCTCTTCCGCGAATTGTTCCGCTTCTTTTACTTTTGCCTTGATTTCATCATCGGTAAGTTTTGTCGAGGATGTGATCGTTATACGCTGTTCTTTTCCGGTTCCCATGTCCTTCGCGCTTACGTTGACGATGCCGTTCGCGTCGATGTCAAAGGTGACTTCGATTTGAGGTATGCCGCGCGGCGCCGGCGGAATACCGGATAATTGAAAACGTCCAAGCGTTATATTACCCATTGCCATCTCTCTCTCGCCCTGCATGACATGAATGTCTACCGCTGTCTGGTTATCCGCCGCTGTTGAGAAGATTTGGCTCTTCTTCGTAGGAATTGTTGTATTTCTTTCGATTAATTTCGTCGCGACGCCGCCCAGCGTTTCGATGGAAAGTGAAAGCGGAGTTACATCCAAGAGCAATACGTCATGCACTTCTCCCGTTAGTACGCCGGCCTGAATAGCAGCGCCGATAGCTACACATTCATCCGGATTTATCCCTTTAAACGGTTCTTTTCCCGTTACTTTTTTTACTGCTTCCTGAACCGCCGGAATTCTCGTCGAACCTCCTACAAGAATGACCTTCTCCAGATCAGCGCTCGTCACGCCGGCATCCGCCATGGCTTTGTTCATCGGGTCAATGGTTTTCAAAACGAGATCCGCTGTAAGTTGATCAAATTTTGCCCTTGTGACGTCCATATTCATATGGAGCGGCCCGTCTTGGTTTACCGTAATGAATGGAAGGTTAACATTTGTCGTCTGTGCGCTGGAAAGCTCTTTTTTCGCCTTTTCTGCCGCTTCCTTCAGTCTCTGATGCGCCATCTTGTCTTTTCGCAAGTCAATGCCGTTTTCCCTCGCGAACGTGTCGGCCATGAAATTGAGCAATACTTCATCAAAATCGTCTCCGCCGAGTTTGTTATTACCGTTGGTCGCGAGTACTTCAAAAACGCCGTCCCCCAGTTCAAGAATGGATACGTCGAAAGTACCGCCACCCAGGTCATAGACGAGAATCTTATGCGTAGAGTCATCTTTATCCAACCCGTAAGCCAGTGACGCCGCAGTAGGTTCATTGATGATTCTCTTTACGTCAAGCCCTGCGATTTTACCCGCGTCCTTCGTAGCCTGTTTCTGGCTGTCGGTGAAGTATGCCGGAACTGTAATGACAGCTTCCGTTACTTTTTCACCCAGATAGCTTTCCGCGTCCGTCTTTAATTTTCCCAGGATCATTGCAGAAATGTCCTGAGGCGTATATTTTTTACCGTCAATTTCAACGTTATGATCTGTCCCCATATGTCTTTTGATCGATGCGATCGTTCTGTCCGGATTGGTTATGGCTTGCCTTTTGGCCGTTTCTCCTACAAGCCTTTCGCCATTTTTGGCAAATCCGACAATCGATGGAGTCGTTCTGTTACCCTCCGCGTTTGCGATAACAACCGGCTCTCCGCCTTCTAAAACAGAAACACATGAATTTGTTGTCCCTAAGTCTATTCCTATAACTTTACCCATTTTTTCACCTCGTTTTAATTTTCATTATGAATTGTGTACTTCTGATTTACTCAGAAACCTTGACCATGCTTGGCCTGATTACTTTTTTATTTAACTTATACCCCTTTTGCATGACATCGCTTACGATTCCGCTATCATATTCTTCGGTTGCTTCCGTCATAACCGCATTGTGGACATTCGGATCAAATTTGATTCCCAAAGCCTCAATTTCTTCCATTCCTGATTTCTCAAGTACCCCCTTAAAGTTTTTAAATATCATTCTCATCCCTTCGGCAAAGCTGTCTGTCGCGTCTTGCTCATGGGAGAGCGCTCTTTCAAAGTCATCTATTACATCAAGCAATCCGATTACGAGTTTTTCGTTTGCAAACGCGTAAATGTCCGCTTTTTCTTTCTCTGTCCTTCGCTTGAAATTTTGAAAATCCGCCATCAGCCGTAAATACTTCGAGTTTGAATCTTCTTCCTGTTCCTTTTCTCCTTCCTGATTGTTTTCCGCCTCTTTTAGCGCGTCTTGTTCAGTTGCGCAAGGTTCCTGCTGAAAGCCCTCTTCCGGCGCCCCCTGATAAGCTTCCTTCTTAAAGTCTTGAGATTCTGTGCTATTACTCATCTTCCTCGTTCCCTCCTGTCAGCGCGAATGTTTTGCTGATATTATCTGTTATATATTCAATGATTGAAGTTACTTCATCATATTTCATTCTCGTCGGCCCAATGACGCCAATCGTTCCCACCGATTTACCGTCTATGTGATACGTCGCTGTGATCAAGCTGCAGTCCCTCACAATATCATCAGAATTTTCATCTCCGATCGTAATAATGACGCCTTTGTCTCTATTGATCAATATGTTTCTGAAACGATCCTTTTTGTCGAGCATCTCCAGAAACACTTTTGCTTTATCAATATCGTTGTATTCAGGAAATGAAAAAATATTCGTAAGTCCATCCATATACAAATTGACATCCAGCATACCCTCAAGCGTACGAATAAAGTTCGGCATGATATCCTTTGCCAATTTGCTCATGGCTTCAATATCCGATTCAAAACTTTTAATGATGTCGAGTGTCAACACCTCATTAAGTGTCTTTCCGTGGTAGTTGTAGGTCATTGTTTTGGCGATGAGTTCCAGCCCTTCCTCCGTATAAGGCACCGCGATCTTAAGCGCTCTGTTTGAAACTTTGCCGCTTTCCGCAACGATCATCAGGATGACCGTGCCTTTATCCACAGGCATCAATTTGATGTATTTTAATTTGTCTTCTTCCGCTTTGGGCGTCATCGCGAACGATGTTAAACTGGTTAGTTCCGATAGCAAGCTTGCAGCATGCTTGATGGTCTTTTCTAGTTCAAGTGTATTGGCTGTCAATTTTTCCGAGATTTTTTTCTTTTCCTCATCCGTAATTTCGTATCTCTTCATTAAATTGTTTACGTAAAGCCGGTAAGCTTTATCGGAAGGGACTCTGCCAGCTGATGTATGAGGATGTGTTAAAAAACCCATTTCCTCTAAATCAGACATCTCATTTCTGATCGTGGCAGGGCTGATTCCCATGTCGTATTTTTTGGAAAGAGTTCTGGATCCGACAGGCTCAGCAGAATAGATAAAATCACTGATGATGGCTTGTAATATCCGTAATTTTCTTTCGTTTAAATCCATGTCCTCCTCCCTCCTTGTTAGCACTCTATTCGAGTGAGTGCTAAACACAATCTAAATTTAACACTATTGCATTGTAATGTCAATAGTATTTTTGAAAATTTTTGAAAATCTCAATTAAAATTCATCGCCCCAGGTGAGGCAGCTTCGCAGCGCCCTCTTCCACCCCGAAAGCAGCATTACTCTTTTTTGCCGCATCATTTCCGGAGAAAAGGCCTTACCTATTGCCAAATTTTGAAGGATATCTTCTTCATCTTTCCAATAACCGACAGCCAATCCTGCCAGATAAGCTGCGCCTAAAGAAGTGGTCTCTATGGTTGACGGCCTTTTCACTTCAGCATGTAAAATGTCTGCCTGAAATTGCATCAAAAAGTCGTTTGCCGCGGCTCCGCCGTCTACCTTCAGAACCGACACCGAAAGCCCCGAATCCTTTTCTATGGCTTTGATCAGATCATAGGTCTGGTAAGCGATTGATTCGAGCGTCGCTCTAACCAAATGCGCCTTTCCCGCACCGCGTGTAAGGCCAAAAATAGCGCCTCGTGCATGTGGGTTCCAGTGCGGCGCCCCAAGGCCAACAAACGCGGGCACAACGTATACACCGTTTGTATCGGGAACCTGCTTTGAGATTTCTTCAGAATCAGCTGCTCTGTCAATCAGCCTCAATTCATCCCGCAGCCATTGCACTGCCGCGCCTGCCACAAAAACCGATCCCTCCAGGGCATAATAGATTTTGTCGGAAATCCCCCATCCGATCGTCGTGATCAGTCCATTTTGAGATTCAACAGGTGTCTGCCCTGTATTCATCAATAAAAAACCGCCGGTTCCATAGGTGTTTTTCGCCTCTCCTTTTTGAAAGCACGCCTGACCGAACAGAGCTGCCTGCTGATCGCCGGCAGCGCCTGCAATTTTAATAGGGGCTCCAAAAATAGTTGTTTCTGTCTCTCCGTAAACAAAGGAGGACGGTTTTACTTCGGGAAGCATTGACTTGGGAATTTCTAAAATCTTTAGAAGTTCTTCATCCCACTTGAGTTCATGGATGTTAAACAGCATCGTCCTTGAAGCGTTTGAATAATCGGTTACATGAACCCTTCCTCCGGTTAGCCGCCAGATCAGCCATGTTTCAATCGTACCAAAGAGCAGATCGCCGTTTTCCGCTTTTGCTTTAGCCCCATCCACATGATCTAAAATCCATCTGATTTTCGTTGCGGAAAAATATGCGTCGATTGGCAGGCCCGTTTTTTGTTTAAACGTTTCAGAAAGACCTTGCTGTATTAGTGCATCGCAGTGAGCCGCTGTTCGCCTGCATTGCCAGACGATTGCGTTGCAAATCGGAAGACCTGTATGCCTGTCCCATACAACGGTGGTTTCTCGTTGATTGGCAATTCCGATCGCTTCTATCTCTTCCGCAGCAACGCCCATTCGATAAAGCGCTTCGCTGGCTACGCCAATCTGTGTAGACCAGATTTCCATCGGATCATGCTCCACCCATCCAGGCTGAGGGTAAATTTGAGAAAATTCTTTCTGTGCCGTGCAGACGGCTTTTCCCGTTTGATCATAAAGAACGCATCTTGAACTTGTAGTGCCTTGATCAAACGTCATTATATATTTTTTCATACTTGCCACCATTCCGTTATCAAATCATAAATTCACTTAAAATCGCGTTGGATACACTTACGCCTTTCAGTGACAGGCTAAGCGTTTTTTCATCGAGAATCAAGAGGCCTTTGGAGATATTCGCTTCGATGATCGGCCACTCCTTTCGATAAACCTCCTGAATCGATTTTTTAAAACGGTTCTCAAACTCTATAAGGCTGATTCCCTTTCGCTTGCGCAAACCGGTAAACATGAACTCAGAAATCATGTCCCTTTCGCTGCTCATGTAAACCCAGTCTGTCATTTCTTCGGGTCTTGAGCATACATAGGTTTTCAGGTCTTTATTATTACTGGTTCTTGTTCCCTCGACAAACGAATGCGCGCCGAGGCCCACCCCCAGATACGCTTCCATGGACCAGTATTTCATATTGTGCTTGCATTCACATCCTGATTTGGCCGCGCTTGATATTTCATATGGAATATATTTTTCATCCTGCAGCAGTCTGACGGCATATTCGTACATTTCCCTATCCAGTTCATCTGGGATCTGATGAAGCGTCTCATTTTGAAATTGGTCAAACAGCGGCGTGTTCTCTTCAAGCTGGAGACTGTAAAACGACAGATGCTCCGGGCATAGAGAGAGCGCCTTCTTCACAGTGTCCCTCCAAATTTGCATGGTATGCTCAGGGATTGCGAACATCAAATCGAGATTGACGTTGGAAAATCCAACCTTGCGAACCATCTGATATGTTTTCAGAATGTCGCCTGCGCAATGAATTCTCCCGAGGCTTTCGAGCATCTTATCATTGAACGACTGCGCGCCGATACTTATGCGATTTATGCCGGTTTCCCGGTAGTCTCTGAGCTTCTCTTCTGATAAGGTTCCGGGATTTGTTTCAATCGTAATTTCCAGATCATCCTGCAGGTCAAAAGACTGTCGAACGGCGGCAATGATCTTTTTAATAAGCCCGGAATCAAGCAGCGAAGGCGTTCCTCCGCCGATAAAAAGCGTGTCTACTATATAATTATTATGGTAAACCTGCCCTCGATATTGAATTTCCTCCACCAAAGACTTTACATAAGCGTCGTGCGTCTGCCTGTCCTCGATTTCATGGGAAAGAAAATCACAATATGCACATTTACGCACGCAGAAAGGAATGTGAATGTAGACGCCTAAAGGCTTTCTTCCGGCCTTACTATTTGTTATCGTCATATTTTAATACCGCTGTAAACGCCTCCTGCGGTACTTCTACAACACCGAATTGCCTCATTCGTTTTTTACCTTCCTTTTGTTTTTCCAAAAGCTTTTTCTTACGTGAAATATCACCGCCATAGCATTTAGCGATTACATCTTTCCGGTACGCTTTGACTGTTTCCCTTGCAATGACTTTCTGTCCGATCGAGGCCTGAATCGGAATTTCGAACTGGTGCATCGGGATAATTTCCTTGAGTTTTTCACAAACGAAACGTCCTCTCGCATACGCTTTTGACTCATGTACGATCATGGAAAAAGCGTCTATCAAATCTCTGTTGAGAAGGATGTCCATTTTCACCAGAGTGGCTTTCTCATACCGGATAAATTCATAGTCCAAAGAACCGTACCCGCGTGTTTTTGATTTCAGTGCGTCAAAGAAATCATAGATGACTTCGTTCAGCGGCATTTCGTAGTGCAGCTGAACTCTTGTCTCTGTAATGTATTCCATGTGAATCATCTTTCCCCTGCGGTCCTGACATAATTCCATGATACTTCCTACATACTCTTTCGGTATCATGATGTCTGCTTTGACGATTGGCTCTTCAATATGAGCGATCTCCATCGGCCCTGGAAGATTCGTCGGATTTTGAATCATCTGAATTTCCCCGTCGTTCATGACGACTTTATAGATTACGCTCGGAGATGTGGTAATTACGCCGAGGTCAAATTCACGCTCAAGCCGCTCCACGATGATTTCCATGTGGAGCAGTCCCAAAAATCCGCATCGGAATCCGAAGCCAAGCGCAGTGGAGGTCTCCGGCTCGAAGTGAAACGCCGCGTCATTCACCTGAAGTTTTTCGAGTGCATCTTTTACGCCCTCATATTTTTCCCCTTCCGCGGGGTAGATGCCGCAAAACACCATCGACTGCGCTTTTTTGTACCCGGGAAGCGGCTGGGAGGTGGGATCCTCCTCAAGGGTAATGGTGTCGCCAACTCGCGCGTCGGCTACCTGTTTAATGCTGGCGCAGATATATCCGACCTCACCTGCCCTTAGTGTCTCACAGGGAAGCGGCCTGGGGGAATAAGTGCCCACTTCTGTTACTTCATATTTCTTTTTTGTATTCATAAGGCGAATGATATCACCTTTTTTGACCTTCCCGTCAAAAATTCTCGCGTAGATAACAACACCTTTATAGTTATCATAATAGGAGTCAAAGATGAGCGCCTTAAGCTTTTCATCGATATTTCCCGACGGAGGCGGTACTTTTTTAACGACTTCTTCAAGCACATCTTCGATACCAATCCCCTCTTTCGCAGAAACCAAAGGCGCCTGGCTTGCGTCAAGACCGATGATGTCTTCGATTTCAAGTTTCACTTCCTCAGCTCTTGCGCTGGGTAAGTCAATTTTGTTGAGAACCGGAATAATTTCAAGGTTTTCATCCAAAGCCAAATACACATTCGCGAGTGTCTGCGCCTCAACGCCCTGTGTCGCGTCTACGATTAAAATCGCGCCTTCGCAAGCCGCCAGGCTCCGTGAGACTTCATAGGTAAAGTCAACATGTCCCGGCGTGTCGATCAGGTTAAAAATATATTCTTTTCCATCCCTGGCTTTGTACTTTAGCCTTGTGGTCTGAAGCTTGATCGTAATCCCACGCTCACGCTCCAAATCCATATTGTCGAGGAATTGCTCCCGCATGTCACGTTCGGCAACCAGCCCTGTGCTTTCAATGATCCTGTCCGCAAGCGTCGACTTGCCATGGTCAATATGTGCGATAATACTAAAATTTCTAATGTATTGTTGATACGAATTCATAAATTTTTAGGCGCGGAGACTTGCGACCTTAGTCGTGAGAGGCGCACCCTTCCTTTCTGTAATATGCCTTGTGACAACGATTTGTCTTGCTATTTAGCATACCATGAAATGTCATGAAACACAACTGATTTCAACGCTGCTACCCGTAAAACGAACGGCAGTGGTTTCGGTCGTGTACCAAAAAAGGAAGGGGCCTTCCTTTCAATTTTATGAATTGCACAGGACAACTTCCTGCCAGACTTCTTCTTTTTTTGATTTCGTATTGAGTTTCTCCTTTAATTGTTTCCACTTTTTTTCAATTGGCTTGGCTTTTATCTCTTTTGAATATCCTAAAAACGAAACCTTGAAGTGCTCCTGGCTGATTCTCGTAACCTTTAACTCAACCATCGGTTCTTTATTGTTTATGATGGATGTTTCTCTGTCTACCGTTACGAGCATACACGTCATTGCTGTGATCAACATGAGCATCGTTAATTTTTTTATCCATTTGTGTTTCATTGTGGCCTCCAGTGTGAACCCAAATTCTTACACCTGTTTAATATCCTTTATCACTTCCGCCAAAACTTGCGCGAAGTACTTCGCTGTTATTTTTGCTTCCTTTATGTTGTTTTCATTATTGCCGACTTCCAAAAGTATATAATAATCTGATATGTACTGATTAAATTTGTAGGCCTTGTTGATAATTTTACCACCGAAGCCGGGGTACATTTCTTCCGCTTTCGCGTTTATTGCCTTCGCGTAGGCTTCCAGTGCTCGCACATTCGGATTTCCTTGCCCAATGACCACACTATATTTCGCGGCGGTTTCTCCGTTCACCAAAACAGTTTGACCTACATTGCCTGTATAGCTTGCCGCATCTCTATGCAAATCGACAATAAAAACGGCAGTCGGATATTTTGCCATCAGGCTTTTTGCTGTTGCCATCGATCTGCTGTACGATTGACTGTAAGAAGGCTGATCGTGGACCGACTTGTCATGGATGACTTCAATTCCTAGATTTTTTAATTCTTCGGTAAGGATATTTCCTACTTCTCTTACACTGCCCTCTTCATCCAATGTATGAAAATTACCTTCTGATACCGGCTGAAAAGATTCAGTCGCATGCGTATGGTATATGATGACCAGCGGATTTTGAGGTTGCGTATCAATAATTACAGGAGGCTCAACATATTCCTGAGGTACTCTATCCTGCGGCACGTCAATTTGCGCTACATTATCTTGCGAAACGTTATCTTGCGTAATATTATCTTGTATCTCACTAACTACGATTTCACTTCGATCCGCAAGGTCTGCCGGGGGCACGACGAGTTCTACCCTCTCCGCGCCGCGTGTAATGGTCGGAAAAACAGCGGCAACGCACATCTTTCCGACGTCCTCCTCTGTAATTGCTCTGCTATTTGTGTCGTCATTGTTGATTATAATGTCTTTTTTCGAAAGTGAACTAAAAGTAATCATACTTGTGGCGATGAATACAACTAGTCCGATGATCGCAATTTGTTTTTTTCTCATTTCCCTCTCCCACTTTGTAACTCATTATGAGTATATGCCGGGATGAAGGGTTATATTAATGCCATTTGCGATAATGTCCGAAAAATCTTTGATAACTTGATCGATGTCTGTTGAGGTTACAATCATATCTTGTCCACTCTGCTCGATATATTTTTCAATTTCCGAATGGTTTTTCAAATATTGGCCAAGGGCATCCATAACAAGCGTTCGAGAATCGATTACCGTCGGGACACCGACAGCGATGATTTTCTTGCCGAGTGTTTTTTCCGATAGTTCTGTTCTCATATTACCCATGCCTCCGCCGGGCGATATGCCGGTGTCATTGATTTGAATCGTCGTGCTAACACGTGCGATATCCCTGGCCGCCAATGAATCAATAACTAAAACGACGTCCGGATTGGAAATGTTGACTACTTTTTCAATTAATTCTGCTGTTTCCATACCGGTTGAGCCCGTTACACCAGGGATAAATCCACTGACACATGACATCTCTTCATCGCCGTCTGCTTCATAGATCATGAAAAGATGCCTGGTTACTTTTACCTTGGAAGCGGTATATGGGCCCAGCGCGTCAGGTGTTACTTTATCATTCCCCAGCCCAACCACAAGGACTTTTAAATAATAATTAAATTTGATCAGCTCTTTTAATTCTGCCGCGAATGCTTTTGAGGCTCTCTCCTTAATCCCTTCGACTTCATCGATTACACCATTTACTTCTAGTGTAATATATTTTCCCTTCGGCCTCCTGAGCGCGAATTCACCTTTCTCGTCGACAATCTCAATCCTCGTTGCTAAAATGTCATCATCATACCGGATTTTTGCCATAATGACACCGTCTATGTCCCCTGAGCATCCTCTTTGCTCATCGTAAAGCTGTTTGTTTTCAATTGCCAAATCTGTTCTATAATTTAACATCTGCTTCGCCTTTCATAATTGATTCTTTTTCAATTTTTCCCTTGCAATTTCTTTTTTATTCATATATACTCTTAATTGCGAAAATTTGCTGAAAGTGGGGTGTAATATAATGGCAAATATAAAATCCGCGAAAAAAAGAATTCTTGTCATCAACAAAAAGACAGCACGAAACAGGAGAATCAAGTCACATCTAAAGGCGATCATCAAGAGCTTTGAAGCTGCTATAGCGGCGTCAGATCTTGATACAGCAAAAGAAAAACTTGCTCTTGCGGAAAAACGTCTGATGCAAGCTGCTTCTAAGGGTACGATCCATAAGAACACGGCTTCCAGAAAAGTAGGAAGACTGACAAGAAAATTCAACCAGGCGAAAGCCAGGTAAATCTCACCCGTCCCCACCGGTGCATAAGTTAAATGCACATTTGAGATGGATAAGCAAAAAAAGATGGCGGTGTCTCCCATCTTAAGAAAAAAAAGAAAACGGTGAAGTGTAGTGACTTATGCCGTTTTTTTTCTGCCTTTTTCGACAAAGCTCTTCACAAAACGATGAAAACAATATATAATATTTCTATTCTTAAAAGTCCATGTTTAAGGTAGCCATACATGAAGGATATACTCAATAAAATCGAAACGCAAATCAGCCCGCTGAATCTGGGACGCATTTTATATGTTTCCCTGTTTTTAGTGGGTTTTTTCCTGATCATTGCTGCATTGCAGCGCCTGGTCGCTGATCAGACCGCCTGCTCATCTTATCGGCCCGTATCACAGGCGCCGACAAAGATGTGCGGCTTCTGATAGATTCCAAACTCGCAGTCAAACGTTAATAATTAAAGGAGGAATTATATATGTTTAAAAGAATGCGAACTTTATTACTTGCGATGATATTGATTATCGCTTTGCTGGCTTCGGCCAGTCCGTCTCTCGCCGCCGGCGACGACTATGGCGGCCCCCCGTACGCCATGACGTTAAGGTACTACGACGAGATTCAAATCACCTATAACGTCAAATATCCCGCCGGCGACTCCCGTGACGATTGGACGGGGCCCGAAGACGTCCCTATCGGCGGCGTGCGGGATGCCAGTATCGATCTCGATATTGCCGGCACCGGGAATGGCGCCATCGGGAATCCCGACAACTATCTTTCCAGTCAGGCATACTGCGTAGACCCGTTTGTACCATTCCACGGCTTGGTTAGGCCACCCGGGCCTGGAGGCGGCTCATACGAGTTTAACCGTATCTTCCAGGCGTTTGCCGATAACGTGCTTGGTATCTACGTCCCCGCCGCGCCTTGGAATACGTCCGGTACGATGCAGAGATACAGTGAAGCCGTCCGCTGGATTGCGGTAAACGGCTACCGCGGCTGGTACGGAGACCGAGGCGGCCGTGATTTCCCCTCCAAACTCACCGATGAGGATCAGGAGAGCATAGACAGCGTCGATCGTCTGAACACTGCGTACGCAGGCAAACCCCCCATCGATGGTTTTTCAATCGGTACAATCGACAAAGAAATCGCGGTGATGGCCACTAAGGTGGCTATATGGAAAACAGTAGCGGGCGACAACATCCAGATCGTGGAGACAACTCTTGGCAAGGATACCGACAGGAGCAATACGTTTGAAGGTTTGTGGCGGGCACTGGTCAGAGATTCAAAAACTCCGGGAACTCCTCTGCCCAATGTAAACAATGCAAACGACGTTACCACCTTTAGTATTGAAATAGATGAATCTAGCGCTACCTATGATGAATTTCAAGGCAACGATTATTATTACTGGGGACCGTTAACCGTAGTGGCGACGCTGTCGGATGCGACTATCGACGCTGATTTGCCCGATTTGGGAAAGGTGTTCCTGACGGCAAGCGGTTTAAATACGGGCAACGTTCGGTTCGTAACCGACAAAACCGGTCCCGATCCCCTTCTAACTGAATTGGATGTAGACACTTTATTCGGAACAGATCGTAGTGATGTACCGTATATTAGCGCCACACAGCCTGGGAGCGGCAAGCTTGGGAACAAAAAATGGACAAGTGATGAGTTTTATTTGGCGGTTCCTCATGATCGCGCACCGGGACGCGCCGACCAGATTCTGGTTCAGGCAATGGCTATGGCGCCGAGTGTCGAGGTTGAGGAAGGCACGCCTATCGTTTTCGCCTATGCGAAAAATGACGTACAGGACTGGAACATGATACAGGCCTTTATCGGCGGGGCTAAGAAAAACGCAGCGGTTAACCTGTACGCCGAAGCCAGTATTTATACCGGCGCCACAAGCCTTGGGGAGCTTTGGATATCTAAGCAGGTAGAAAACGGTACGATGTATGACTTCGATAAGGAGTTCACTTTCAGAGTTAAGTATGCCAATGACGACGTCCCTGAGAATTTAGACAATCCTAATGACTTGAATCTGATCGATTTCCCTGTATACGGCGCGTCTAAAGTGGATTTTGGCAGAAACACATTCACATTGAAAAAAGGGGACCTTGCATTCATCAAGGGTTTGCCGATGGTTGTATATACTGATACTACCATGATTCAAGAGGATTACGAGTATTACTACTGGGTCGAGGAACTCGGTCCTTTTGCCCCGAATTATAAAGACCCAGGATTTGTACTTGACCTTGGGAAGGATCCGGATTCAGACATAGACAGAGATGGAAATAGTATTGGACCCTTCCGATTAGATGATGACCCGTACATGAAACTGGGTTTTGTGACGGTCACCAATACCAGAAACCTGGCGAACCTGACTCTCGCCAAAAGCATCGGAAGGAATGTCTCCGCGGATACCCTTTTCGATTTTGTGGTCTCTTACAACCCGGGAAGCGGCTATCAGCCCATACCATTAAGAGCCGCTCAGGACGACCAAGGCCCAGAATTCCGTGTTGTGATACGGGATGCGAACGGTACGTTGCCCAACCCCGCTGCCCGGATTAAGACGGCAACGGTCAATGGGGCAACCGGCCCATTTACAATACAACTCAAGGGCGGCGAAACCGCAACCATCGAAAATCTACCCGTAGGAGATTATCGCGTCCAAGAACAAACGACAGGATATAGTACATCGTACAGCATAACGGGTGGCGGATCCGGCGACGGCCTTAACGCCAATTTCGTACTTACGGATAATACCACGGTTACTTTCACCAATGCTACGAGACCTACGAGACCTGGAGGTCCTGAGGAACCTGGTGAACCTGGTGAACCTGGTAAACCCGATGAACCTGGTGAACCCGATGAACCCGGTGAGCCCGGTGAGCCTGGTGAACCCGATGAGCCTGAGAAGCCTGTAGAGCCAGGGGATCCTGGAGTTCCTGGAGTTCCTGCTGAGCCTGATGAGCCTAATGTACCGAAGACCGGTGACAGCAATAACCTAGCTGCCTTAATTACCATGCTGGTTCTTGGGGCGGGAGGCATTATCGGAGTTGAATGGTTCCGAAGACGTAAAATTAATACGCATAAAGATCATGAATAACAACTAAACCGTGCCGCTTCTGTCGGCACACATTCATAGAAAAACCGTCACTACTATCGTGACGGTTTTTCTATTTAGGCAAGTTTGTTAACACATTAATTATTTTGAATTATTGATAAGATCAATGATATTGCGTTGTCGTCATCGCCAATTAAAATATATTGTAGTATATTATCTATCGTTATGCCAATCTCTGCGACATGTGTATATTTTCGTAAAATTTCCGCGCTCTTTTTTATTGAATTTGAATCAAATGAGTCAATTGCTTCCTTTAACCGGCATAGCTCATCTTTTATTAATTCCATGTCAACGGAGATATTTTTCTCATCTTTATTTGTCGTGGCAAGAAATGTATTTACATTGTTGAGAAGCTCTTCCAAATCCGCCAATAACACAATGCTTTTAGATTGGATTAACGGCATGTTCCCTTCCTTGCCGGCTTCTTCCAACACTCTCGCCGCTTCAGACAGGCTTTCGGCCCCAATGTTAGCGGACGCACTTTTCAATGCATGGACGTATATGGTATACAAGGGCAGGTTAGCTGCTTCAAGACAGGATTTTATCTCCTTAATTTTTTCTAGACCATCTTTATGGAATACGGCAAGCGTTTTTACGTAGTTCTCGATTGTGCCGCCAGTCATGGCAATGCCCTTATTTACATTTACACCTTTGATCTTAATGCTGTTTATCGGTTCCTTTTCTTTTTGAGAGTCGTTCTCTTCTGCCTTTTCCCATTTATCCTCAGGAATCCATTTTATCAATATATCGTGTAATTTGACCAGATCTATCGGTTTTGATAAAAAATCATCCAAACCACTATTCAAAAACATTTCTTTTGTGCCTAAAACAGCATTGGCCGATAAGGCTATAATGGGTATTTTTTCCATATACGGGTAATTACCGCTTAACGCCCGAATCCGTTTTGTAGTTTCTATACCGTCCATTTCGAGCATCATGTGGTCCATAAATACCAAGTCATAAGGCGCCGCCTTCATCGCTTCTAGTGCTTCCATGCCGCTCTTGCACGAAATAACCTGCACTTTATACGGTCTCAGCAACCCTTCAAGCACATTCAAATTTGTATTTACATCATCGACACTTAAAATCTTTACTCCGGGGGCAATATATCTCATCGATTCCCCGAATGTGATACCACCGACAGCAAAATTGGAAACGTCATTTAAAAAATCGGCAACAGGAATTGAATAAATCGGCGTTGTCAGGATGCTGATATTCCGCTCTTTAATGACTTCGCCAAATTCAGCAATCAACATGATTTTTGCGTTTGTTGTTAACTCTCCATAATCATTTTTCACGCGTTCGTATAAAGCCGCCGCAACGAAAATATAAGAGTATTTATCGCTGACAAGCTCTTCATAAAATTCAGAAGCTGCTGATACAAGCCTGTAGTTAACGCCGAGACCATCCATTGTTTGAATGATTGAATTCTTACATGTTTCACGCCGTTCAAATATGAGAACGTTCTTTTTGTCAATGTTCTCCACCGTTGCTACTTTTTTGTTGTTTTCGATCTTTTGAGGTAACCTGACTGTGAATACACTGCCCTCGCCACATACCGAACGTACGTCGATCTCTCCGTCCATTGTTTCGACCAAGCTTTTCGTTATAGCAAGCCCAAGCCCGGTACCTTCAACATTCCTGTTTCTTGCCAAGTCAAATCTTACAAATTTGTCGAAAAGTTTATCAATATCTTGTTGATCTATACCCTTGCCGCTGTCAGCCACTTCGATGTTCAGCATAATAACGTTTTCATCCGCAATATCTCCGTTTACGGATAATGAAATAAAGCCCTTGTCGGTATATTTGACGGCGTTACTTAAAAGGTTCAGCATAACCTGACGTATTTTTTTTACATCACCCACAAGTGTGTTAGGGATGTGATTTTCTATATTTATCACAAACCGCAGCCGAGATTCGAGTGCTTTTGTTTTGATAATATGGACTACATCGTTTATTAAAGAAGACAGCTTATACTCACCTTCAGCTATCTCTATATTTCCACTTTCTATCTTGGAAAAATCTAAAATATCGTTGATAATCTCCAACAAGTTAGCACTGGCATGTTTAATAGAAAGAAGGTATTCCCGGACAGTTTGAGAAATGTCTTCGCGTAAAGAAAGTTCTGCCATCCCAATAATAGCGTTCATCGGCGTGCGTATCTCATGGCTCATGCTGGCCAAAAAATCGGACTTAGCCCGGCTTGCGTCTTCCAGGGCCCTTTGGAGCCTTACCGTCTCGGTAACGTCATCTGTACTTCCCACCACGCCGATCAGCATATCGTTATCGTCGTACATCGGCGTTGTATATGAATGATAAACGCTACCAAGTATTTCATTGCTCCAATTTTGAGGACCTTCTTTAAAGGTTTTCTCCACATATGACATTATGTCTAAATGATCCAGTTTTTCCCGGAGGAGAGAAACGTTTTTGCCTTCCATATTTTCCGATTGTAGCAATAGTATTTTTGTATGTTGTCCTTTAAATGTTGTGATGATCCCATTGTGGTCAACGCTCCAAATCAACCCCTTATAATTATTTGAGACAGCTTGCAGGTTTTGCGCTATCACGCTGCGCTGCATGGCCCCGACAATCAGCAGTCCCCATGAGCGAAGAATGTTTACTTCCGTTTCCGTGAACATGCGCTGTTGGTGGCAATCGTCAAAACTGACGAGCCCCCAAAAATTATTATTGATAAATATCGGAATTACCAAAATGGATTGGATCAGATGAGAAGATAAAAAGCCTATCTCTGTTTCAGGGAAATTATCGACTGGACCATTAATTATTTCTTCATTTGAAAGTATTTGTTCCCACGTCGGTACACTATCCTGATAGGAAAACTCTACTGTTTCCATTTCATAGGGTATTTCTTTGTCCGACCAATAGCATACCCGCTGAAAATACAGCTTCCCGTCATCTTTTCGTTTATTTTGCCACATATGTACGCGATCCAATTCCGCGTACTTGCCGATCATCTCCATGCCGCGAATTACCGCACTGACATAGTCCCTTGCATCCCCCTCAAGTAAAAGTTTAGCTGCCTCGTTTACGATACGCACAAATTCAAGGTTATATTCCGCCTCGCGGCGAGCCCGCGTACTGTCTTCAACAGCCTTTAACAGGTTCTTTTTTTCCTCCTCGTTAATTTGCCTCTGCTGCTCTAATTGTTTGGTCATGTTGTTGAACGCCAGTGAAAATTCGCCCATAAAGTTGACGCGCTGCGTGTAGTTGCCATTGGCAACCTGCTGGGCTTGCCAGGTAAGATGTATGAGAGCGGCATGCAGTGATTTTAGTGGAGAAGCCATTTCATTACTCGGGCGTGGAACTGTACAATTCAGATTTCCTGCCGAAAGCTCCTTTGTAAATGTTCTCGTTTCCTGTATCATTTCATTTAAGAACACTAACCCGCTGCCAACATTTGTAAATGATTCAGGCAGTCTTTCGATATCCAGCGAAGCATCTCGCGGATTATAAATCATATTGTACAAGTATGTGTATATTATATCTGCAACCTGTTCTAATTTATCCAAATATTCAACAGATTCTCCCATAAATCATCCCTCCAATAATCTTTTGCTGCTCTTGATAAGTTTTTATTACCCGGTAATTTGCGCAGCAATTTGATTAAACTGATCAGAAACGCTTAAAAACAGGTCAACAATAGTAGGATCAAAGTGTTTTCCTTTACTATCGGATATGATCGCAACCGCTTCATCATGTGAAAAACCTTTTTTATATGGCCTGTCCGAAACAAGCGCATCGTAAACGTCTACGATTGCCATAGCTCTTCCAAGTACGGGTATTTCCTCGCCTTTTAATCCTCTCGGATAGCCGCTCCCATCCCATTTTTCGTGGTGGGTAACGGTAAAAACTTTTGCGTATTCTAAGAATTCATGTTCAGATGTATTTCTTTCGATTTCCAATATAACATCCTCACCAACGATCGTATGCGACTTGATATTTTCAAACTCTTCTTCGGTTAGTTTTCCGGGCTTAAGAAGAATGCTGTCTTTTATAGCGATTTTCCCGACATCGTGAAGCTGTGTCGACTGTACAACCAATTCTAAATCCCAGGATGATGATTCATCTTTGAAAAGACCGCGTTCGATCATTGTTTTTAGCAGTACGTACATATAACGCTGTGTTCTTTCTATATGGCCACCGGTAATATCATCACGCCGATCAACGAGCTTAGTCATTGTATTAAGAATGGCGCTTTGAAGCTCGACAACCATTTTAGTCTTAGCGACAACCATTTTAGTCTTAGCATCCACCATTTCCAATAAGTTATTGTTAAAGTTTTGCAAATCCTTTTTTTGGGATTCGACAAGCAGATGCACTTCGATCCGTTTCCGTAAAAGGGGAGGTGAAAAAGGCTTTATGATGTAGTCGATTGCGCCCAATGACAGTCCTTTCAGCTCGCTCTCACAGTCATTTTTGGCGGTCAAAAAAATTACGGGGATATGGCTGGTTTCTTTTTTATTCTTGATTTGTTTAATCACTTCATATCCGTTCATTTCAGGCATGTCAACATCCAAAAGAATCAGGTCCGGAAGTTGCCTTTCCAGTCTTTTCAACAACAGCCCCCCAGAATTAAAAGTAAAAACATTGTAAGAATCTGAAAGCGCGTCAGAGCCAACGGTTAAGTTGGTCATATCATCATCGACAATAAAAACTGTTTCACATTCCATATGTACTGAAACTCCTTCCTTGATCGGTTTTTATCAGAAATACAAAAGCGAACGTCTCCCCGATGAAAAACCCATCGGGTCGGGTTCGCGTTTGTTGCTCATGGCGGAGAGACTGGGATTCGAACCCAGGGTCCCTTGCGGGACACGGCATTTCGAGTGCCGCACGATCGACCACTCTGACATCTCTCCAGGTCAATTTTCTTGTACCCCAACCCCTGAATCGGTAGTTTTTAAATTACTAAATAAAATTATAACATGCTGGTTTTTCCTTGGCAATAACTTTTGACCTTTAACCACAAATAAGTTAAATTTTATTGTACCGATGATCACTTTTTACGCAAGTCTTTTATTCTTCCATCAATTGGGGTATAATAAGTTCAGTTTTAATCATAAAGGAGACCAAAATGGACGAAAGAGTAAAAAAATTATCGGATGTACTCTTACATTATTCCTGCAAGGTACAAAAAGGCGACAATGTACTCATTTCCTATGAAGGAAACAGTTGCAAGCCTCTCATTAAGCAATTGATGAAAGACATATATACAAGCGGCGGATTCCCTTTTGTAGAGATCAGAGACGCTTCCATAAGCAGAGAACTAGTCCTCGGCTGTCAGGAAAAGCAACTGGATTTTATGAAAGAATATCAGCTCACTCAAATGCAAGAGATGCAAGCCTATATCGCCGTACGCGGTGGAGATAATCCGTTTGAAATGGCAGACGTACCTGCAGACAAGCTGAACCTATACAGCAAAACTCTGCGGCCAGTGCAGGATTACCGCGTCAATCATACGAATTGGGTGGTTCTGAGATACCCAAATAACGCAATGGCCCAAATGGCAGGCACAAGCCTGGAGGCTTTTGAAGACTTCTATTACGACGTTTGCACGCTGGACTACAAGAAGATGAGCGATGCAATGGATTCTCTGGTCAACCTGATGAACAAAACCGATCAGGTACATCTGATCGGGCCGGGAACCGACCTGACTTTTTCCATCAAGGGGATTCCCGCCACCAAATGTGACGGCGAACGCAATATTCCTGACGGAGAAGTGTACACAGCGCCGGTCAGAGATTCCATAAACGGTAAAATCTCATACAACACACCGTCGGAAGAGCAAGGGTTCACATTTGAGAATATCGTATTTGAAATCAAAAACGGAAAAATCGAGAACGCCACTGCCAACAACGACAAGCGAATCAACGAGCTTCTGGATACCGATGAAGGCGCAAGGTACTTTGGAGAATTTGCCATCGGCGTGAATCCGTATATCCTGCATCCGATGAAGGATACACTGTTTGACGAAAAAATCGCGGGAAGCTTTCACCTGACGCCCGGCGCTTCCTACGAAGATGCCTTCAACGGTAACAAATCCGCCATTCACTGGGATCTCGTCATGATCCAGAGGCCTGAGTATGGCGGCGGAGAAATCTGGTTTGACGACGTCTTAATCCGAAAAGACGGCATTTTTGTACTGCCGGAGCTCGAATGCCTGAATCCAGAAAATCTCAAATAGCTTAAATTTAGCCAACTTGTTTAGTTTAAAAAAGACCTGAACAAATCAGGTCTTTTTTGTTTATTCGGAAACATCGTTTCACACGATAATTTATCTACATCGAGCTTGCAGCTTTTCCCATTCATGGTCGACGTATTTTTGCGCTTCTTCAAGCATCCATTCGTTTCCTTTTTCAAACATATGCTTGAACCTGCCTTGTTTTTTTAGAAATTCTTCGACCGGCAGCTTATTTTTGGGTTTATATGACAGGTTCCACACGCCGTTTTCAATTTCATAAAGCGGCCATACACAAGTTTCAACTGCCAGCTTGCAGATTTCCGCCATGTCCTCAGCCTCGTAGCGCCAACCTCTCGGACACGGCGCCAGAACGTTTAAAAACGTAGGCCCCTTCGTATAAATGGCTTTATACGCTTTTTCATGAAGATCCTTAAAACTGCCGACAAACGTCGTCTGCGCCACATATGGAACGTTGTGCGCCGCTACAATCTCTGTCAAGTTTTTCTTGTTTTGAATTTTACCCTGTATCTCGCTGCCTACAGGTGATGTCGTTGCGTCCGTAAATCTCGGTGTTGAGGAAGAGCGCTGGATACCGGTGTTCATGTACGCTTCGTTGTCGTAGCACACATAAACCATGTCATGTCCTCGCTCTAAAGCGCCTGACAGTGATTGCAATCCAATGTCATAGGTACCGCCGTCACCGCCGAAAGTGATAAATTTAAACTCTCCATCAATCTTGCCTTTTTTCTTTAAAACGTTATACGCCGCTTCTACGCCGCCTGCTGTTGCCGCCGCGTTTTCAAACGCACTGTGAATGTAGCTGTCCGTGTATGCGGTATATGGATACAGGTAGCTGGAAACCTCCAGACAACTCGTTGCGTTGGTGACCACAGCCTTATGCTCAGGCTCGAGCATCCTGAGTACACCTCTGACCGCAACGGCCGCGCCGCAGCCCGCGCACAGCCGGTGTCCGCCGACAAATCTTTCCGGCTTTTCAACTTCCCCTTTTAAGTTATATGTCATGATTCATTACCTGCCTTTCTCTTTGTCCGATATGTCTGTATACTTCCCCCTGCTCTCCGGTCTGCACAATTTCGGACAGTTGATCGAATATAAATCGAATGTCTTCGGTTTTAACGTCACGGCCGCCTAACCCGTAAACGTAATTGATCATTTGGGGCCGCTTTTCAAGGTCGTAGAGCGCGGAGCGTGTTTCAGAAAACAACGGGCCTCCAAAGGTTGAAAAGCTCTCGGATTTATCCATCACCGCAATCGCTTTCACACCGGAAAGCGCGGCGGCAAGTTCTTTCGCCGGAAACGGCCTGAAAACACGAATTTTAATCATCCCGACTTTTTTACCTTTCCTGCGCATTTCGTCGATCGCCGCTTTTGCTGTCCCTGCGCTGGATCCGATAATTACGATAGCAGTCTGGGCATCTTCCATTTGATATTCCTCAAAGAATCCATACGTTCTGCCCGAAATCTTTTCAAATTCTTTGGCTACATCCAGGATTGCCTGCTTTGCCTGTTTCATGCCCTCAACCTGGTGCATTTTGAATTCCATATAGTATGCGGAAATACCGTAAGGACCCACCGCCATCGGGTTTTCCTGTTTTAGCAGATAATTGTCGGGATCATACGTACCGACGAAATCCCGAACCTCTTTGTCCTCAAGCAACTCAATATTTTCGACTGCATGGCTGGTGATGAATCCGTCCTGGCAAACCATGACCGGAAGCCTGACTGACTTATTCTCACCGATCCGCACCGCTTGGATATAGTTGTCATACGCTTCCTGATTGGTTTCTGCATAGAGCTGGATCCATCCGGCGTCCCGTGCGCCCATGGAATCCGAATGATCGTTATTGATGTTGATCGGCCCCGAGAGCGCCCTGTTCACAAGCGCCATTACGATCGGCAGTCTGCACGATGACGCCACATAAAGGAGTTCCCACATCAGCGCCATTCCGCACGAAGAAGTAGCGGTCGTTGACCGCGCGCCGGCTGCCTGCGCACCGATACAAGTTGACATTGCGCTGTGTTCGGATTCTACGGCAACAAACTGTGTATCCACAAGACCATCCGCGACATATGAAGAAAAATACTGTGGAATTTCTGTGGATGGCGTAATCGGAAACGCACCCATAACATCCGGATTAATTTGCCTCATCGCAGTCGCGACGGCTTCGTTTCCTGAAAGTCTTTCTCTAATTGCCATTACTTTTCCTCCTTTACAAAACCGATTGCGTCAAAAGGACAGACTTTGTAACAGATCCCGCAGCCTTTACAGTGCATAAAATCAAAATCAAGGCGTTTTCCATCCTTCACAGGGATCGAACTGTCTGGACAATATGGTATGCAAAGCATGCAATGCTTACATTTTTCTTCAAAGAATACAGGGATTTTTGTTCTCCAGTCTCCGGTATTCACAAGCAAAGAAGTGGCAGGTTCGTAGATTTCCGCCCCGGTTGTCAAATCTTGCCACGGTGTATTTTCATTGATTTCAGCTGCTTTTCTGTTCATCCGACTTTCACCTCTTCCATCGATTTTTTGATTGCTTTCATGTTCCCTTCAATCACATGCGGTTTATCTGCAAATTTATGCCGCAGAGACATTTCCATGTCTTTGATAAATTCTTCCGAGTCGACGACATTGCTGATCTTGACTGCTGCAGCCAGCATCGGTGTATTCGGCATGTTCCGCCCAATGGTTTCCTCAGAAATCCTGCGTGCCGCGATGGAACATACTTTACCTTGATATCCTTTGAGCTTCTTCTTTAGTTCTTCCGGCTCTTTTTCGCTGTTGATGATGATTGCGCCTGTTTCTTTTAGGCCTTTTGTTACATCGACTGCGGTAAGCAATGTTTCATCCACAACGATGACGTAATCAGGGTAATAGATGTTGGAATGTATGGTGCATTTCCCATCTGAAATACGGTTATATGCCGTAATCGGCGCACCCATTCGCTCTGGGCCATATTCCGGAAACCCCTGCACATGTTTCCCAAAGTTAAAGGCCACATCGGCCAGCAGCAGACATGCTGTTTTCGCACCCTGCCCGCCTCTGCCATGCCATCTGAATTCAACTGTCTTATTTTCCATATGTATTTCTCCTTTCGCCCCACTTTTTATTGTATACGAAACAATGCTCCATATACATAAAAAAGGCCTTCGCCCTGTAAAAGGACGAAGGCCTGAAGCCATTCGCTATACCACCTCATACAACATACTATCATACGCGTTCCCGATTACGGGGGAAAACCGTCAAAGCCTAATCTAACCAAACCGTTATTTCAGCCTGCAACTCAGGAGTGATCTTCAGTAAATTTCCCACTCGTATCGGGCTCCCACCATCTCCGACTCGCTTTGTCTTTCAGAAAACACTTACTATCTCCGTCAACGTCTTTATCCCTATATTCATTTTTACATTGTAGCCTCTAATCAACAACTTTATTTTATCGGATACTGCTGGATTTGTCAAATATTTTTTGTTTACACTTACAAATACTTTAATTTTTATTGTGCCTCTAAACAAATTTACGCAATTCTTTTATAATTGGTCCTACCCTGAGAATTGTCGATTACGAACACTCCTTTTGTTGTTATTTGAGCTGTATTCAGTATATCAATTATGGTTTGTATGGAATCTGCTCTCAGATACAATGCGTATCCACAGGATTTGATTACTTCAGGAGGTAGTTTTTTCAGCGTTGCATGAACTCTTCTCTCCTGTAATTTTTCTTGTGCGTATATGGCTTTATAAAAAGAAGAAAATGCGATTAAATATTCCATCTTTACTCTGTATCCTCCTATCTAAATAAGATTTTTCATCATACGTATGTAAAGCTGACCGAATGACGCTTTTTCAACTTTTTCTTCAGCCACAAGTGGATATCTCTCTATTTCTTTAGCTTTTTCGTAAACAATGATCTCACCAATCTGCTGCCCTTTTGCAATCGGGGCCTGGATGTTTTTATCCAATTCTATTCCTGTGGTAATTCCTTCTTTCTCACCTTTTTTAACCAGAACCGAGATGTCCTCACCGGCTACAATGTTCAACAAATCGAGCGATCCTTTTTCAATCCGAATGTTTCCGGTTGACTCACCTTTTTCAGCAATCTTGACCGTATCATACGTTGCAAAACCATAATCAAGCATCTTGCTGATATCATTAAACCGTACCTGGGAGGTCGGACTTCCCATGATGACTGCGATAAGTGTCATGTCGCTTCTGGTCGCTGATCCTGACAAGCAATACCCTGCATCCTGCGTAAACCCGGTCTTGATTCCATCTGCACCGGGATATTGCCTGATCAGTCTGTTGGTATTTGTCAGTCCAAACTCTTTTTCTTTGCCCGGCAGGCCAATATTGATCGTATCCTGCCAGGTCGTAAACCATTCTTTACACGTAGCATGTTTGATCAATTCTCTTGACATAATTGCTATATCATATGCGCTGCAGTAGTGATTTGCTACTGGTAAGCCGTTCGTATTGACAAAATTGGTATCTTTCATTCCTAATTTTTCTGCTCTCCGATTCATTTTTTCAACGAATATTTCGACTGATCCCCCAAGATACTCGGCAACGGCAACGCAGGCATCGTTTGCACTGACCATTGCAATTCCTTTCATCAAATCTTCTAAAGAATGCTGCTCTCCCATCTCCATATACATTTGGCTGCCACCCATTTTAGCTGCGCGTTCTGAAATAGTAACCATATCATTAAGGCTTATCTGCCCTCTGTCTACCGCTTCTAAAACGAGTAGCATCGTCATAATTTTCGTCACCGAAGCCGGGGGCAACCGATCATGGCTGTTTTTCTCAAACAGTACCGCCCCGCTGCCCGCATCCATCAGCAGAGCGGATTTACCATCGACCACAAGTCCGCTGACTGCCCCTTCTTCGGGCGCCTGCGCTTTGGTTCCGATCGATTTTTCCACCGTTGTGACAACCGGCGTCATGTCCGCGCTTCCATTGATCTTAATCACCCTTTCATCGGGCCTAAAATGATCTACCCCCATAAATCCGGCCAGTGCGATAATCGCGGTAAAACACAGCAGTGCGCCGGTTTTAATTTTTGATTTATGCAAAGTCTTCACTATAATCCATCTTTTTTTTACTCTGTCCAATCGTTTCACTTGAAAACCTCCTTGCTCTGATTCTTTAGGAGCCTCCGGAAACCTGTTTTATACTGATTTCCGGGGAGGATTTATTCGGATGATCGCTTTGAAATAAACTGGAAAGATTAATAAATGAGATTTCCGTAGGCTCCCATACTAAGATATTGTACAGGTGCTTTGTTTATTCATAATTTACATGAAGACTCTTGTGTATTTGCTGACTTTAACATTGAACCGCCTGAAGGTTTCAAAATCCGCCTGCACGAGAAGATTGTTGACAAAACGCACCTGTTAGGTTATAATATTTATAAAATCAAACCCGAAGGGAGGTTTTGTTTATGACCCAAACAACATTTAGTGTTCGGATGGATTCCGAAGTAAAAAAACAATTAGACGATTTTTGTATGCAGGTCGGAATGAATACGACCACCGCGTTTAATATGTTCGCCCGTGCCGTCTTGCGTGAAAAACGTCTACCTTTTGATGTTACAACAGAATCTGACCCATTCTACAGCGAAAGTAACCTTGCCCACCTCCGCCGAGGAATTGCCGCCCTCAACAGCGGAAAAGGGGTTGAACACGACATTATTGAGGTATCTGAATGAAAATTGTCTGGTGAAGAAGCTTGGGAAGACTATGTTTATTGGCAGATGCAGGATAAAAAAACCATACGGCGTATCAATCAGCTTCTGCAAGATGCTAAACGCAACGGTTATACAGGTATCGGAAAGCCGGAACCACTCAAGGGCGAGTTCAGCGGATTTTGGAGCAGGCGAATTGATGATGTCAACCGTTTTGTGTACCGAATAAGGGATGGCGTCCTTGAAGTTCTTTCCTGTAAAGGCCATTATGACGATTAATTACATTTTTCGATATAATTATAAATAGTTGTCGAGAAATGAAAGAGATGCTTTTGAATAAGCATCTCTTGTACTTTCATCATTATTTATCTCAACGACCATAGCTCCATGAGCTTGCGTTTCCACGCTTCAACGCTGGAATGTATCACACGGCCGGCAAAGTTTGCGCGGACAAACTGTAACGCTGCGGTGCGCTTAGCAGCCATGTAATAATCGGCGTTTTCCGGTTTGCGCAGTTCCTCGTCAGGCAGTCTGATAACTTCACGCTTGAAATTGATGGCTTCCAATGCTCGGTTTAGTTTTTTCGCAAAGCCGTCAAAGTCGCCGCCTGTGCGGTAAACAAAGGTTGCTGTATCGGCTTCGGCAAACTCTACCACAGCGAACTGTCCATCAGGGGACGGAGCAATCAACCACAGCATATATGGATCAGTGGATTTGTTTTCCACACTCTCTGCCTCGATCTCGCTCTTTCGGAAACCTATCCAAATCCGAGCGGGGTCGCATAGCTCTTTGAACACCTCGTAGCTTTCGGCGGCGCGGGTGGCGGCAATTTTGCTTTCCAATGACGTTGCGAATGATGGGGCAATTCCGGCAAGTCGGTCAAAGGGAGCTGCCTCTCCCTCTGGCATAATCTTGGCAAGCTGTGAAGCCTGCGTCACCGTAAGGGTGGGGTCAATCTCCTTGACCGCTGCCATCGATTTCTCGCGCAAAGAACGGATTTGTTTCTCTACCGCAACTTCCACCGGAGCAGTGTCGTATCCCAGCTTGGCAAAGGTATAGGTTTCGCCTGTGTCGAGGGTCAGCGTCAGCGTGTAATCGCCCTTATCCATGCCTGCCACGAAACAAAGCGGGACTCGCCGCGCCCCTAAATCGGGCGGCAGGGAAACCACGCTGTTTTCGTACACATGGACAGGGGCGAAACCGCTGGCGCTTGCACCATTTTCGGTATAGCTGTAGTCGCCCTTTGCGGTAACAATGGGCTCCCCTGAAATGAACAGAGAACGCAGCACTGCTTTGTTATAAGCTTCACAGAGCGCGTTGTAAAACGGCTCGCACCAGCTTCCCATGCGAGAAAAAGCATATACGTCATTACCGGCCTGCACGGTGACAACATATTCAGCCAGCTTTAGCGCATTAATTTCGGAAAATGGTATTTCTGCAGCATCGAACAGCGCGGTTACGGTCAAGGCGGCATCGCCGACGCTTAGCTTGACCTCGCCGCTGACAAGGCTGGATGCCGCTTGCGCCGTATATTCGATCGAATTCATACTCATCCCAGCTTATTACCGCAACTGCCGCAGAACTTCGTTCCGGGAGGGTTATCTTGCCCGCATGATGAGCATTTGCCGCTTGGCGCAGCAGCCTCAGCAAGGTTCGTTCCGCAGTTGTTGCAGAAACGAACAGTCTGCGCGTTCTTCGCGCCGCACTTTGGACAGGTTTTTAAGTCCATACTTGCTCCACAGTTATTGCAAAACTTGCCCATACCGGCCGGCTTTCCACATGAAGAACAAATGGTGGTCTTGCTTTCAATTTCGCCTTGCCATACCGTGGCAGTCTCTCCGGTTTCGTTGATGTTGCGCTTCATCGCATCCGCGCGGGCTTTCGCCACATACACTTCTTGTCTCGGAGCACAGGATACGCAAAGCCCCTCATCCTCGTTCCAGCATTGATCACAGACGTACTTGTTGCAGTTTGGGCAGCGATGGAAATGCTGTTTAGCCTCATTCTGCGCCCGCGTAAATGCCTGCTCATGCTCTTTCTGCCATTCAGGAGACCTTCCTTCGAATCGTTCATTAAGGATATTTGTCCCGCGTTCAGCGGCATAGCCGAGTTCGCGCATCTTGCCACCCAGCAAGCTTCCGGCAAGTCCAAGGCCTTGTCCCAAAAGGCGGCTGCCTTTTCTTTTCTTGTACGTATCGCTTTCTATAAAGCTGGACTTGTAACCGTCGTTGCAGACATCACAGTAAAAGGTGAACTGAAAGCCCGCTTCGGTCGAGTTATCCTCATAGTTTCGTGTAAATGCTTGTAACATCGCTTATTTCCCCCTATATCAATCACTATTTATCATGTTTTATTTTCTTCCCGCATGCGGTGCATCTCACGTTCTCGAAGAACTGCAATTCACCGCAGCGAGAATTTGTACAATAAATCATCAAGCTCGCGCCGCACTTCTCACACCGTTCATCCACGAAGGTCTGCTGTTTGCAAACGGGACAGCTAATGGTAAGTGGGCGCCCGCACCCGGCGCAGACCATTTGCCCTTTTTCTATATCCCGCAGACAAGATGGGCAGTGATACCCGAACGGGCTGCGGCTGCCACATTTAGGACAGAACCGAGAGTCCCTCTCAATAAACTCACCGCAATGGAAGCAGGGTTGTTTATATGTAGCCATATCTCACTCCTCCTTCTTTTTAGAATCAATATTTTCTGGTTTTTTCTTCTTATCCGCAGTTAAAATCCTCCCAAGGAAAATATACGCTTTTACCAATACAACCGCTGCTAGACAAATCAAAACAATCCCTACAAGAATGCTGAAATAAAGCATGTTTGTCCATGTAAAAGAGTTCCAGATTACCCGAGCTACGCTTGCTGGATTTCCTTCATATAACGACACATTTATGGTGCATAATGCATTATCATCACTGTATTCGCCGAGATCCACAGCCTGTCTAAGCAAATCGCTTTCTACCGCAATGATTTTGTCTTCCAGGCTTAGCATCTCCTGTATGCTGCCGCTGCGCCCCCGCAATGCGACATAACTCTCAAGGCGCTTTTCCAGCTCCTGTTTTTGTGCCAGCATTTGCCTGTATTCATAAGTTTTATCCGTCTTTTGCAAAGTAAAAGAAACCAGCATCCCGACTTCTTTGACCGCTTCCAAGCAACTGTCAAAATATTGCGGCTTGACACCTATCATTCGTGTGAGAGTCCGGCTACCCGCAAGCCCTTGTGACATTTCTGTTTGAATTACTGCCTGCGCCTGCTCTACAATGACGTCAAGTTTGGCAAGATCATCGTCAAAAGAAACTGTTTTCGCTCTCAGCGACGCAACCTGTTCATACTTTTGCTCTAAAACTTCAACACTCCCTTGAGCTTCACCTGCGTATTCCTTCTTTAGTGACGCCACATTGGAGGCCGTCCTGGTCACACTATTCACAACATCATAGTTGCTGGTATAACCGCCGCCGTAATAATAGTTGACCGAAGTAGAAGGATCCTCATATGTCGCCAAATCGTATGCAAATCTTGCGGTAAATATAATCACGTACAACACAAGAAGCGCTATTATAATCGTTTTAAACTGTTTTCGGTTTATCATCACCCTGCCTCCTAAATAATTTTATTTTTAGTAAATCTGATCAAATTATAGCAGAATTGCGACAAGAATTCCATCAAAAAGTTTATCGAGTAATCCGGTCAGATAAAATGTAATTTTCGTTATATTAGCACATCGACGAACGAAAAAATAGCCCCCGCTCTACCAAGTGTTGGGCTATTTTTGACTAACAGTTATTCTTGTTGCTCATTGAACTGTCTGATAATATGAATCCCGTTTCGCCTGATGTGCAAAATCCTTTCAACTGTCACAGATTTCTTATCCTCTTTCTCGTCATCACGCACGATATAGAATGTTAAGTAATTGTGAACTGGCATAAAACGGAAACCTTGACTTGCTAAATATTCATCCTTAACAAGAGCATACTTCGGTAATATTGTTTAATTGGCGCATACGATAAAAACTGTTTTGTCTATGTGATAATTTTCTTAATCAAATCCGGTTTTCCCGGAACTTCCAAACTAAAACGAAACGCTTTTGCCAGCTCGATGGCGCCTCTCTCAACTTTGCTCAGATCGTTGCCATAAACAGTTCCCAGCGCTTCGCCGACTGCAACCGGATCGCCGACTTTTTTGTGCAGCACAATTCCGGCAGCCATATCGATCTCATCTTCCTTGGTTACTCTGCCTGCTCCCGAATGCTGAGACGCAAATCCGGCAGCTTTGGCTTCGATGCCGCTCACATAGCCATATGTATCGCTTGTAACCTGGATACGATAAGACGCCTGCGGCAACAGGCTGTAATCGCTGATTACTTTCGGATTGCCTCCCTGCTCTTCAATAAACGCCGCCAGCTTTTCAAGCGCTTTGCCGCTGCTTAATGATTCTTCGGCCATTTTCCGCCCCTCTTCCATACTGCCGGCCTTTTGCCCTGCAAAAACCATGATTCCGGCTAATGTAAGCGAAAGCTCTGTAATATCTTCGGGACCGCAGCCTTTTAAGGTTTCGATGGCCTCGATGACTTCAAGGCTGTTTCCAACCGCTTTTCCAAGAGGCTGATCCATATCCGTAATGACGGCGATCGTCTTCTTTCCATCCGCGTTTCCGATATCCACCATCCACTCGCCCAGTTCGCTCGCGGCTTCCAAGCTTTCCATAAACGCGCCATTTCCGCATTTCACATCGAGAACGATGGCGTCGCTTCCGGAGGCCAGCTTTTTGCTCATGATGCTTGATGTAATCAGGCTTACATTTTCCACAGTCGCCGTCGCATCCCTAAGTGCATAAATCTTCTTGTCCGCTGGCGCAATGTGAGCGGTCTGTCCGATGACCGCAATTCCTATGTGATTTACTTGCTCTATGAATTCCGATTTTTCAAGTGTCGTTTTAAACCCTGGAATCGATTCCATTTTGTCAACTGTGCCGCCTGTAAAGCCGAGTCCTCTGCCGCTCATTTTGGCGATTGGAACGCCGCAGGCGGCTGCGAGCGGCGCGACGATGAACGTGGTTTTATCACCGACGCCTCCCGTGCTGTGCTTGTCGACTTTAACGCCTTTAATTCCGGAAAGATCGATGACCTCTCCGGAGCATTTCATCGCTGTCGTTAGCTGATAAGTCTCCTCCACATCCAGTCTGTTAAAGTAGATCGCCATCAGAAATGCGGAAGCCTGGTAATCTTGAATCGTTCCATTCGTATATCCCTCGACAAAAAATTCGATTTCTTCTTTGGACAACTTCCCCCCGTCTCTTTTTTTATAGATGAGGTCTAACATGTTCATCGTTGTCTCTCCTTTCAAGCCTCGGATTCTATTACAATCTGCCTGTAAAAGCTTTCGCCGATTTCCGTTTTTCCCGCGTTCAAAATTTCCGCGATCGTCGCTCCAATGTCCGCGAAGGAATTTCTGGTTCCTAGATCGACTCCGGCTCGAATCGTTTTTCCGTAAACGATGACCGGCACATACTCTCTCGTATGATTCCAGCCACTATGTATTGGATCATTTCCATGGTCCGCGCACAGAAACAGTACATCCTCTTCGTTCATAGCTGCCAGGATTTCCGGAAGCCTGCGATCAAATTCCTCGATTGCCCTTCCATATCCTAGTGGATCGCGGCGATGCCCGAATTTGGAGTCGAAATCAACCAAATTTGTAAAAATTAGCCCCTCGCCGAAATCTTCATGAATCGCTTTGATCGTCTTATCCACACCGTCCATGTTGTTATCCGTATGTACAGATTTTGTGATGCCTTGTCCGTTGAAAATATCACTGATTTTTCCGACCGTGTAAACCGCCTTGCCGGAAACCTTCACAAGATCCAGCAACGTTTTTCTGCTTGGGGATACCGCGTAGTCTTTGCGGTCTGAAGTCCTGATCCTCTTTCCGTTTTCAATGATATAGGGCCTTGCGATTACTCTGCCGCAAGAAGCGTCACCTACAAGCATTTTTCGCGCAGCCTCACAGATACGATAGAGTTCTTCCAGCGGAATTACAGCTTTATTAGCTGCAATTTGAAATACGCTGTCCGCCGAGGTATAGACAATCGGGAAGCCAGTCTCTTCATGCTTAAGTCCTAGTTCTTCGATGATTACCGTGCCGGACGACGCGACATTTCCGAGTGTCTGCCTGCCAATTGCTTTCTCAAACTTTTTCATAAAGTCCACCGGAAAGCCATCGGGATAGGTCTTAAACGGAATCTCCGTATACAGTCCTGTGATTTCCCAGTGGCCGGTGATGGTGTCTTTTCCTTTCGACTTTTCAGCCAGCCTTCCGAAAACTCCCTTCGGATGATCCTGTTTTAGTTTGCCTCCGGCAGCGCCTTCGATGTTTCCAAATCCTAGTTTCAGAAGGTTTGGAATTGAAATCCCCCCTTCTTTCTCCATTCGATCTACAATATGCGCAAATGTATCGGCGCCTGCGTCTCCATAGTTTTGCGCATCGGGCAGGGCTCCGACGCCGAGGCTATCAATCACAATGATGATCACTCTCTTCATTTTTACTCCTCTTTACTCAACACGAAGCGGCATACATTTCAAATAATCCAGTGAAATAAGCTGATACTTCACACCGTTCACATTTCCCTGAACGCCACTTTTAAATTGATCTTGCCCATGTAAATGTCCGTAAAACACATTTTTTACACCATATACTTCAAATAATTCGGTAAAAGCGGATACCTGCTGCCTGCTGCTTGTGGGCGGGAAGTGAATCACACCGATAATTTTAGAGAATCCCGCATTTTGGGCGGATTCAAGAGATGTGCTAAGCCTTATAATTTCCCGTTTGTAAATCTTTTCATCATGCTCCGTAAAACCCTCATCCCACGGGCAGATCCAGCCTCTTGATCCGCATATGGCTATCCCTTCAGCCTCAAAAAAGTTGTTCTGCAGAAAGCACATGTCCGTATCGTATAATTTATTTAGTTTGCCGGTCGACGCCCACCATAGGTCATGATTGCCCTTCACAAAAATTTTCCTTCCAGGTAATAGCCTGATCCAGTTCAGGTCAATGATCGCATCATCAAGCTTCAATGCCCATGAAATATCGCCCGCAATAATGACCGTATCGTTTTCCGATACGGTATTCTCCCAGTTCATCTTTAATTTTTCTGTGTGATTCACCCATTCCCCGCCGAAAATGTCCATCGGTTTTTGCACATCTTCCGAAAATGATAAATGAAGATCGGAAATCACATATATACTCATCCGCCGCTCCTGTTATTCTAAATTTTCTTCGGACATATCCAGCTCCAGAATTATTTTGCTTTCCGAATCCGCCAGACTTGACACATTCCTGAGTTTGCGCTGGATACTCCTTGTTCTCGTCCCAATGAGTTTATCCAGTTCCGCATTGGCCTGATTGATTCTCTGCTGCGTCAGCGCCAGGACATCTCCAAATTTATCAAACTCAGTTTTGACAGCGCTTAATATATCCCAAACTTGACCCGAATGTTTTTGAATCGCAAGCGTTTTAAACCCCATCTGTAAGCTGTTAAGAAGTGCTGCCATCGTTGTGGGCCCGGCGATGTTGATCTTGTATTCTCGCTGAAGCGGTTCTATAAGTCCCCTGCGAACCACTTCCGCATAGAGCCCTTCAAACGGTAAAAACAAAATTGCAAAATCAGTTGTATAAGGTGGCTCTATGTATTTATCTCGAATTTCCTTTGCTGCCTTTTTAATGGCGCGTTCGAGGACTTTATATGCCTCTTCAATCTGTTCGGCGGCGCCTTGCTCATAAGCGTCAACCAGCCTCGAATAAGGATCGGCCGGAAATTTCGCATCGATCGGTAAATAAACCGTTTCGTCCTCATCGCCGGGCAACCTGATAGCGAATTCTACTCGTTCACTGCCATGTCTTTTGGTACATACATTTTGCTCATATTGATCCGGGCTGAGCATTTGCTCTAAAATTGCGCCCAGCTGGATCTCTCCAAGAATTCCCCGCGTCTTTACGTTGGAAAGAACTTTTTTCAAATCACCGACGCCGGCTGCCAGAGTCTGCATTTCGCCAAGTCCCTTATAAACCTGCTCAAGTCTTTCACTGACCATTTTGAAGGACTGTGTAATCCGATCATCAAGAGTCTTTTGCAGTTTTTCATCTACTGTTGCGCGCATTTTCTCGAGTTGTTTGTTATTATCCTCCTGCAAAGCAGTGATCCTGCTTTCCATCGTTTTACGGATATTCTCCAACTTCTGTTCGCTTTGCATGGACAGTTCGCTGATCTGGCGGCCGATAAAATGAAGTGTCTCCTGCCTTGAAGCCTTAATCTCATTATTAATGTCCGCTTTCGTCTCCAGGATATACTTTTCAATCGACTCTCTGGCTTCCTTTACATCGCGCCGCGCTTCTTTAGCTTCCAGCTCGGCGTTTCCGCCAAGCGTCTTTTTTATCGACAGCAGCAGAAGGATCGCGGCCAGAAGAAGCGCGATAAGGATCAGAGTTCCGATGATGATAAAGTAGTCCATGCTTGCCTCCATTTTCGAATTGTATGAATAGCGCTTCCACTTTTAACATACTGATTATTATACCACGAATTCACTTGTTTAAAAAGGAAAAAAGAATGGACACCTCTACGCTTTTAGGATACCTTCTCTTTGGAGATTTCGGAATTCTGACTATGACGCCCACCTATTTATTCGGCCTTTTGTTTCCTCTGATTACCGTTTTCTATTTTTTTATAGCTTGTTTGGAGGAATCCAGATTGTTTTATCGAATCGCGAACCGCTGTGATAAACCGCTCCTTAAAATCGGCCTATCCGGTCATTCGCTGATCCCGATGCTGATGGGCTTTGGCTGTGTTACCGTCGCGCTGGCCTCTCTCTCACTTCTTGAAAGCAAGCGGGAGCGTCTAATCGCTTCCGTGCTCTTGTGTGTCATCGTCCCTTGCTCGGCGCAAACGGCGATCATCGTCGCCCTGGCATTTTTACTTCCACCAGGCTGCTTTTTTGTCTATGTGGTGATGATCTTTCTCACTTTTTTGGCGCTGTCCCTGTTATTAAACACAATCCTGCCCAGAGAATTGATCTTAAATCAAAAATTTAGGGAAGTTCCTCTTCGTAAGCCACCGTTTAAAAAAATATTGCAACAATCCGTAAAGTCAGGAATCACTTTCGTTGCTGAGACGGCCTTTCCGTTTGTTGTCGGCAGCATCATCATCTCATTCCTCAGTTACATGAATTGTTTTTCTGCTCTTTCCGTCTGGCTCGCGCCGTTTACCGAAGGTTTTTTACGTTTACCGAAGGAAGCCTCAAACCTCTTCATTCTGAGCATCATCAAAAGGGATCTGGGTGTCGCCGGTCTGCTCTCAGTCATCCAGAGCGGTTCCTTTACGGACGAGCAGCTTGCTGTTTGCCTTACCATCATGACCCTTTTCGTTCCTTGCTTTGCTTCTGTCATCATCCTCTTTAAACAGGAAAAGCCTCCTGCCGCCATTTTGGTCTGGCTTGGAAGCTTTGTCATTGCGATGGCAGTCGGTAAACTGGCATCACTTTTGATTCTGTCATAATTTCGCCATCATATATATAGACGGGCAGCTGGCAGCCAGTCCAAAGATTCATGCTGGCCAACCAGGAACTTTTCGGCAGTACAATGCCGCAAGGCCGATTCATTTTCAAGGCCTCCTGAAACGTTTTATTCGGATATTCCCTCATATCCGGAGTGATCATGATGTAGTTGTATCCTAAATACTCCACCTTCGTATAGTCACTAACAACGCTGACCATCGGAATGATTTTACGCTTTGTTTCCAAAAACGCCTGGTTGGTCGATTGATCCATTGAAGCATGCCCTTTTACTTTTGATTTTCCAGAATAGTCCTTATCAAGCTTTGTAAGAAGCTCAAGAATATCGTCAGACATCAGGAGCACACGGGATTGATTGCTTTTCGAAAGTTCCGCAAACAGTCCCTCAATAGCAGCATCGTCGTCCACCCGCACGAACCTTCCTATAAGCTTATCCGGCAGACGATCTTCGCTGCCGGTTATCTGAGCAATAATTTCATCCAAGGTTTTCCTTTGATCGATCGCCAGCCTCAAAATATCGTTTCGGAGGTAAAAATCAGAAAGCTCTATCATCTGCCTCGCTTTCAAATGATCCGCATAGCATCCCTCAATGTTCACCTTACCGCCCGTTCGCCGGTCCCATGCTTTGCTGTTTCCATAAATACCATCTCTTGCAATTTCAAAAACTGTATCGCCTTTGATATACGATCCTTTGAGCATATGCGTCTGCATGGCAACCGTGCTGTCCTTGCCGGTAAACAGGTTCTGTCCTAAATAAATTGTATCGAGCTTTTCAATACCCAGGAGATAACATAACGTTGGCATCAGGTCAATTTGGCCGCCGGAATTTTCAAAAGCCTGATTGACCTGTATCCCCGGAATATGAATGATGAGCGGAACATTCATCATCGTATCGTACCGGTATGGCTCCCCGAGCCAGTCGCTGACAACTTCATCGATTCTGGAATCAGCTTTTGTCAGCCCAAAGTGGTCGCCATATAAGACTATAATGGAGTTGTCATACAGTCCCTTCTCTTTAAGCTCACTTATGAATTCACCGACGCATCGGTCTGAGTAATGCGCAGCATTGATGTAATTGCCCACGATGTTGTTATGCTGAGGCATGATCTCTATTTCTCTCAGATCTTCCGGCAACATAAACGGATTGTGACACGAGAGCGAAATCAAAAAGCTGTAATATGGCTCAGGCAGCTTTGTCATGTAATCGGTGGCCTGATCGTAAAATGCGTGATCGCTGATCCCGACGATATTGCCCCCGCCAATTCCCTTGATATGGTCGCTCTCAAAGTCGTCCGCACTGTAAAACCGGTCAAAGCCAAGCGCAGGATAGATATTTTCCCTGTTCCAGAATTCTTTTTTATAGCCGTGGAAAACATTGGTTTGATAACCCAATTCTTTTTTTAAAACCCAGGGTAATCCGTTAAAATAATTGTCAGCAAACAGCTGATATGTATAACTTTCCATAGAGCCCATGATCGAATTGTTCGAGGCGAATTCCGCATCTGAAGTGTTTCCCATTCCGATCTGGTAATAGTAATTGCTGAAATAGATTGTGCCGGGAGACTCGATAAGCCCCCTTAGCTCCGGCATGATTTCCTGCCCGTTATAGTCCCTTTGAACCAGCATATTCTGAATGGATTCAAGCTGAAGCACGATTAGGTTTCTACCCTTTGCAATACCAAAAAAGTCGCCGCCGATCTGTCCTTCATAAGTACCGGTAGCCAAGGCGTACTCGCCCTGATCTGATTGCTCTTCAATAAATCCCTGCAGAAAATCACGCAAATGGTAAGTAAAAAACTCTTGGCTGTTTATCGTCATTGCGAAAGAACTGCCTAAGGGATTGATAATCAGCAGCACCAAAAGTACGATGATGATTTTAATCTGAATGATCTTCTTAATCGGCTTTGGTAATAAATCCATCTTTCTCTCCGATAATATAAACAGTGGTTTTTAAATCAAGAAGGCTCGCAAATCGGCCCTCCGCATCTTCTTTGCTCATCAATATCGCCCAGACTTTGTTAAGTCCTATAAAATCACTGATCTCACTGACGTTATGGGAAAGGCCTGAAATATTGATGATTGCGTCATGCTTACCCGTATATTCCGAAAGCTCCGGAAGCTCTAGAATGATGCGGTCTGCAACCGCGGGACTGTGCTCGGACATAAAGCGCATAAAGTAGTCACCGCTCCTTTGGATGCTTACGATGATGGTTGTATCGGCATGCCGCTCCATCCAATCGACGAGCTCTTTCCAGGTCATTTCCGTCTCTCCGGTGAGACTGTTTATGCCGACCGGCTCGCTGTCCTTTGTCCAGTTGATGTTCACCCTGATGTCGCGGTTTCCATATTCATAGGAATATTCAATCGCGTCAACGGAATTCGCGTATGCCTGCCCCGGAGCTCCGGCAAGCCCGATGGTATCCGGATGTGGTCTCGCAATTTGCGCGTTGAATGCCGTCCTTGCGTCTTCCCCATCCAAAAATATTTTTCGAATAGCGTCGCTTCGTAAAACGTACTCCGATGTGTTTACAATGTTCATTGAACGGACGTAATCCTTGTAACATTCACTGAGAGGAATCGCCTCTCCTGTCTTTAGATTCCATGCTCTTCCGTGCTCGAAAACGCCGTCTCGAGCCATTTCATACGCCATATCGTTTTTAAAATATGAACCCTTGGTCATATAGGTTTGCTCTGCCACAAATCCCTCCCGAATCGTAAACAGATTATGTCCCAGATAAATTGTATCCAGTTTGTCAAATCCCATCAGATACGCGATGGTGGGCAAAAAATCGAGCTGCCCGCCCGCCGTACTGATCGTTTGTCTGATATCTGTATTCGAGTTTGGTATGGTGATTATGAGCGGTATATTCATCATGGTATCAAAATCATAAGGTCGTCCGAGCAGTTTTTCCATCGAAGCATCGATTTCTTCTGAATGCGTCATCGCTACATGATCTCCGTAAAGTGCAATGATGGAATTGTCGTAAAGACCTTTGGCTTTGAGCTCATCGAAAAATAATCCCAACGTATAATCTGCGAAAGCCGCGCTGTTTAGATAATTTCCTACAATGGTCCCTTTGTCTTCTGGGAGTATTTTTAAAAATTGGTATTCGTCGAGCATCTCATATGGGTGATGGTTGGACAGCGTAATGATAAAGCTATAAAACGGCTGTTTTAGCTCTGTCATGAAATCCGAGGTTTGCTTAAAGAAATAATCGTCGGTCAGCCCCCAGCCCATCCATTTTTCCATCTTATAAATGCCGTCACCTTCCCGGTTTGTCAGTCCGCCGTAATACGTATTAAACCCAAGGTTTGGATAGGACGATTTCCTGCTCCAAAAGTTTTTGTTTTCATGCGCATGAAATACAGCCGTGTCATAACCCTCTTCACTCAGCAGCGCCGGCAGCCCTCTGAAGTAATTTTTACTGCCATATAGTTTATAAGTATAACTCATCAAAGAGCCGTAAATCGAATTGTTCGTCGCGAATTCCGCGTCGGATGTGTTTCCGCTGCCGACTTGCTGATAGTAGTTGTCAAAGTAAGCGGTGTTTTCTTCTAACAATCGATTGAGGTTGGGTGTAACTTCCTGTCCGTTATAGCTAAGACCTATCACGAAGTTCTGAAATGATTCAAGCTGAATGATGATTAGATTTCTCCCCTTGGCAACGCCAAAAATGGGTCCAATCCTTTCCTGCCCATAGGTGTCCGAAAAGGCGGAAAGACTGTTACCATCCACATACCTAAACGCTTTCATGGCTACATCCTTCAGATGATAGGTTATGATCTCCTGATTTGAAACAGATCTGACGAAGCTACTCCCTGTAACATTCGTCAGTAAAAGCAGAATCAAGACAAGTGTGCTCAGAGGTTTTATGTGAGACAAGATCCATTTTCTGAAAGACTTTTTCTTTCTATTTCTCTTTCTGCGCCGGGGCAAAACCTTTTTTTGCCCTTCAGGCAGCACCCACTGATCCTCAGGGGTATCCGCCTCATCCAGCAAAGCAAAGAATTCTTCGTCTAATTTAGGCTCTGTGGCTATTATGGTTTTTTCGGCTTCTTTAAGATTTGTACGCTTTCTGAGTTTTATGAGGCAGATGAATATGAGGATCACATCAACCAGAAGCAGAAGAAAAACCGGTCTGAACACTTCCATAATGCTCGCCGTAATGTCTCCGATAAACGCGGCCGCACCGATCATGTTCACTGAAAGATATCGGTTGAAGAAGCTTGAGTATGTCACATCACAAACCATCAGGAATGAAAAAACCGTAAAAATGGATGCTGGAATCCATTTGTTTTTTATAGAAGAGAATAACAGATAAATAAATATATAACTTATGATTAAGACGGGGACAAAATTCGTGACCGTCCCGATCATCAAATAAAATAAGATCATTTTGAGAAAAACGGCTGCTGCTGCTGCAACGCCTGATTTTCCGTAAAGGTCATGGAATTTGGAATAATAGAATTTCAAGGAATTCTTAATATATTTGATCATAAAATATCTCCTGCGTGAATATCAAGTTTTATTATAGAACAAATATCTCTTTATTTCAATTCTTTACACCAATTTCATCTAAATTTCACAATACAAATATTGGAACTTGTATTATTTGGCACACTCAAGGACCCTTTTTAAAAAAAGCTGCACGCCTTGATTTTTGTCAAATTTTGCGTATAATTAATGTAAGATTCAAAAGGGGGTTACGATTAATTATGAAAAAGAAAGTACTGGTATTCACATTCATTTTTATGATGATTTCTTCGAACGCACTGTTGTTTCTGTCCTTTAGCGCAAACGACGCCGATCTCTATAGAATCAATTTTAACAATAAGTCTACCGGCTTTTACGGCTACTATATCAAAAATACGCCGTACCTTCCGGTCTCCATAATCGGTTCCTATGCCAGTAATCCGGGCATTATCGTCGATACAGCTAATCAGAGGCTCAATATCAATCTCGCAGTGCAAAACATCATGATGGCGGATGAGCAGACTACGAATTTCATAAAAACCTATGCAGGAACCGTTTACATTCCCCTGATAAAAATAGATGATAACCTCTACTTCCCACTCAACACGACCCAGCAGTTTTTCAAAATAAGCTACAATGTATCGGGAAACGAGATCAATCTCAGAGCATATTCCGGCAAGGTTTCGAACATCGATCTGGCTTCCCTTGATTTTTACGCTCCGAAAAAGAACAAATGGAAGCAAGGCGCATCCAAAATTAATCTGGCCTGGCAATACGTTGACAATGTTACCCCAGAAGCTCCGCCGAAGTACAACGGTCTTGACATCATTTCACCAACCTGGTTTCATTTGATCACGAATGGTGACGGCAGTGTTGAAAACAACGGAGACAAAGGTTATACCGATGTCTGCCATGAAAAGGGTTATATGGTATGGGCTACGATCACCAACAACATGTCCACCAAAGGTTCGACAAACTTTACCACGCAGACGTTTAGCAACGCTGCACTGCTTAACCGGTCGGTGGCACAGTATATTTTTTATTCCTGCTTATATGACGTGGACGGCATCAACATCGATTATGAAGACGTCATTGACAGCGACGCGGCAGGCCTCGTTAACTTTACAAGAATAATGAGGGACTACACGGAACGTCAGGGCCTTGTCCTGTCAATCGATACATTGATCCCCAAACCATGGACGATCGAATACGACCGCAAAGCGCTGGCCAAATATGTTGACTATCTGGCTGTCATGACGTACGACGAACATTATTCGTCAAGCCCCCAGCCCGGTTCCATCTCTTCGATTCCTTGGACAGAGCAGGCCATTAAGGATACGATCGCAGAAGGTGTCCCTGCCAGTCAGATTTTGTTAGGCGTTCCGCTGTATACGAGAGTCTGGTGTATTGACAGCGATGGAAAAATCGTTTCCAACAAATCGGCTAGCATGATGTTCATGCAGACCACCCTCCAGGAAAAAGAACTGACACCATGGTATTTGCCATATGAACAACAAAATTATATCGAATACCCGGATGAGGCGACGACCGCAAAAGTCTGGATTGAAGACGCAGTTTCCATTCAAAACAGGATTAACCTTGTCAAAAAATATAACCTCGCGGGAACGGCCTGCTGGCAGTTCTCACAAGGTTCGAGCGATATCTGGCCGGTATTTGATCAAAATTATAATCCTATTTCAATAAAATCACGGTAACACCTCGGTTTCCATCGACCACCGGATGAAAATCCTTGAGCTGTGTACAGATTTCTGTAAACTCTTTTTTTCGGTTCATCCAGTCTTCGCCGCCGACGTAATCTCTGACAATGCCGCTCAGGGCGCGTTCCCTGAGCTTGCTCTTCACAGCTACTTTAATCACACCGCCCGTTCCTGACGAACCGTATCCATGAACGAGAACGACTGCTTTATATCCCGCGCCTTTTGCCGTGGATAGTTGATTTACCATGTCGCGTATCGCCATCTCTACCGTTGGGTTCCCTCTCTCAATATTAATCTCTTTAACCTTTACTCCTCCCATTTTGTCTCCTCTGATTTTGTATTGTCATTCCCATCTCTGACAAAGCTAATCGCAGAATAAATTATATCTGTGTTAAAACCCTGCGCGAACAGTTTTCTGCCAATTTTTCCAAATAAAGCCTCTGTAAGCGTTTGACCGGCTGCGATCTTCTTAGCCTGTGCCACAGCTCTCTCCCTCTCAAGTTCTTTTTTATCCGCGATACCTGCTTCAATAAGCGCCTCCTCAAAGCATTCGAAAAAAATACCTCTTTCTTTAAGTTCTCTTTCGATCCGAAACAAGCTTCGCCCCTTTTCCAGCGACTGCTCCAGATATCTGCGGCAATACCCGGTATCGTCAAGGTAATGAAACTCTTTTAAAAACCGAATCTCCTCTTCAATCTCATCCTTTTTAAATCCTTTGTCGATGAGATGTTTTTCTACTTCATAAGAGCTTCTGCTTTTCCGCGTTAAAAACAGAATAGAACAATCCCGAATCTCCAAGCTACCGCTCCATTACATAAACAAATACTGATTGCCCGCTGATGCGACGGCACACATGTGCCCCATTGAGGATTTCAATTCACAGATTGCCGCAAGTCCTGTACAATGTGCAGGCACGATCACCTTGATTTTCTGCTTTAAAAGCTCATTCAGGGCTTTCTCTCTTTCCTCTTGTGAAGTCTCTATAAGATGCATCCCTGCGATGAAGCCTGCAATATCTTCCTTAGGGAAAAGTGTCCTGGCATATTGAATTATAGACTTGATTCCTTTGTGACTGCAACCGGAGAAAATATAAATCCCACTGCTCTCTCCATTTCTATCTCTGTTCCGGACTATCAAAAACTGCTCATGACTCATGTCATCTCTGATTAGCTTGCCTTGTTCATTCTTGAAAAAAAATTCCGCAGTCTTTATGCTGCCTAAAGCGTCCGGGATACTTCCTGAAATCACAATATCTTCGCTCAGCGCACGGCTGTATTCTGTAAAAACCATCCGGGATTTCATCTTCCGCTTTTGATCCTCAGTCCACAAAATACCACAAGTCTTCTCCTCTAATTCCTCGTTTTCATCAAGTCCATAAGACTCGCGGAAAGCATTTCGATGAATATAGATTTTGGCTTTATCATTGATCTCACAAAACGCGGGAAATCCCTGCGTATGGTCATAGTGTCCGTGACTGACAACGGCGACGTCCGCCTCCGCAAGATCAATTTCCCGCATTTTCGCGTTTTCCTGGAAAACAGTTGCCGACGCCCCAGCGTCAAATAATATATTCATTTCGTCTGTTTCGATATAAATGGAAAGGCCATGCTCTGCAAGATAGTCTGGGCACTCCGTCTTATTTTCCGATAAAAAAGTAAACATCAACATTCCTTTTTCTCCCTCTTTTTTTCTATAGTGCTAACTTCGATTAAATCCATTACACTACTACAAATCGCACATTTTATTCCGTGCCTTACTTCTAACGAAGTTAAAAAACAATGATCACCAAATAAATCGATTTCTTTTATCAGCTTTCCTTCCTGAATGACAGAAAATTGACAAAAGTCTTTCGCAATTCCTGTGCCTAAGTATTTAACACAGGCTTCTTTGAATGTCCAGACATCAAAAAAACTCGACAATCCATGTTGTAAAACGTATTCTTGTTCTTCGCGTGTAAATATCCTCGCCGCCAGGCGATTGCAATCGACTTGTCTTTCCTCCTGAATGTCAAGCCCTACGTTAAAGCGGGATATCAGGCAAGCCCAAACGCTCCCCGTGTGACTAACGGAAAAATGAATCGGACTTCCCGTAAAATACGGCTTTCCGTTTTCCGTTCGCGCAATTACCGCGCGTTCCAGATCTAAAAAGGTATGCGCGAGCTTTTTTTCCTCTATAAACAGTGTACACGCTTTTCTAACAAACGTTTCGCTGATTGTCCTATGGTCTCCCTCATATAAATACAATACCATTATTTTAACAATTCTATCGCCTTCTCAAGTTGATAGTCTCTGTCATCGTTTTCTTTGAGCTCAACGGTCACGCTTGGCTCAATGCCTTTTTCATGAATTACCTTGCCGTTTGGAGAAAGGTACTGGCTTGTGGTCAGCTTAATCGCGTCTCCCGAACCGTCATCCAGCGGAATAATTGACTGTACGACACCCTTTCCGAATGTTTTTGTGCCAACCAGCTTTCCGCCATTGTTGTCTTTGATAGCAGCTGCCAGGATTTCAGAAGTGCTTGCCGTGCCTCCGTTGACCAGTAGAACATATGGAATCTGGGTCGCGTTCTTATCCGAATTCGTAACGGTTTTGTCTCCATCATAATTCACCAGAGAAACGATTGTACATTCCGGCAAAAGCAGATCGGCGATTTTTACGCCCGCGCTTACCATTCCACCGCCGTTGTTACGAAGGTCGACGATCATTCCCTTGACTTGTTTCTTTTCAAGGCTGCGGAGTTCAGTCGCAAATTCATCTCCAGTGTGTTCTTCAAACGCGGAAATCCGAACATAAGCGATATTGCCGTCCAACATTTCGGTTTTGATCGAGTGCTTGACAATATTGGCCCTTGTTATCGTATATTCTTCCGTTTCCCCATTTCTTTCAATGGTCAGCTTTACCTTTGTGCCCGGTTTTCCTCTCATTTTCGCGCCAGCTTCATCCATCTCGGCCGCCGAATAGGCCACGCCGTCCACCATTACGATGATATCGCCCGTCCGAAGGCCCGCTTTCTCTGCCGGGCTGTCATCCATCGTGCTGACGATGACCAATTTGTTCATCTCGTTATATGAAAAAGTAATCCCGATTCCCTGAAATTCACTGGAGGTAGTAACCAGCATGGCTTCATACTCATCGCTTGTCATATAGTAGGAATAGACATCCTGCAGACCGTAAAAAAGTCCCCGATATATTCCAAGTTGCAGCGCTTCGGGGTCTGTTTCTTTATAATAATTGGCTTGAATAAACCTTTCCAGACGATCCAGTTTGCTGTATTTCTGGTACATCTGTTTCATTAGCATGTAATCCTTCGCGCGTACCGCCACCATGTCGCCCATAGTCGAAACAGTTCTCACGGAAAAGCCGCCTGCGGCGGCGCCGATGATCAGTGAAATCACAATAATGATGATCAAGTTTCTTTTTTTCATAGGTACCATAATTATCCCCTTACATTGACAGTAATTCTTCGACGAAAAACTGTATTCTTTTATTCCCGTTCCAATGCTGTACTTCCAAACACCCCATCATTTTTACAAGGGCGCCCACATGGAAGAGCTCATGATATTCGCTTGCCCTGTTAAAAAGCACACATTGAATTGTATGCCCATCACGGCAAAGTGCTGTAAACCGCATATGCTTTCCGCCTTCGCCCATGGAAATCGGATTTTTTATCTGAACCTCTTCAATACAAAGTAAAGGCTTATTATTTTGATTGCCAAAAGGCGCAAGGACCTCCAGCAATTCTCCTAATTCAATCGTGATATCTTTTCCCTGAAGCGTTATGTCTATGTTATAATTTTTGTCAAAAACCGTGGGATCTGATTCAATGATCTGTTTCATTTTTTCTTCAAGCCCATGCTTTAATGAACGAAGATCTTCGCGTTTCATCAAAAACCCGCACGCGCCGGCATGACCGCCGAACTTGCTAAACATCCCTTCAAAGTGACAAAGAAGCTCATATAAGTTGATTTTTTCCAAGCTCCTTCCCGTTCCCTTGCAAAGTTCACCTGAGGGGGTTATGACGATCGCCGGTTTATGGTATTTGTCCTTGATCTTTCCGGCAACGATTCCAGCAATTCCTTCATGTGCGTCGGGCGAACAGACCATTAAAAAGGAATTCTTATGTAAATGCTTATCGACGATCTCTACGCAATGCTGATACGTATCCTCCTGCACCTGTTTTCTTGCCTTATTGCTTTCTACCAGTTTGTTGACAGCAGCTTTAATCTTCAGCTCATCCTGTGAGATCAGCAAATCAACCGCCACACCCGCTGTAAACATCCTGCCGACTGCATTGAGATGCGGAACGATGATAAAGGCTACATGCTCTGACGTAATGGCTCCATTTTGACAGGTTACCTCGACGAGAGATTTCATGCCTTTTCGCTGCAATCGGTTTAATACCTTCATTCCATATTTTACCATCGTCCGATTTTCATCCACGAGGGGCATTATATCACCAATCGTTCCGATTGCAACCAGATCGAGTACATCCGTCAGCACCGACTTCGGCAATCCGGCCTTTTTCTGGATTCCCTGAGCAAGCTTAAACGCGACGCCGACGCCAGCCAGATGTTTAAACGGATACATGCAGTCCGGCTGCATTGGATTAATGACAAGACAATCAGGAATTTTATCCGTAATGCTATGGTGATCGGTAATCACAATGTCCATTCCGATTGCTTTTGCATACTCCACTTCATCATAGGACACGCTGCCACAGTCAACAGTAATGATCATGCCCGCCCCACTTTGATGGATGGCTTCGATCGCGGCTTTATTAAGCCCGTACCCTTCATTAAACCGGCACGGCATATAATAATCAATCCGATCCGTTACATGCGATAAAACCTGGATCATTAGGCTGATGGAAGTAATTCCATCAGCGTCGTAATCACCGTAAATACAGATTTTCTTTCCTTGTCGGGCTGCGGATAGTATTAAATCCACTCCCGCTCCCAAATTCAGAAGCAGAAATGGATCATATGTTTTTTTTGGTTTTTCTGACAAAAACTCTGTTACTTCATCTTCGTCGAAAATACCTCTTTTATGTAGTAATTCAATTACAATCGGATTGATTTCATTTATCATTACTTCAAATAACCCATTGGATCCTTATACTCGCCGTTGACACGGACTTCAAAGTGAAGGTGCGGCCCTGTCGACATACCAGTACTTCCAGATTTGGCAATCGATTGACCTTTCGTAACCTTATTGCCCGTACTTACCAGCAGG